>Ga0210058_1000449_pt1 | contig 39524 bp, 27 predicted proteins | sample CryGeymeta201511_FD_183979 | JGI IMG/M metagenome (GOLD analysis project Ga0210058, IMG submission 183979) | Groundwater microbial communities from Crystal Geyser aquifers in Utah, USA - Crystal Geyser metaG 2015-11 (SPAdes) (version 2) | ecosystem: Environmental > Aquatic > Deep subsurface >...
ACCATCCGGCGCATGAGGTCGGAGACCTCCACCTGGTGCACGCCGTCGCGGAACTTCCCCTCGAAGCGGTCGCCGTCGAGCAAGGCCATGAAGAGCTGGAAATCGGCTTCCTTCCCGTTGTGCGGCGTGGCGGTCATCAGGAGGAAGTGGCGCGTGAGGCCCGAGAGGAGCTGACCGAGGCGGTAGCGCTTCGTGTACTTCACCTCGCCGCCGAAGAAGGTGGCCGACATCTTGTGGGCTTCGTCGCATACCACCAGGTCCCAGCGGCAGTCGGGCGCCCGGAGCTTCTGCTGCACCTCCTCGTTGCGGGAGAGTTTGTCGAGCCGGGCGATGGCGAGGTCGTTCTCGAGGAACCAGTTGCCGGTACGGGCGGCTTCGAGCTTGTCGTTGGTGAGGATCTCGAAGGGAAGGTGAAAGCGCCGGTAGAGTTCGTCCTGCCACTGCTCGGCGAGGCTGCCGGGGCAGACAATCAGGCAGCGCTTGAGATCACCGCGCGCGATCAACTCCTTGATGAAGAGCCCGGCCATGATCGTCTTGCCGGCGCCCGGGTCGTCGGCGAGCAGGAAGCGCAGGGGCTGGCGCGGCAGCATCGCCTCGTAGACCGCGGTGATCTGGTGGGGCAGCGGCTCCACGAGGGAGGTGTGGACCGCGAGCAGCGGATCGAACAGGTGGGCGAGGCGGATGCGGTGGGCTTCAGCAACGAGGCGGAAGGCCGCGCCGTCGCCGTCGAAGCTCCACGGCCGGCCGACCTCGACGATCTCCAGGCGCGGCTCGTCGTCGCGGTAGAGGATCTCGTCCGCCACCCGCCCGTTGGGCCCGCGGTAAACGAGGGTCAACGCGTCCGAGCCGTGCCAGGAGACGTTGACGACGGTGACCGCCGCGTCGGGCAGAATGCCTCGGACGGTGGCGTCGGGTTGGAGCTCTTCGAGGCGGGCCATGGCTGGCGCGGAGTCTGCCGGACTCGGTCAATCGTGGCGAGGGAAGCGGCCTCGAATCCGGATCGGAAGCCGGCGGTCGGGCTACGCGGGGCGCACAACGCAGCGCCAAGCCCGATCCGAACCACGACCCCCGCCGGCGCCGCCCCCCGCGGGCGCCTCGTACCGCTGCCTCGCGGTCGAGCGGGACAACGCCCGACACGCCCCTGGCAACGGCGACGAAGCAGGGTCGGACGGGCTCCGTACCCCCACGCTACGCCCCCCCGCCACCCACCCGCCACGGCCTGCAACCCGGTCGTCCACTCGCCCGGCGCCACCCACCCAAGCGCCGAGCCGCGCGGCCCACTGCATCCTCCTCCGGAGAGTCAAAGCGCTCTCTGACCCACCACCCCGAGCTACGCTGCGGCCGCCGCGGCGCTGCCCCCACGCGCTGGATCCGGTAGAGGGTGGGGCGTGGGGGAAGAGAGGCGGGGTCAACCGGGAAGCCGGCGCGACTCTGGGAGAGCGGCGCCGGACCAGCGCCACGCCGCCCGCCCGCGGCGGGCCACCCCCAGGGAAGAGCCCCGCCACCGGCTCGGCACGGAAGGGCGCGACAACTTTCCTCCCCTAAGACGCCGGAAACCGCTGGGAGATCGTGGAGCCGACGCGCGGACTTGAACCGCGGACCTGCGCATTACGAATGCGCTGCTCTACCGGCTGAGCTACGTCGGCTACGGGGGGGCGGGTTTATAACGCGGTGGGCGGCGCGGTGCCAGATGGAGGGGGGGCGCAGCCGCGGTCGGGCTCGACACCAATGGCGCGCCAGAGGGCGGTTTGGGCGGTCTGGACACGCGCCAACAGCGCTTGCTGCGCCGCCATCAGGGTGGCGATCGCGGGCTGGGCGCGCGCCACCTCCAAGGCGGCGGAGAGCCGCCCCGCCCCCTCGGCGGTGGGGTTGGCGGCGTAGCCACCCTGCGCCTCCAGATAGCGGCGCAGGCAGGCGGCGGCGGCCGGTTCGTTCTCCACCCGCGCCTCTGCCGCGCGCATCCGCGCCATCTCCTCGCTCCCCATCAGGGCGGCGACGAGGGCGGCGGTGTGGGTCGCGATGGGATCGGCCATGAGGCGGTCGGCGAGGGGTGATGGGCTATGGGCGCGGCCGGGGTGGGACCTCACGGCAAATGGAGGTCGCGCACCACCTGGCCGTGAGCGCCGAGGGGCGGGCGGCGCGTGCCATCGACGGTGAGGGCGATCCCGCCGGCGTTGCCCACCGTAAGGTCGAAGCCGGTGCGCGCCGTAAGCTGCACCTGCTCGCCCGCGGCGAGCATGAACTCCTTGGCGGGGGTGTTGTCGATCCGTACCGCCAGCCAGCTGCGCTCATGGGCGTCGATGACAATCCGGTGGCCCGCCGCGGCGGGCGGCGCCAGGGGCGGCGCGACCAGGGGCGCGGGGGCGGACGCGATGGGCGGACCAGGCGCGGCGAGGGGCGGCGCGGCGAGGGGCGGCACGGCGAGAGGCGGCGCGGCGGGAAGCGGCGGCGGCGCCACCCCGTCGCGCGGACCACCACCACCGAGCTCGTGGGCGGGCAAGGTGTCGAGGAGCGGCGCGGCGGCGGCGATCTCCCTGGGGGCGCGCACCGGCTTGGGGAGGTCGGTGGCCAGGGTGCGGGCCATGTTCTCCCGGTAGGTGATCACCTTCTCCTTGGGCGCCGAGACGAGCTGGGTGATGAGATAGATGCCGACCACCACCAACAGCCCGGCGCCGGCGATACTGCCCAGCAACAGGGAACGGCTGCGCACCCGGTTACGCCCCTGGTAGACCCCGAAGATGCCGCCCACGACGAGGTGTTTCCGCCGGTCGCGCATGCGCGAGTCGTCCGCCTGACGGAGGAAGCGATCGACGATCGCCCCGGGGCTGGGCGGCGGCGGGGGCGGCGCGGGCGGCGCCGCCTGGCGTTCGACCTCGGCGCGCTGGTCGAGGGCCTCCTGGTAGCGCTGCAAGACATCGCCCGCGTCCAGGCCGATGAAGGCGGCGTAGGAACGGAGGAAGCCGCGCACGTAGATCGGCGACGGCAAAACGGCGTGCTCCCCAGCCTCGATCGCCTCCAGGAAGGGGATCTTCACCTTGGTCTTGTCGCTCACCTGCGCGAGGCTCATGCCACGCAGCTCTCGTTCGCGGCAAAGGTACTGGCCGAGGGTGACCAAGGAGTCGGGCATGGGGCGACCGGGAGGGTGAGCGCCGGACCGGCGCTACTCGAGGATGTCGATCTGCTGCGCGATCTGCTCGCGCATGCCAGGTTCCTGAGCGAGCTTCTGCCCCTCCTTGAGGGTGCGCAGGGCGGCGCGGTAGTCGCGCGTTCGGATGAGGAGCTTACCCAAGGCGAGGTGGACTCGCGCACTGGCAGGAAACCGGGTCAACGCGCCCTCCAAAAGGGAGCGCGCCGCCGCCGTCTCGCCGCCGGCAAGCTGGAGATCGGCGAGGGCCAGGTAGGCATCCTCGTAGGCAGGGTTGGCCTCCACGGCGGCGCGCATCTCGGCGGCCGCGGCGAGCGCGTCGCCTTGGCGGGCGTAGAGCTGGCCGAGGTTGCCATGCGCCACCTCCGGGGTGGCGTAGCCCGGGGCGGCGAGCGCCGCATGAAAGGCGGCCGCCGCCTCCGCGTCCTTGTGCTGAATGGAATAGAGGGTGCCGAGACTGTTGTGCGCCGGCCCCATGTTCGGGTCGCGGGAAAGCGCCTCCTGGAGCGCCCTCTCCGCCTCCGCGTAGCGGCTGAGGCGCAGATAGGCGAGGCCGAGGAGGTGGTGGGTGGTCGCGTCGGTGGGATCGAGGTCACGGGCGTGGAGCAGGTCGTTCAGGGCCGCTTCGTCTTGGCCGATGGCCAGCTCGCGACTGCCGATGTCGCGGAACTTCGCCGCCACCGCGGCGTCCTCGCCCTTGACCGACACACCGGTGCAGGCTCCAGCCAGCGCCGCCACGACCACAACGGGGAGAAAGAGTCTGCGGATCACGGTTCGAGGACCACCGCCAGGGCGGCAAGGCGCGCCGGCGGGATCGACTCCTTGGGGGTGAGCAGGGCGGCGGAGGCCGCCCGGGCGCAGGCGCACGGCCGCGCCTCCACGTCGCCTTGAATCAACTCAAGAAGCAGGGCGCGGGCGACCGCGACGTTCGCCTGCAACGTCGCCAAGACGTCCGCCGCCGCCACCGCCTCCTCGGCCACACGCCAGCAGTCGTAGTCGGTGGCCATCGCCAGGGTTGCGTAGCACAGCCCCGCCTCGCGGGCGAGCTTCGCCTCGGTGGCGTTGGTCATCCCGATCACGTCCATCCCCCAGCTCCGGTAGAGGTTGGATTCGGCGCGCGACGAGAACTGCGGCCCCGCCATCCCGAGGTAGGTGGCGTTCTCGTGGCAGGTGGCGCCAGCACCACGGGCGGCGACGGCCAGCCGGCGCGCCAAATCTGGGCAGACGGGATCGGCCATGGAGACGTGGCCAACGACGCCGTCGCCGAAGAAGGTGGCGGTGCGGCCGAGGGAGCGATCGACGAACTGGGAGACCACCACCATGTGGCCCGGGACGATCTCCTCCTTCAAGGAGCCCACCGCCGAGATCGACACGACCCGCCGCACCCCGATTTGCTTGAGGGCGCAGAGGTTGGCGCGATAGTTGATTTCGGAGGGTAGCAGGCGATGATTGCGCCCATGGCGCGGCAGGAAGCAGACGTCGATCCCGTGCAACCGCCCGCACAGGAGATCGTCCGACGCCGCGCCGTACGGCGTCGCCACGCGCTCCCAGCTCGCCCCTTCGAGCTCTTCCAACTGGTAGAGGCCGCTACCGCCGATCACCCCGATCATCGACCCGCATCTCCTACCTCGCGCCGCTGGAAAATCAGCGGGGTGCGGAGGCGGCAGGGTACCACCCCCACCTCCGGGTGGCCATGATCCTCACCGCCGACTGGCTGTGGGCCGGCGCCGGCCAGGCCCAAGCGGACGCCGGGGTGCGAATCGCCGGCGGGATCCTCCAAGCGGTGGGGCGGCGGCGCGAGCTCGCCCCCCTCGCCGAGCCCGGCGAGACGGTCCGCCACCTCGACTCCGCCTGCATCCTCCCCGGGCTGATCAACGCCCACACCCACCTGGAGCTCTCCGCCCTTAGGGGCGAGCGGCCGGTCGCCCACGACTTCGTCGACTGGCTCCTCGGCCTGGTGGAGCTCAAACGGCGCATGGAGCCCGCCGAGGCCAAGGCGGCGGCGGCCGCGGCGGTGGCGCAGCTGGTGGCGACCGGCACCACCGGGGTGGGCGACATCGCCTCGGTCGCGGTCGCCCAGCCACCGCTTCTTGCCTCCGGCCTGCGGGTGCGGATCGATGTGGAGCTCCTCGCCCTCGACCCGGCGCGCGCCGACCTCGCCCTCGGCCGCCTGGCCGACCGGGTCCAGGCGATCACCGCCGCCCACCCCGTTGCGCCGCTGACCCTCGGCGTCTCAGCCCACGCCCCGTACACCCTCTCCGACCGCCTCTGGGACCGCCTCGCCGCCTGGCGCCGCGGCCACCCCGTAGGGCTCACCGTGCATGTCGCCGAGTCGGACGCCGAGATCGCCCTCTTCGCCCACGGCAACGGCCCCCTGGTGGAGCGGTTTTTCCCGGCGGTCGGCTGGGGCGGTCTCCCCCTCCCCGCCGGCCCCTCCCCCCTCGACCCCCTCGCCCGCCACGGGGCGCTGAACAACGCCCTCCTCATCCACGGCTGCCACCTCACCGCGACCGAGGCACGCCGGGTCGCGGCGGCGCACGCCACCCTCTGCCACTGCCCGCGCTCCAACGCCTACCTCGGCCAGCCACCCGCGCCGGTGGCGCGCTGGCTCGCCCTCGGGATCCCGGTGGGGCTCGGCACCGACTCCCTCGCCTCCTGCCCGTCGCTGGATCTGTGGGAGGAGCTGGCCTTTGCCTACCTCTGGCATCGCACCACCCCCGAGCCGCTCACCGCCGAGCAACTCCTCACCATGGCCACCGCCGGCTCTGCCCGCTGCCTCGGCTGGCAAGCAGTGTGCGGCACCCTCACCGCCGGGCGGGCGGCGGACGTGATCGCGGTGGAAATCGACAACGGACCCGTCGCGCGCCTTCCCGAGCGGCTCCTGTTCGACCGCGGCCGCCTGCGCCTCGCCCTGGTCGCGGGAAGCGCCCTGACCCCCACGGAGGCCGGATGAAGGCGAGCGCCGATGGCTCCGCGCCGCGACGCAGCCTACGCAGAGGTCCATTCGCTCCGCGCGCGCGGGCGTGGCTGGGCGAGATCAGCCAGCGTCACGCTCAGGGACCCATTCGCTCCGCGCGCGCGGGCGTGGCGATCCGCCGGCATCGTGGACGCGGGGAGGGTGGGCATTCGCTCCACGCGCGCGGGCGTGGCGATGCGTCGGCGACGGGAGAGTCGCTCGATTTCCCATTCGCTCCACGCGCGCGGGCGTGGCGGCGCGGGCGATCGCACCGAGCAGCGCCATCGCTGGCAAGATCCCGCGGACTCCACGGAACCCCACGAAGGGTGCGACCCCGCCGGCGGGAGGTGGGCACACCGGCGTCGGGCCTACCCCAGCCAGCCACCGTGCATCACGCCCTCTACGCCGCCGCGCGAAGTCGGCCTTTCCGGCCGCCTCCCCCCTCCCCGACCCCACCCATGACACGACCGTGGCGGTTTCCGTAGGGTGGATCTTCCCCTTCGTGTCCGCCTCTCCCGCGTGGTTGGACCCACCGCCCCTTACGCCATGAACGAGACCCTCGCCACCACCCTCACCCTCGCCGTCTGCCTCGCCCTCTCCGCCTTCTTCTCCTCCTCCGAGACCGCCCTGTTGGCGGTGCGCCGCCTGGAGCTCCGGCGGCTGGCGGCGGACGGCCACGCCGGGGCGCGGCGGATCGAGAGGCTGCGCGCCGACCCCGAGGGGATGCTCGGCGCGATCCTCATTGGCAACAACCTGGTGAACGTGGCGATCACCGCCCTCGCCACCGCCCTCTGCCTCCACCTCTACGGCGAGGCGGGGGTGGCCTACGCCACCGTCGCGGTGACCGCGGCGCTGCTCTTGTTCGGGGAGATCACCCCGAAGGGGATCGCCGCCCGTTACCCCCTGTCCATCGCCCTCTTCGCCGCCCGCCCCATCGACACCCTGCGCCGCCTCCTCTTCCCCCTGCTGCGCCTGTTCACCGCCCTCGCCCACCTGCTCACCGCCTGGCTCCCCAGCCGCGGCGAGCAAGAGGGGTTCGTCACCGCCGCCGAGTTGCAGAGCCTCATTACCCTCGGCGCGGCCGAGGGGGCGCTGGCGGCGGAGGCGGCGGATCGCCTGCATGGCGTCTTCGCCCTCGCCTCGACCCGGGTGCGCGAAATCATGGTGCCGCGCGGGGACATGATCACCCTCGACGCCACTGCCCCCGAGGCCGTGCTGATCGAGGTGATCCGCACCCACCCCTTCCGCCGCTACCCGGTGGTGGGAGAAGACGGCAAGATCCTCGGGGTCGCCACCGCCGCCGGCGTCCTCCTCGCCCTCTCTGGCGGCGGAACCGTAGACTGGCCCAGCCTGCTGGAGCCGCCGTTGTTCGTCCCCGAGTCGAAGGCGGTAGGCACCCTGTTGGAGGAGCTCAGGCGTGACGGGAGGCGCATGTCGATCGTCGCCGACGAGTACGGCGACATCACCGGCCTGGTGACCTACATGGACATCGCCGAGGAGATCACCGGCGGCCTTGGCGAGGAGGGGGAGGAGGAGATCGTCCCCCACGCCCACGGCGCCTTTCTCCTCGACGGGCGGCTCGACATTGGCCAGATCAACCGCCGCCTCAACTGGACGATCCCCGAGGGGAGCGGCAGGTACGACACGGTCGCCGGCTGGATCATCAGCCGGCTGGGCCACCTGCCGCGCGAGGGCGAGAGCGCCACCTTCGACGGCTACGAGGTCCGGGTGGTGACCGTCGACGGCCAGCGCCTCCGCCGCGTGTCGGTCCGGCGCGGGGGGTGATAGGGGGTAGGGGTGGATGGCCGCTTTCGCGGCCAGAGGGTCCTTGGGGGATGGCTGCCCTCGGCATCGTCGCCCACCCGCCGGGCCGTCCTCCCCTATTTCCTACTTCCTATCCCCCGCCCCCGCCGCGCCTTGTGGCGCGCCGCTGCCTCCGGGAGAATCGCCGCCCCCGGCGGTGGCGTGCCACGGGAGATGGGAGGCGCGAATGCTCGACCTGAAGATCCTGCGCGACGAGCCGGAGCGGCTCCTCCGGGCCCTCGCCGAGCGTGGTGCCACGGTCGACGTGGTGCGCCTCCAGGGGTTGGAGTTGCGGCGGCGCGAGCTGCTCGCGGCGGTGGAGGAAAAGAAGGCGAAGCGCAACGAGGCGTCGAAGGAGATTGGCGAGGTGAAGCGCGCCGGCGGCGACGCGAGTGCCGCGCAACAGGCGGTGCGCGCCCTGGGCGATGCGATCGCCACCCTCGACGCGGAGCTGGCCGAGACCCTCGCCGCCCTCGACGCCCTCTGGCTCACCGTCCCCAACCTCCCCCACCCGGCCTGCCCGGTGGGAGCGGACGAGGCGGCCAACCCGGAGGTCCGGCGCTGGGGAACGCCCCCCGCGTTCCCCTTCGCGCCGCTCCCCCACTGGGAGCTGGGCGAGCGCCTCGGCCTGCTCGACTTCGAGCGGGCGACCAAGCTCTCCGGCGCGCGCTTCGCGGTCCTCTGGGGGCCAGGCGCCCGGCTGGAGCGGGCGCTCATCGCCTTCATGCTCGACCTGCACACCGGCGAGCACGGCTACACCGAGCTCCTTCCCCCCTTCCTGGTGAACGGGGCGTCGATGACCGCCACCGGCCAGCTCCCCAAGTTCGCGGAGGAGCTGTTCGCCTGCCGCGACGACGACCTCTACCTGATCCCCACCGCCGAGGTCCCGCTGACCAACCTGCACCGCGACGAGATCCTCGCAGAGGGCTCCCTGCCGCGCCGCTACTGCGCCTACACCCCGTGCTTCCGGCGCGAGGCCGGCGCGTCCGGCAAGGACACCCGGGGGCTGATCCGCCAACACCAGTTCGACAAGGTAGAGCTGGTGCGCCTCGAGGAACCGGAACACTCGTACGCGGCGCTGGAGGAGCTCACCGGCCACGCGGAGCAGGTGCTCCAGCGCCTCGGCCTCCCCTACCGGGTGATCGAGCTATGCACCGGCGACCTGGGCTTCTCCGCCGCCAAGACCTACGACCTGGAGGTGTGGCTGCCGGGCCAGGGGTGCTACCGGGAGATCTCGTCGTGCTCCTGCTTCGAGGACTTCCAGGCACGCCGCGCCCAGATCCGCTACCGCGTCCCCGGCCAGAAAAGGCCGCGCCTGGTCCACACCCTCAACGGCTCGGGGCTGGCAGTCGGCCGAACCCTGGTGGCGGTGCTGGAGAACTACCAGCGCGCCGACGGCGCGGTGCGCATCCCCGACGCCCTGCTCCCCTACATGGGCGGGCTGACGGTGATCGAGCCGAGCCGGTGAGCGACCCCCACCCCACCCCCCTGCCGGAGATCCGGCTGCGGCCGGGCGAGGCGCGGCGCCTCAAGCTCGGCCACCCGTGGGTCTTCTCCAACGAGGTGGCCACGGGACTCCAGGAGGTGGCCCCTGGGGCGGTGGTGCAAGTAGTCGACCCCCGCGGCGGACCCCTCGGGGTGGGGACCGCCAACCCCCACTCGCTGATCTGCGTCCGCCTGTTCAGCCGCGGCCGCCACCCGATCGACGCGCAACTCTTGGAGGGCCGGTTGCGCCAAGCGCAGGCGGTGCGCGCGACCCTCGAACTCGGCGACACCTACCGCTGGGTCCACGGCGAGGGCGACCGCCTGCCGGGGTTGGTGATCGACCGGTACGGCGACGGGGTCGTGGTCCAGCCCCTCACCGCCGGCGCCGATGGCCTGCTCCCCACCCTCCTGCCCTTGCTGATCGCGCTCGCCGCCCCGGCGTGGGTGGTGGTGCGCGCCGACTCGCCGGTGCGCGACCTGGAGGGAATCGGGTCGCGGGTGGAGATCGCCCACGGCACCCTGCCGCCGGCGCCGGTGGTCCACGAGCAGGGGATCGCCTACCGCTTCGACCCCCTCGCCGGCCAGAAGACCGGCTTCTTTCTCGACCAGCGCGACAACCGCACCCGCTGGGCGAAGCTGGCCGCGGGCGAGCGCTGTCTCGACCTCTTCTGCCACACCGGCGGCTTCGCCCTCGCTGCCGCCGCCGCGGGTGCGGCCGAGGTGGTGGCGGTGGACCGCTCGGAACCGGCCTTGGCGTTGGCCGCGGAGAGCGGTGCCGCCAACCACCTCGCCAGCCGCCTGCGCTTCGAACGCAGCGACGCCTTTGCCTTCCTCGAGGCGGCCACGACGCGCTGGCCGCGGATCAACCTCGACCCCCCCGCCTTCATCAAGAGCCGCAAACGGCTGCGCGAGGGGATCACCGGCTACGAACGACTCCACACCCTCGCCCTCGCCCGCCTCGCCCCGGGGGGGCTACTGATGACCTCGTCGTGCTCCCACCACCTCGACCTGCCCACCTTCTTGCAGGTCGTCGCGCGCGCCAGCGCCCACGCCGGCCGGCCGGTGCGCCTCCTGGCGGTGAGCGGCGCCGGCCCGGACCACCCGGTCTTGCCGGTGCTCCCCGAGTCGGCCTACCTGAAGTGTCTGCTCCTCCAGGCGGACGGCTGACCGTGGCGCGAGGGGTGGGTGCGGCGCCCCTGGGCCACAGCGGCTGGCCATGGAGGGCGGCCGGGGAGCGCGGGCAGGGCCGGGATCGCTGGTTTCCAGTGACGACAAACCAACAATCGCACGACAAACTGCCCGCATGGCTCGGTCCCACGCGAGCTGGAGGCCACCCTCCGCACCGGGATCACCGAGCGGCCGATCGCTGCTCACCGGTGCCCACCAGGCGGGAAAGGCCAGGGCTCAACCTCTTCGAGTGCCAGTGGAGTAGCACCGCGAGGGGGCGAACGCCGGGCCTCGATCTCCTCACCCGCCTGCTGGGCGAGGAAAACGTCGTCTCCCGGAACCTCGTGACCTCAAGCCGGCAGCGGCGCGTACTCCCCAAGAGCGGCGTGGTCATGGAGGATAGTGGGGGGGTCGCGAGCCTCGCGTGAGGCTGCGACTTCCGCATCGGTGGCCATCCCGCGGGGCCGACCTCCCCTCGTTTCCTATTTCCAATCCTCGTCCCATGCGCCTCGCCGATCCCCTCGCCCTGTGGCTCCTCGTTCTGGCGGTGGCGGCGGTGGCCGGCGGGTGGTGGGGCGGCCGCGGGCGGCGGCGCGGGGTGGGGGTGGCGGGGCTGGCGCTGGTGGCGAGCGAGCTACCCGCCACCTGGCGGACGCGGGCGCGGGCGGCGCTTGGGGGGCTGCGCCTGCTCACCCTCGCGACCCTGATCGTGGCGCTGGCGCGCCCCCAGTCGGTGGCCACCGCCGAGCGGGTCTCCTCCTCGGGGATCGACATCGTCCTGGCGCTGGATACCTCGGGCTCCATGCGCGCCGAGGACTTTCAGCCGGACAACCGGCTGACGGTCGCCAAGCGGGTGATTCGCGACTTCATCCGCCAGCGCCAGGCGGACCGCATCGGCCTGGTGGTCTTCGCCGGCACCTCCTTCACCCAGTGCCCCCTCACCCTCGACTACCCGATGCTCGACACCCTGCTCGCGCAGGTGGACTTCGACCTCCTCGAAGACGGCACCGCGATCGGCACGGCGATCGCCAACGGGGTGAACCGGCTCGCCGACTCGCACGCCAAGTCGCGCATCCTGATCCTGCTCACCGACGGCGAGAACAATGCCGGCCCCATCGACCCGATGACCGGAGCCAACCTCGCCAAGGCCCGCGGGGTGCGGATCTACACCATCGCGGTGGGCAAGGAGGGGGTGGTGCGGATGGGGGTCCCGACCCCCCTCGGGCTGCGCTACCCGCAGGTGGAGAGCCACATCGACGAGGCGGTCCTGAAGCAGATCGCGGAAGCCACCGGCGGCCGCGCCTTCCGCGCCGACGCTCCCGATACCCTGGCGGAGGTCTTCGCCACCATCGACCAGTTGGAGAAGAGCGAGGTGGCGGTGAAGCAGTACCACCGCTACGGCGAGCTCTTCCCGTGGCCGCTCGCCGCTACCCTCCTCCTCGTGCTGGGGGAGATCGTCCTGCGCGCCGGACCGCTGGCGGTGGTGGGATAGGGGATAGGGGATAGGGGAGGACGGCCCTGCGGGCCCGAACGACGCCAGAGGGCAGCCACCCCCCAAGGACCCTCTGGCCGCGAAAGCGGCCATCCACCCCGATCCCCTATTCCCCCCTATTCCCTACCCCCGCGCGCATCGCGCGCCAGATACCGCCGCCACTGCTCTTTCTCGTAGGCAAGCCAGCGGGCCACGTCGAGGCGGCCGCCGGGATGGCCACAGCGGGTGCGGACGCGGTCGCCCGGGGACTCGGCCGCGGCCGCGTCGGCGGCCAGGGGGGCGAGGAGCGCCGGGTCGTCGCCGAGGCGCGCGAGGCCGGCGCTGGCGAGGGCCACCAGCTCGCGGGCGAGATCGCCAACCGTGTGGGTATACGCCACCGCCGCCAGACCGCCGGCGATCGCCCGCCGGTCGAGGGCGTCGAGGGTGGCGAAGTCCACCGGGCCGAGGAGCTGCCACGCCGCGCCACGCGCTCGCTCGTCGTAGAGCAGCCCGACCCAGAGGGCGACCAGGGGGAGGACCCGGTCGACCCCCGGGTGGTCACAGACCCGGATCTCGACGAAGTGCTTGAGGCGGATCTCGGTGAAGATGGAGGTGGCGTGCAGTTCCCAGTCGGCGGCGGTCGCCTCGCCCGCCGCCAGTAGGTCGGCGAAGGTCCGCCCGCCGCCGTCGCCCCACGCGCCGGCGCGCCAGCGAAAGCACAGGGGCAGCGCCAACAGGTGGCGGGCGTAGTCGGCAAAGCCGTAGGCGGGATCCGCGTGCGGGCCGGCGAGCAGGCCGCAGCGCGCCGGATCGGTGGCGCGCCAGATGTGCCGCCGGTAGTCGTTCACCCCCGCCGGGCCGCCGGCGCAAAAGGGCGAGTTCGCCACCAACGCGCCGATCACCGGCGCCACCGCCTGGGCGGTGCGGAAGAGGTCGATCGCCTCCCCCTCGTCGCCATAGTCGAGGGCGACCTGGACGCCGGAGGTGAGCTTCATCATCCAGTGGCCGAGGGTGCCGGTTCCTGCGAGGTGGCGGGAGAGGTAGCGGTAGCGCCCCTTCGGGACCCACCCCACCGCCGCCGGCGTGTCCAGGGGATGGACGGCGAGACAGGTCCACTGGATCGCCAGGGCGGCCGCGACCTCGTCGAGCTCGGCGAGGAAGCGCACGTAGTCGAGCTCCAGCTCGGCGAGGGTGGCGCGCGGCGCGGTGGAGAGCTCCACCTGGCCACCCGGCTCGAGGGTGACCGTGGCGCCGTCGCGCGCCAGGGCGATGAGGGCGTCACCCTCGACCTGGCGCTGCCAGCCGTGGTGGCCGGCAAGGTAGGCGAGGACCGCCTCGATCCCCCGCTCGCCGCCGAACCCCAGGCGGTGGCCGGCGGTCGGATCGACCCCCTGGATCTCCACCTCCATGCCGATCCGCCGCGCCGCGCGCGGTGTGCACCCGCCCACGAACGGGGCGAGGAGCCAGGCGGGCAGGTCAGCGTCGCGGGCCATGGGCGCCAGGGTACTCGGCCCCCCGCACTCCGCAGCCGGCGCCAAACGCCGGCCGCGGGGTGGGACGGAACAGGGAAAACCCCTTGCGCCTTTGCGCCCTGGCGCCTTGGCGTTCGGCAGTACGGAGAGGACGGCTGAAGGACGGGGGCCACGGAGTCGTCCACCGGCCGGCAAACGACTCAACGCAAGGACGCAAAGGCGCAAAGGGGGGCGGCCGGTCGTGACCTCGGCGGTGCCGGGGTGGACTCCGGGCGCCACCGGTCGCCCACTCCAGCGCGTTTTTCGTTTGCTCCCCCGCCACGCTTCGCGGCCAATCGCGTTCATTGGCGGCGAGAGCACAAAGCCATTTTCCAATGCGTCCGCCGCTGCCGGTCGTCGGCAGGACCGCCTGCACCCCAACCGCCTGGCCCGATCCCCGTGCCGCCCGGCTGACCGACTCCTAGAGGATCGGCACCCGCCGTTCACCGGCGGGGCTACCGCCCGCCGCGGCGGCGGGCGGCGCCTCCTCGCTCGGCTCGTGGCCGGCGATGAAGCACTCCATCCGCGCCCCCGCGACCTCCCCCGCCCGCGGCAGGAGGCCGCTCTTCGTGTCGACCCGCCGCCAGCGCACCTCGGGCGGCACGGTGAAGGGGCGGCGTGGCTTGCCCGCGAGGGCCGCCTGCATGAACTCGGTCCAGATGGGCGCGGCCGCGCGTGCCCCGGTCTCCCGCTTGCCGAGGCTCTTGAGCTCGTCAAAGCCAACCCAGACGCCGGTGGCAATCTGCGGCGTGTAGCCAAGGAACCAGGCGTCGTTGTAGTCGTTGGTGGTGCCGGTCTTGCCGGCCACCGGCCAGCCGGCGAGGGCCTCGCCCACGCTCCGGCCGGTGCCCCGGCGCACCACGTCGCGGAGTATGTCGGTGACCACGTAGGCGACCGCGGGCGGGATCACCTGTTGCGGCACGGGCCGCGCCTCGAAGAGGAGTTTGCCGCCGGCGCTCACCACCCGCTCGATCGCCGTCGGCTCAACGTGCAGACCGCCGTTGGCGAAGGTGGCGTAGGCAGAGGTGAGCTCCAGGGGGGAGACCACCGACGCCCCGAGGGCGAGGGAGAGGTCCGCATCCAGCGGTGAGGTGATGCCGCAGCGGCGGGCAAAGGCAACGGCGCGACGGACGCCGATGTCTTGCAGGAGGCGGATGGTGATCACGTTGCGTGAGTGGACCAGCCCGTCGCGCAGCGGCGTGGGGCCGTAGAACCGCTGCTCGTAGTTTGCCGGCCGCCAGGAGCGGGCGAGACTTTCGTCGTCGTAGATGATCGGCGAGTCGAGATAGATGGTCGCCGGCGTGCGCCCCTCGGCGATGGCGGCGCCATAGATGAAGGGCTTGAAGGAGGAGCCGGGCTGGCGTCTCGCCTGGACCGCGCGGTTGAACTCGGAGGCGGCGAAGTCCTTGCCCCCGACGAGGGCGAGGATGGCGCCATCGGCGGGACGCAGGGAGACGAGGGCGGCCTCCACCGCGGGGAGTTGGGCCAGCTCGTAGACCGCCTGTTTCTCCCCGGGCCGGCGCCGCACCAGAACCTCGTCGCCCACCGCGACCACCTCAGCGGGCCGCTTGGCTTGCTCGAAGGTCACCACCTCCGGCCGGGTGGGGTCGACGACCCGCCGCCCCGCCCAGTTGAAGGTGGCGAAGGGGAGCCGCGCCTTGTTACCGGCGACCCAGACGGTCACCCCCTGGTCATCGACGCCGGTCACGACCGCCGCTAGGTGGCCCCAACTATCGGGTTTGTCTTTGGTGTGGTCGCGCTCAAAGAGCTCGATCTCGGCGCGCGTGTGGTGGGCGAGGGGACCGCGGTAGTGGTGGCGGCGGTCGTAGGTAACCACCCCGTTGCGCACCGCGCGGAAGGCCGCCTTCTGCAGGGCGAGGTCGAGGGTGGTGTAGACGTCGAGCCCCTCGCGGTAGACCGCCTGGTGGCCATAGAGCTCGGTGAGGCGGCGGCGGATCAGCTCAAGAAAGTCGTCCACCTCTCCCATGGAGTTGGCCACCGATGTCAGGTGGAACGGCTCCGCCTCCGCCAGCCGCCGCTCGGTGAGGGAGATGTGGTGCTCGTCGTACATGCGCGCCAAGACCACCGCCCGCCGCGCCCACGCCCGTTTCGGGTCTAGCCGCGGGTTGAAGGCGGTGGGTGCCTTGGGCAGACCGGCAAGGGTCGCCATCTCCGCCAGGGTGAGGGCCGCCGGCGTCTTGCCAAAGTAGGTCTGCGCGGCGGAGGCAATGCCGTACGCGCCGGAGCCGAAGTAGATCTGGTTGAGGTACATCTCCAGGATCTCTTCCTTGGAGAACTGGTGCTCGATCTTCACCGCCAAGAGTGCCTCCTTGATCTTCCGATCGAGGGTCCGCTCGGGGGTCAGGAGGAGCACCTTGGCGAGTTGCTGGGTGATGGTGGAGCCGCCCTGGGCGACGTGGCCCTCGGTAACGTTGGCGACAAAGGCACGGGCGATCGCCTGCGGGTCGATGCCGTGGTGGGTGAAGAAGCGGGCATCCTCCGTGTCGACGAAGGCCTGGCGCAGCCGCTCGGGGACCTGGTCGATGGCGATGGGGATGCGCCGCTCGAGGTAGAAGCTGCCGATCTCTTCACCGCCGGCGGCGAAGACCCGGGTCATCCGGCTCGGCGTGTAGCGGTGCAGCGGCTCCACGTTGGGCAGGCCGCTCATGTAGTGGCGATACCCCCACACCCCGACGCCGCCAACGAACAGGACCACCAGAAGGGTGAGGGCGGCGAGGATCGCCGCGATGGCGCGAAGGAGGGTGCGAAACATGGGGCGTGGGGGTGGTCAGGGGGGCGGAGAATACACCGAGACACGGCCGGCGTGGCCCATTCAACCGCACCTCGACCACCGTCGATGAGAGAGCACAGGGTCGGCCTAACGACCCCCCGGAGGAACCGCTGCCATGGATATCGCCACCCTCATTGGTCTTGTCCTCACCTTCGTCTTGATCGTCGGCTCGATCCTCCTCGGCGGCTCGATCATGGCCTTTGTCGACGTTCCCAGCCTCCTGATCGTGGTCGGCGGGGTGATCACCACGACCCTGATCATGCAGAAGCTGCCGGTGGTCCTGGCGACGATGAAGGTGGTCGTCCAGTCGTTCTTCGACCACGGCACGCCGGAGGCCGTGCTGGTGGAGAAGATCGTCGAGCTCGCGGACAAGGCACGGCGCGAGGGGCTCCTCGCCCTGGAGTCGATCGAGATCCCCGACGCCTTCCTCAACAAGGCGATCAAGCTGGCGGTGGACGGCACCGAGCTCGACGAGATCAACCAGGTCCTCACCGCCGAGGTCAACTCCCTCAAGACCCGCCACGGTCAGGGGCAGGAGGTCCTCGAGTTCATGAAGGGCAACGCCCCCGCCCTAGGAATGATCGGGACGCTCATCGGCCTGGTGAACATGCTCCAGCACCTCTCCGACCCGACAACCCTTGGCCCGTCCATGGCGGTGGCGCTGATCACCACCTTCTACGGCGCCATCCTCTCCTTCATCATCTTTGGGCCGATTCACGACAAGCTGAAGTCGCGCACCGCCGCCGAGGTAAATCGGATGGAGATGTGCATCCTCGGGGTGAACTGCCTGAACAAGGGCGAGCACCCGCGCCTGGTGAAGGAGAAGCTCCTCGCCTTCCTGCCGCCGCTTCAACGCGCGGCCCTGACGGAGGCGAAGTAGATGGCCAAGGAGTGCAACTGCCCGCCCGCTGGGGCACCCGAGTGGATGGCAACCTTCGCGGACATGATGTCCCTGCTCCTCACCTTCTTTGTCCTGCTGCTCTCCTTCGCCAACATGGACGTGCAGAAGTTCAAAGAGGTGATGGCGTCGGTGCAGGGCGCGTTGGTGGGCAGCCAGCCACCAAGTACCTCCATGGTCCCGCTCTCCGATTCGACCAGCGGCGCCGCCGCCCCGCCGGTGGACACCACCCCCGGCTACACCCCCCGCGGCGCGGCAGAGGAACGGCCCGACAGCGAGACCGTCGCCAATGGCCGGCGCGACCTGGAGGCCCTCGCCTCCCTCCAGGAGGTGATCGCCGACGAGGGGATGGGCGACAACGTCGAGGTCGAGACCACCGCCCGCGGCCTGGTGGTGCGGGTGAAGGGGCAAATCTTCTTCACCGGCGGCGGCGACTCGCTGCTCAAGGGCTCGACCAAGGTCCTCGACGAGATCGCCGCAATCCTCGACGCCTACCCGTACGACCTCACCATCGAGGGCCACACGGACGACACCCCGATCCACACCGAGCGCTACGCCTCCAACTGGGAGCTCTCCACCAGCCGGGCGATCGCGGTGATGCGCTACCTGCAACAGACCCAGCACGTCGCGGCCGCACGGATGGCGGTGGCCGGCTACGCCGCCACCCACCCCCTTGCGGCCAATGACAGCGACGCCCACCGCACCGCCAATCGGCGGGTGGAGTTCGTCTTTCACCACCCCGAGCAGGGACCCAAGGTGGTGGAGTCGCCCCTGGCGATCTCCCTCACCAAGTAGCGCGGCCCGCGCGTGGCCTAGGCCGCGAGCGCGCGGCAGGGCGTGGGTCCGCCGGCTACGACGGGCACCGACCACCGCGGCCGACCCGTGGCGAAGGCGGCCCGATGCGGCTACGTTGTCCGGGTCGAGTGTGGCCCGGGTAGCACGCCACCGGGGCCAGGTTCATCACCCCTCTCGGAGGAGACTCCCGTGACCCGCCCCGCCCTCGCTGCCCTCGCCCTGGGGTCCGCCCTCTTCACCCTCGCGCCGCTCGCGGTCGCCGGGGAGACGTACATCATCCCCTTCCCCAAAGGGGTGGACGGCTCCGTCCTCGCCCTCCCCGAAGACAACCCGATGACCGCCGCCAAGGTGGCCCTGGGCAAGCAGCTCTACTTCGACCCGCGCCTCTCCAAGGACGCCACGGTGAGCTGCGCCACCTGCCACGACCCGGCCAAGGGGTGGACCGACCAGCGCGCCGTCTCCACCGGCGTCGGCGGTAAGCACGGCACCCGTAACGCCCCCACGGTCCTCAACTCCGCCTTCAACTACCTGCAATTCTGGGACGGCCGCGCGGCGTCGCTGGAGGCCCAGGCGGTCGGCCCGATCGAAAACCCGCTGGAGATGGCCGACAGCCTCACGCGGGTGGTCGCGTGGCTCAACTCGGTCCCTGGCTACCGCAGCCAGTTCCAGCAGATCTTTGGCGGCCCGGCCACCGCCGACACCCTGGCGAAGGCGATCGCGGCCTTCGAGCGCACGGTCTACTCGGGCAACTCGCCGTACGACCGGTACACCCAAGACAAGGACGAGACCGCCCTCACCCCGGCGGCGAGGCGCGGGCTGGCGCTCTTCGAGGGCAAGGCGCGCTGCACCCAGTGCCACGTGGGCTTCGACCTTAGCGACCGCGTCTTCCACAACCTCGGCGTCGGGATGGACAAGAAGGAGCCCGACCTCGGCCGCTTTACGGTCACCCACGAAGACAAAGACAAGGGGGCGTTCAAGACCCCGATCCTCCGCGACCTCACCAAGACCGCGCCGTACATGCACGACGGCTCGGTGGCGACTTTGGAAGAGGTGATCGACCTGTACGTGGTGGGCGGCGAGGCGAACCCGTGGCTGGATCCAAAGATGCAGCCGGTGGAGCTCAGCGACGCGGACAAGGCGGACCTCCTCGCCTTCCTCAAGGCCCTCGACGGCGACACGCCGGTCGTCACCCCGCCCGCCCTCCCCGCCGCGCCCTAGACCGCGCCCACCCGCCTCGCACGCCGCTCACCCTCTCCACCGGGCGGAAGAGCCCGTCGATCCAGATCACCCGTCGCCCCCACCCGGCAGGGCGGTCACCCCCCCCCACCCCGCGCGCAGGAGAGTGGGGGGGAGGGTGACCCGGTAGCGCTCCCCGCCGTCGTCTTCGAGGAGGTAACGGCCGCCGACGCTCGCCCCCTCCCCCTGGCCGCCGAGGAAATCCAGACGGAGCGGGGTGACCGTGCCGCCGCCCCGCCCCGCCTCCTGCCACTGGCCACTCACGAGGTGGGCGGTGGGGTCGACGGCGATGGTCAGGGTGAGGGTGATCGGCCGGTCGTCGGGCCGCACCACCTGCACGGTCGCCTCGGTGCGGTAGCCGTCCCGCCGGCCGGAGGCCACCACCTCCACCACCGGCCGCTGCTCCCACCCCGTCTCCGTGTGCACCTCCAGGCGCGCGCCGCCACCCTGACAGGCGAACAAGACGACCGCCGCCACCCCCCACGCCACCCCCCCGCCGCGCCACGCCGCCGCCCAGAGTTTGCTCACCATGGCCCACCCTACCGCACGCCGACCCACCACTCGACGGTGGCTTGCGGCGCGCGCGGGCGCCGCAACACGCGCAGAGATCCGGCTTGCAAACTTGCAAGTTGTCGCGGGCGATAGGGTGGGCGACCGGCGGCGCCTTGCGGGGGCGGGCACACACGAAGACGCGAAGGGAGGGCAAGCTCCGCAGCTCAGGCAACGCGCACGGCGCGGGTGGGCGATATCGGCCTTGCAGGCGCAAAGAACTTTGGAACCCGCGTGGGCGCGTTGGGCGCAGGCTTCGTCTCGCTTGTCTCTGGAGTCGGGGTCACACCGCCGCCACTTTCTGAACGCGGTGCCGATCCGCTTGGGCGATCGACGTGCAGGCGCGGGCGCGCCAGCGGATGGGAATCGATTCGAGAGGCAGGGTCGGGCTCGGCAGCAACCCATGGCGCCCGATCCGGCCACAGCTCCGGGCCCAGGGTTGCTGAGTCGTCAGCGTTCACCCCGACCGGCCGGCGCCTTGTCCACCCGGCGCCACGTTGTGGTCCCCCCGCCCGCTCCCTATCCTCCCGCCCCCCACCTCGGTGGGAGACCCCATGGCCCTCCCCCTCATCGCCATCGTTGGCCGCCCGAACGTGGGCAAGTCGACGCTGTTCAACTGCCTCCTCGGTCGCCGCCGCGCGATCGTCGAAGATACCCCGGGGGTGACCCGCGATCGCCTGATCGTGCAGGCGCGCCTCGGCGACCACACGGTGCTGCTCGCGGACACCGGCGGTCTCGGCGGCATGGACGACCCCTTGGAAGACGACATCGCCCGCCAGGCAGAGGCGGCTGTCGAAGCGGCCCATTTGATCCTCCACGTCCTCGACGCCCGGGAGGGGCTGCAACCCGGGGATGAGGCGATCGCCCACCGCCTGCGCCGCGCGAGTGCGCCGGTGGTCACCGTGGCGAACAAGTGTGACGGCGTGGACCCCGCCCAGATCCTCGCCGACTTCGCCCCCCTGGGGGTCGATGAGATCCTCCCCATCTCCGCCCTGCACGGGATCTCCACCCAGAAGCTTGTGGAGCGACTTGGGGCCCTGCTCCCCGCCGGGGGCGGCGAGGCAGTGCGGGCCGACCTCTCCCTGGCGGTGGTGGGCCGGCCGAACGTGGGCAAGTCGAGCCTGGTCAACGTCCTCGCCGGCGAGGAGCGGATGGTGGTGAGCGACCTGCCGGGCACCACCCGCGACGCGGTGGACACCACCTTCGCCTGGCAGGGCAAACAGATTCGGATCTGCGACACCGCCGGCCTGCGCAAGAAGCACGTGACCCGCTCTGGCGTCGAGCGGTACTCGGTGCTCCGCGCCCTGAGCGCCATCCTCGAGGCGGAGGTCACCGTGCTGATGATCGACGCCACGGTCGGCTGCCAGGAGCAGGAGCAGAAGATCGCCGCCTACCTCGCCGAGCACCACCGCGCCTGCGTCATCGCGATCAACAAGTGGGACCAAGTGGCGAAATCCACCCAGACCCACGACGAGTGGGTGGAGGAGGTGAGGAGCCGCATCCCGTTTTTGAGCTACGCGCCGGTGGTGACCCTCTCGGTGCGCGACCACCAGCGCATCCAGCGCCTGCTGGAGAGCTGCTGGGCGGTGGCGGAGCAATACCGGCGCCGTCTGCCCACCGCGCGGGTCAACGCGGTAATCGAAAAGGCGGTGGCGGCCCAGCCACCGCCGCGGGTGCGCGGCAAGCGACCGCGGATCTACTACGCCAGCCAGACCGGCGTCGCCCCGCCGACCGTGGTGTTGTTCATGAACCGGCCGCAGGACCTCTCCCCTACCTACCGCCGCTACCTCCTCCGCCACCTCAACGATGGCCTCGACCTGACCTTGACCCCGATCCACCTGGTCCTGCGCCAACGGCAGTAGGCGACCCGCGCGCTCGAGCGCAAAAAACGCTCCGACCCCTCCACCCACACCGCCGCCCCGGCGCCTCAGCCCCACACCGCCGCCCCGGCGCAGATCCGGCGGGAAGGGGGCGGCCCCGGCGCCTCAGCCCCACACCGCCGCCCCGGCGCAGATCCGGCGGGAAGGGGGCGGCCCCGGCGCCTCAGCCCCACACCCACGGCGGAGCCGGCTCCTGGGGGCGATCCGGCCCATCGGGCCGGCCGCCGCCGCGGATCACGCGGGGACTCGCTCCTCCCCGTGTCTCCGCAGCCCGGCGGGGCCTGCCTCTTCTCCCCCCCGGTGGACCCGGCGCCGCCTCTGCCGGCGTGGCCGACCGCAGGTTGGCGCGCCTACGATCCGGCGTTGGCCACCACGAGCATCTTGTTGAGCAGCTCCCGGTTGCTCTTGTGCTCGCTGAGCGCCTTGAGGAGCGACTCCATCGCCTCGATCGGCTGCATGCGGGTGAGGTGGCGGCGGATCGCGTGGTGCGCCTTGAGCATCTCCTCGGGGAAGAGGCGCTCCTCGTTGCGCGTCCCCGAGGCGCCGATGTTGATCGCCGGGTAGATGCGCAGGTCGGAGAGCTTACGGTCGAGGACCAGCTCCATGTTCCCGGTGCCGCGGAACTCGTGGAAGATCACGTCGTCCATGCGCGAGCCGGTCTCGATCAGGCAGGTGGCCATGATGGTGAGCGAGCCGCTCGGCTCCAGCTTGCGTGCCGAGCCAAAGATCTTGCGCGGGATCTCCATGCCGCGCGCGTCCATGCCGCCGCTCATGGTACGGCCCGACCCCTTGGTGCCGACGTTGAAGACGCGCCCCAGGCGGGTGAGGGAATCAAGCAACACCACCACGTCCTCGCCCACCTCCAGCCAGCGGTGGGCGTACGCCATGGCCAGTTGGGAGACGCGGGTGTGCTCGCCGATGTCGCCATCGTTGGAGGAGGCGTAGACCTCCGCCACCCCTTCGAGCTTGCGCCGGAAGTCGGTGACCTCCTCGGGCCGCTCATCCACCAGCAGGGCGATGATCCGGACCTTCGGGTAGTTCTTGCCGAGCGACCGGGCCATCTGCTGCAACAAGACGGTCTTGCCAGACCGTGGCGTGGCCACGATCAGGCCGCGCGTCCCCTTGCCGATCGGGGAGATCAGGTCGATCACCCGCATGGAGTAGTCCTCGGGACCGGACTCCAAGACGTACTGTTCGTCGGGGGTGAGGGCGTCGCGATCGCTGTAGTCCTGCACCGTCATCCACTGCTCCGGCGGCAGGCCGTTCACCTTGAGAATTTTCTTGATCTGCGCCTGGCCGCCCTTGCCGGAGTCGACCACCCCCTCGATCCAGTTGCCCGGCCGCAAGTTGAACCGGCTGATCGCACCGTGCGAAACCGCCGGGTCCTGCGGCGAACGCCGGAAGCCGACGGTCGCCGCCCGCAGCACCCCGCGACCCTTGCGGGTGAGCTCCAGCACCCCGGCCACGACCTCGCCGCCCCGCTCGTCAAGGGGCTGGCCCTCTTGCTCGTCCACCACGACCTCGTCTTCGGTAACCAAAACGACTTCCTCCTGATGGTCCGTGGCGATGCCCGGTGGCAGCCACGACCGGCCGTTGCTCGGCCGGATGAGGGGGGGTGATACCGGGGGAAGGAAGTGGAAATGTTCCCCCGCGAGTAGAAACCCCATGCTGAAGTTCGACCTACCCTGCGCCTAGCCTCCGTCCCGCACCCCACCCGCAACCGCAATGGACCACGCGGTGCCTATGCCAACCGTGGAGCGCCCGAGCGCTTACCGAAGAGGCTCTCCGAATGCGGATCCCCTTCCCCGATCCCGCCACCGGCCCCGCACCCCGTGCTGAATGCGAAGACCGACAACACTCTATCGGCAAGGATGCCCCCTTCTTCCATATTGGACAACCCCTCTCTTCTCGCCCCCGTGGCGGGCGCGCCCGCGGTCGGTGGGGAGGTAGAAAGCGGGAAGTCGGTGGGGAGGTAGAAAGCGGGAAGAAGGTGAAAGGTAGAAAGGGGGGCCCACGCGAAGGCCGCGGTGAGGCTCCCCCCTTTTCTGCTTTCTACTTCCTGCCTTCTACCTTCGCCTTTCCCCGTCCTTCGGCGGGCCGCCCCTTGAACCGTCCAAGTTCGCCCACCACCCTGCGTCGGCGCGGCCACCCACGTGGGCCGGCCCCCCCCCATGGAGCCCCTGCAACTCGCCACCGCCATCGTTGGCCTCCTCCTCCTCGTCGGCGGCGCCGAGGCGCTGGTGCGCGGCGGCTCCCGCCTGGCACGCCACCTCGGCGTATCGCCAGTGGTGATCGGCCTGACGATCGTCGCGGTCGGCACCTCGACCCCCGAGCTGGTGGTGAGCCTCAACGCCGCGTGGCGCGACCAGGCCGATCTGTCGCTCGGCAACGTGGTGGGCTCCAACCTGGCGAACATCGGTCTCATCCTCGGCGTCTGCGGCCTCCTGCGGCCGCTGCCCGTGGCCCTGCGCCTCCTGCGGATGGAGATGCCGGCTTTGGTGGCCACCACCTTGGTGTTCGCCGCCCTCTGCCTCGACCACACCTTGGGACGCGGTGACGGCGCCCTCCTCTGTCTTGGCCTCCTCCTCCTCACCCTGATGAATCTGCGCGGCGCGCGGCGCGAGGGGCCGGAGGTGGTGCGGGAGTTCGACGCCGTCTTTACCAATGACCATGGGGTGGTGGGCGACTGCCTGTGGGTGGTGGGGGGGCTCGTCGCCTTGATCACCGGCGGCCACCTCCTGGTGAGCGCCGCCACCGCCATCGCCCGTGCCTTCGGCGTTTCGGAGCTGATCATCGGCCTCACCCTGGTGGCAGTGGGCACCTCGCTGCCCGAGCTCGCCACCTCGCTGGTGGCGGTGGTCCGCAACGAGATGGACATCGCGGTGGGCGACGTGGTCGGCTCCAACCTCTTCAACATCCTTGGGGTCGCCGGCCCCACGGCGCTGGTCAGACCCCTGGGGGTGAACGACCACCTCCTTGCCCTTCAACTCCCCTGCCTCGTCGCCATCACCGTCGCTTTGTGGGCACTGCTCCACACCGGCCACACCCTGCAGCGATGGGAGGCCGCGGGCCTGCTCATCCTGTACGCGGCAACGATGGTGGCGTCGGCGGGATTGCCCGGATTGCTCGCCGGGTAGGGCGCGTCCGTGCGGCGATGGGCGCGGGCTGCTGGCTGGCCCGCAAGGCTGAACCCCTAGGGGTCTGGCGGACTTGGTCGATGGTGGCGCAAGCAGCGGGATCGAGTCCGGATCGGGACCCGTGTGTAGAGCGACGTGGGGCTCAGCGACGAAGAACGGTCCACGACTCCTGGCCCACGAGTCTTGGCATGGGTCCGCTTCGCTGCAGTCGATCGGGTCCAAGTCTGCCAGGCTCCTCGCCTCCTGGCGGTCGGTCGACGACACGGGCGAAAAGACCCTTCGCCGGTCCGTGGAGGTGCGCTGGCGTAGGCGCTCCCCGGTGCGACCACCCACCAAGGCAGGGCGCGCGCGGTGCACAACCACCACCGCGCTGCCCTCTGCCGCGCACCCGCCGCACGACCGGACAGCGCACCTAAAGGCGAGGTGCAGCGGCGCGGCAACCTTCCTAAGACTGTGGGGTCGCCACCGCCACTTGGGTCCCCACCGGGACCCGCGACCAATCGTGCACCTGGTCGCCTCGGACCGTGCGCCCATCCGGGAAGGTGTAGCGGGTGGTCGGGCTGTCGTAGTCACCCCGGGCGATCTGCCATGGGGTGCGCTCCTTGGTGACCGTCGCCACCGCCTTCGCCTTCGCCGGCGGCGCTTCTACGCTCAGCGGGGTCGCCTGCGGCTCCGCCTCCGGCGACGCCCGCAACGTCGTCCCCTCGGGCTCTCCCCCCAGACTCACCTTCGTCCCCTTGGGAATCCGTGACCAGTTGCGGATCTGATCGCCACGCATCTGCCGCCCGCCCGGAAAGATGTAGGTCGTCGTCGGCTGGTTGTACGCCTTACCGGCCACATTCCAGGCGCTCTGGGTTGACCCCAGGACGAGGAGGCGACGGTCCACCGCGGGCGCCACCGTCCCCTTCGGCTTCTGCCGCCACTCGGCCTGCGCCAGGACCACCTCGGGGTCGGCGAGCAGCCTGCCCGCGGCCACGTCCGGGTCGACCTGCGGCTCGCGATTGGTCAGGCCGGCGAGGACCCGGGAGAAGTTGTTCACCCCGGGATCGCGCTTGCGCCCGCGATGCGGCCGCCGGATCCAGGAACTGGACCGGCTATAGGCGACGCGGTAGTGCTCCAGCACCCGCTCGTCGGGAATGCGGTAGATCTGCTGCAGCTCCTCCAGCAGCGCCTTGAGAGAACGGTACTGGGCAGCGGTGAAGGGGCGCGTGTGGTAGCCCTCCAGCTCGATCCCCACCGAGTGGTCGGAGAGGCGGGTGATGCCGTTCCACACGGAGACCCCGGCGTGGTTCGCACGGTACGGGTGGGCGACGATGCAGTAGACGCGCCCGTCCCGCGCCACCAGGTAGTTCGCCTTCCCGGCCCGCGCCAGGGTATAGAGCGCCGAGGTAAGCCCCGACTCGGTGGAGTGAATGATGATGAAGCGAGTGTCGGGACGCCGCACCTTGGAGTAACGCCACAGGTGGTGCTGGTAGTCGATCGCCTCCAACCCCATCGCCACCTCGGGGGCCAGGAGAGCGAGGAGCACCACAGCCAGGGCAACGACCCCCGGCCGGCAACCGGGGCGGCCGGCGACCCCGCGTTGTTCACCGGCCGCCGGCGCACCGTGGGGCGCGGGCGCGTCGATGCAGGGTGCGCGCCGGGTGCGGATGCGCGAGTCAAGCGATCCGAGGAGTCCGTCGGACTGGGTCGATCGCAAAAAGAAGCAGCAGGCTCGAGCCCGGATGGGGAGCCATTCAAGCAGCCGGGTGGGGCGATGCGACGAACCACAAACCACGATCCGGGCCCCGCTCCGCATCGTCGCCTCCTGCCGCTTCTTCGCAGTCGCGCGGAACAAAGTCCGGCAGCCGTCTAGGCCGACTGCTCGGATCCAACGCAACACCGCGCCTACGCGCCGGGCCATGGCTCGCGCAAAGGGCGGCTGAACAATGGGGGCTACCCAGCCAGACATTGGGATTGGGCCAAAACCTGGGATTCGGCCAAAACCTGGGATTCGGAAGGGGCAGCGCAGGCGGACGCCAGCGCCGAGGGAGGGGGGAGGAACGAGTGCCGGTCGAAACCTTACAAAAACATTGTCGTTCTGCAAAGGGCTACTCGACGCCGACAATGGTGAACGGTAAACCATCTTTTGAACGCGGACGGAGAGTCATCACCTTCGGCCGCCACGGACCACCCACCATTCGGGGCGCGCCATTCGCGGCTCTTTCCAACGCGCGTTTGGGTTTGGCCATTTGCTAACCATCCGTCTGCCGCGACATTCTCCCCAGCCACTTTCATCGGCTACTCGGCCCGCCCCCTTGCCCTCCCTCCCGCCCACCCCCCTCGTCCCCGGCAGCCGCATCCACGTGAGTGGCATCTGCGGCACCGGCACCGGCTCCCTCGCCTGTCTCCTCACCGACATGGGAATGGCGGTGCGCGGGTCGGACGACCACGTCTACCCGCCGATGAGCGACTACCTCGCGGCGCGCCAGATTGAGGTGCGCCACGGCTACGCCGCCGCCAACCTTGCCGACCGGCCGGACTGGGTGGTGATCGGCAACGCCTTGTCCCGCGACAACCCGGAGGCGACCGCGGCCCGTGACCTGGGCCTTTCCACCACCTCCTTTGCCGCCGCCTTGGAGCAGTGGGTTCTGCCCGGCCGTCTCTCTATCGTGGTCGCCGGCACCCACGGCAAGACCACCACCACAACCCTCACCGCCCACCTCCTGTGCGAGGCGGGCCTCGACCCGGGTTGGCTCATTGGCGGGATCCCGTGCGGCCTTCCCGGTCCCTCCCACCTCGGCGCCGGCACCCCCTTCGTCACCGAGGGTGATGAGTACGACACGGCGTACTTCGACAAGGGATCGAAGTTCCTCCACTACCGGCCGCGGATCTGCATCCTCACCTCGGTGGAGCTCGACCACCTCGACATCTTCGCTGACCAAGCGGCGGTGGACCGCGCCTTCGGCCAGCTCCTGGCGCTGCTGCCGGCCGATGGCCTGCTGGTGGCGTGCGGTGACGACCCAGGGGTGCGGCGGGTGGTGGCCGCCACGCCGCCGGCGTGCGCGGTGGTGTGGTATGGCCTCCGACCGGGCGCCGACGTGCGCCCGCGGGCGGTGGTCCAAGAGGGGATGGGGCGGCGCTTCGACCTCACCCTGGGCGACACGGCGCACACCTTTCACCTCCCCATGAGCGGCGACCACAACGTCGCCAACGCCACCGGAGCACTCCTCGCCGCCCACCGTGCGGGCGCCGACCCCACGGCCCTGACCCAGGCCCTGAGCCGCTTTGCAGGGATCCGCCGCCGCCAAGAGGTGGTCGCGGAGGTGGCCGGGATCACGCTGATCGACGACTTCGCCCACCACCCCACCGCAGTCGCGGTCACCCTCGACGGACTCGCCCACCGCTACCCCGGCCGCCGCCTCTGGGCGGTCTTCGAGTTCCGCTCCGCCTCGGCAATCCGCCGCTGCTTCGAGTCCGCCTACGCCTCTGCCCTCGCGCACGCGGACCGGGTCGTCCTTCCACCGATTCTCCGCCACCACCGCCTCACCGCCGACCAACTCCTCGACCCGCAGGCGGTGGCGCGCGCCCTCAACGCGGCGGGCACGCCGGCGCGCGCCTTCGCGGAGCTCGATGGCCTGGTCACCCACCTGCAGGCGGAGCTGCATTCCGAGGACGTGGTAGTGGTGATGTCCTCGGGCGGCTTCGACGGCCTTTTGCCCCGCCTGACCGCCGTCCTTGCCCACCGTTCGCCACCCCGCAACCGGCAATGCGACGATTACGGTAAGGGGGCTTGAAGTCGCACCCGGCCATCGTTACCTTCCGCGTTCTCGATTCGCCCATGCCGAGTGATCGGGTGCGATTAATTTCATCCCAGGAGTGACCCATGAATCGCCGTCTGCTTCTCCTCGCTGTTACCTCCCTCACCGTGGTTGCCCTCGCCGGCTGCGGTAAGAAAAACATTCGCGACACCGGCGCCCCGAAGGAGGTCGCGGCCAAGGCAGATCAGGGCGAGCTGTTCGCGGTCAACCCGAACGGTTCCGCCGAGGGCGAACTCGCCGAGGGCGAACTCGCCGGTGGCGAGGAGGCCGCGGGCGCGGCGGGATCCTCCCTGGAGGCCCTCGGAATCAATGACGTCTTCTTCGCCTTCGATTCCTCCGAGATCACCGCCGAGGCGCGCGCCGTCCTCGCCAAGGACGCCGCGGTCATCACCCGCATCGGTGGCCAGTACCAGATCGAGGGCCACTGCGACGAGCGCGGCTCCTCCGAGTACAACCTCGCCCTCGGTGACCGTCGCGCGCGTTCGGTCCGCGACGCCCTCGCCGCCGTCGGTATCGATGCGGCCACCCTTTCCACCATCTCCTACGGTGAGGAGCGTCCCTTCGCCCAGGGCCACGACGAGTCCGCGTGGTCCCAGAACCGTCGCGGTCACTTCAACAACCAGTAAGCGAGAGCGCGTCGGGACGCCCGGATGAGGTCGTAAGGTGTCTCCTCGCCAACCCTTGTTTTACCGCAGCGCCGGCCGCCCCACCGCAGCGGCGCTCGCAATCCTCCTCGCGGCGGCCCCGGGGTGTATCCCCGGGCCGCCGCAGGAGCTGACCTGGATCCGGCAGGACATCAAGAGCCTCCAGGACCAGGTGCGTACCCTGCGCGCCGAGGTGCAACGGCCCGAGCTCGCCGCACAGGTGAAGACGCTCGATCAGCGCCAGCGCCACGGCCAGCAGGAGCTCACGGACCGCATGGGCGAGATCGAGGGTCGTCTGGGGGATCTGAACCGGAAGATGGAGCAGGTCCAGACGACCGCCCGCACCAGCGAGGGGGTGAGCAAGGACAACGCTGCCCTCGCCACGCGCCTCACCGCCATCGAGCAGCAACTCCACGCGACCCCTCAAGACGGGGGGGACGGGCAGAGCCCGGGTGCGCTCGACGCCCACCTCACCGCCTTGCAGGCCGAGGTCGACGTCCTGGCGAAACAGGTCAACGCCCTCCTCACCCGCCCAGGAGCGGCGCCGGTCAAACCATCCGCCGCCGATGCAGCGAAGGCGGCGAAGGCCGCACCGAAGAAAGAGACCAAGGCGCCCGCGAAGGAGACGCCCGCCGCGCCGGCAACGGCGGCCAAGGCCACCCCGCCCCCAGCCAAGGCGGCCAACGCGGAGACGAGCGAAGCGAGCGACGTCACTCCGGAGGTGCGGGCGGCCTACGAGACGGCCCTGAAAGAGATCCGCGAAGGCGACCGGAAGGCGGGTCTCGCCGCCATGGAGGCGTTCGCCAAGGCCAACCCCCACACCAGCCTCACCGACAACGCCTACTTCTGGATCGGCCAGGCGTACTACGAGGCGGGCGACTACAAGCAGGCCGCCTTCCGCTTCGAGGACGTCCTCCTCCACTTTCCCAAATCGGCCAAGGCGCCGGGGGCGCTCCTCAAGGAGGGGCTCTCCTTCCTCGCCCTCGCCAAACAGGGCAACGCCGACATCACCCTCGACGACGCCCGCCTCGCCCTGCAGCAGGTGGTCCACGACTACCCCGGCTCAAACGAGGCCAAGGTGGCCGAGCAGGAGTTGGCCAAGCTCCCGGCGAAGTGAGCCCCGGGCCGAGCGCCAGGGGAGTCCGCGACGTGGGTGAGGCCCGCGACCCAACCCCACGCACGCCGGGCGCTACGCCGCCGCTTTTGGAAGTCCGCGGCCTGACCAAGGAGTTCCCGGTCCGTTCCAGCCGCGCCACCCTGCGCGCGGTCGACCGCCTCGATCTCGACCTCGCCACCGGCGAGACCGTCGGCCTGGTCGGGGAGAGTGGTTGCGGCAAGTCCACCGCCGGCCGCTGCTGCCTGCGCCTGATCGAACCCACCGCCGGCACGGTCCGCTTCGCCGGCGTCGACCTTCTTGCCCTGCGCGGCGGTGACCTACGCCGCTTCCGCCGCCACCTCCAATACGTCTTTCAGGACCCGTACTCGTCGCTCAACCCGCGCATGCGGGTGGCGGAGCTCATCGGCGAGGCGATCCGCGTCCACCGCCTGCGCCCCAAGCAACAGGTGCGCGCACGGATCATCGAGCTGCTCGACGTGGTCGGCCTCGGCCCCGATGCCCTCGACCGCTACCCGCACGAGTTCTCCGGCGGCCAGCGGCAACGGATCGGCATCGCCCGCGCCCTCGCCGTGGAACCAAGGCTGATCATCGCCGACGAGCCGGTCTCGGCGCTGGACGTGTCGGTGCAGGCGCAGGTCCTCAACCTGCTCACCGACCTCAAGCAGCGCTTCTCCCTGACCTACCTCTTCATCTCCCACAACCTGGCCGTGGTGCGCCACATCAGCGACCGGGTGGCGGTGATGTACCTCGGCCGGCTGGTGGAGGAGGCGCCCACCGCCACCCTGTTTGCCACCCCCGCCCACCCGTACACCCGGGCGCTGCTCGCCTCCGAGCCGATCCCCGACCCCAGCCGCCGCACCATCGCCACGCCGCTAGCCGGCGAGATCCCGAGTGGGGTGGCCCCCCCCCCGGGCTGTTGCTTCCACCCGCGCTGCCCGGAGGCGCTGGCCGAATGTCGCCACGCGGTTCCCACCAACACCACCCTCGGCGCCGGCCACCGGGTGCGCTGCCACCTCTACGCCCGCGGTGGGTGAGCACGCGCGCAAGGAAGTCGGTAGTAGGAAGTAGAAATGGAGAAAGGGGCGGGAGGCTTTACCCCCCGGTAACTGCCTCCGCGCGAGCTCGCCTTCAAGGCCCGCACCTCGCCCGATCGCTGCGCCTGCGACCTCCATTCTCTCCCCCCGCGCCTCCCCGCCGCGCCTCCGCGTCTCTGCGCGAAACCCACCTTCCAGCCCCGCACCGTTTTCCGGTGGCTTCACCGGAGGCGCCACCTCCCTCCCCCCGGCGTTGTTGTCTCCACGAGAGCCCGCCCACCCACCGCCGGCGCGGGACGCACACGAAGGCACGAAGGCACGAAGAGACGGAGGCACGAAGAGACGGAGGCGCGGATAGGATTGGGGTCAGGCTTTCATTATTTCATTCTCCTCGCGGCAGCCTTTACCCCCTACGGTAAACAATGAAAGAAACGAAGCCTGACCCCAATCCATTCCCAAAACGTGTCGGCAGGGGCTTCCGGGAAGGGGGTAAGGCCACCCCCCCGTCTCAGCCCGTCTCAGCCTATCTCAGCCCATCTCAGATTGAGACTGCCGTGCAGATCCCATTCCGCCGGCGCCACCTCCCTTTCCCGCCCCTCCGCGGGACCTGACCCCAGCCACCTTGACGAGCCCGCCTTCCAGGCTGGCACGGGGGTCGGCCGTTCGCCCGCGACACCTACCCCTTCCTACCTTCTACTGCGCGTTCGTCGTCTCCTCCCCTTCCACAATTCGCCTCCATTCGCGCCCCCCTCCACAAACCATCTTCCGAGCTCGCCTGGATCGACAAACTCCGGCAGACTCTTGGTCACCTTCCCGCCGGTCGCGCACCCTGGCGCGACCCACCGCTCCCGTTCCCCTCCTCCCGGAGCCCACCATGGTTCGCCCCTCCTCTTCGCACCTCACCCTCCCTGCCCTCGTCGTGTGGCTTGGCCTCGCCTGCCTCACCGCCTGTGGCGGCGGCGGCGGGGGCGGCAGCTCGGTGGGGATCGACGTGGAGCTCACCGGCGATCCCACCATCTCCTACGATGCCGTCAATGGTCGTACCGTGGTGGTCACCCAGTTCACCGCCCGGCGCAGCGACCACATCCCCCTCTCCCCGGAGGAGGTGGCGGTCTCCATGGAGGTGGACGGGGGGGCCGTGGACAACGAGTCGATCCTCCAGGCGAGCGCCCAGGAGCTTGCCTCCAGCCTCTACTACCACCTGGTCCTCGACGCCTCCGGCTCCATGCTCCAGCACGACCCGCCCGCCTTCGCGCCGATGAAGGAGGCGGCGCAGAAGAGCGTCCAGGCGGGGATCGATCAGTGGCAGTCCCGCGCCGGTACCTTCACCTGGGACCTCACCTGGTTCAACGACCTCCTGTACCACCGCCAGGGGTCATGGGATCCAGAGGATATCCCGTCGATCGCGGACCCCGCGCCGACCGCGGCCACCAAGCTGTACGCGGCCGTCGAGTTCGCCGCCGAGGCGATGGCCACCGCCTACGCTGAGGGCAAGGCCGCCGGGCCGCGCGATCGCCATGTGATGGTGGTCCTCTCGGACGGCGCGGACAACCTGAGCGACTTCGACAACAGCAGCCAGCAGCCCACCCTCGGGACCACCTCCAAAGGCGCCAGCTTTGAAAAGTTCGGCTGGCCCCCTACCTTCTTGAACGACGCCGTGACGGCGATCACGAGCCACCCCAACCTCACGGTCCACGTCCTCGCCATGGGATCGGTGTTGAAAGAGGCCGACCTGGTGAACCTCCAGACCCTGGCCACCGAGGGCAACGGCCAGCTCCTGGTGAACCCGAAGGCGAGCGAGGTGGACCGCCTCTTCAGCCAGGTCACCAAGGAGGTGACCACCCTCCAGACCCAGGGCGCCGCCATCCCCCAGCAATCGGGTGACCACCAGTTCACCCTGCGGGTGAACGGCGCCACCTTCCGCGGCACCGGCACCACCGTGTTCCGCTACCGCGCCGGGCCAGACGCCCAGCTTCTGCGGTAAGCGACCGCCCCGGGTGGCGCGCCCGAGGCCGGGCGCCCGAGGGACCCCGCCCCGCGCCGGAGGCCAGCTTCCGCCGTAAGCGGTCGCCCGACCGGGAGCGGGATCAACCGCCTGGGTTGGCTGCCCACACTGGCGCGCCGCGGCTCAGGCGCCTGGGTAAGGCGGGGGTGCGGGGCTCGGGCGGGAGAGCGGAGGTGGCGGCCAGCAGCCTCCCAAGGTGCGGCGCCCGGTCCAGCGGCGGGGCTCAGTCGCGCGGCGGGACGTAGACCGAGACCCCGGTGGCGGTGAGGACCTCTTGCATCGCGTCGCGCTCGTACTTGAGGTGATCGAGGGCGGCGCTGCGCAGGTCGCGGATGGAGACCACCCCGACCACCTTGCCAGCATCCTGGTCGAGGACCGGCATGTGGCGGCATCCCCGATTCTCCATCTTGGCGAGGGCCTCCAGGGCCTCGGTATGCGGGGCGACGCACTCGACGTTGCGGGTCATGAAGGCGCTCACCACGGTCCCGGCGACCTCCTCCCACGGGGCGTGGTTGAGGGCGCGGATCACGTCGCGCTCGGTAAAGATGCCCGCCACCCTCTCCTCGCCATCCACCACCAACAAAGCGCCTAGACCGCGCGCGTTGAGCTGCACCACCGCGTCCGCGACGGTCTTCCCTTGGTCAATCGAGGCGACCGTCTGAGACCTCTTCTTCTTCAGAATGTCCACGATCTTCATCGACGCTCCTTGGGTGGCGGGGGTGACGAACCGCGGGTGGTTTGTAGCACAGGCGCGGGGGCGCTCCTAGAAGTTGCGAGCCGCGGTGCCACCGCCGCCCACACCCGCTCCGGGGTGAGCTGGACCATGCACAGCCGCTCGGCGTGCGGACAAAGTGGGCGGCGGCCGACCCCGTGCAGGGGCCAGCATGGCGCGCACGCCACCCCGACCGCCTGCAGGGCGAGACCGGGGCGCGGCGCCGTGCGCAGCGGGTCGGTGGGGCCGAACAGGCCGATGGTCGGGACCCCCACCGCGGCCGCGAGGTGCATGAGGCCCGAGTCGTTGGCCACCATGCAGGTGCATGCCGCGAGCCGGCGCGCCACCTCCACCAGGGGCAGGCCGGCGACCACCTCGACCCGCGGCCCGAGGCCCCCACCAATGGCCTCGGCGAGCTCCACCTCCCCGGGGCCGGCGAAGAGCCAGACCGTGAGGTCGGGGGTTGCCGCCAGGGCGCGCTCGATGAGGTTGCGGAAATGGCCTGGCGGCCACCGCTTCAGCGCCATCCGGTGGGCGGTGGAGGAGCCGGGGTGCAGCGCCAGGAGGGGTCGCGGCGCCGCCACCGGCTCCACCGCCAGGTGCGGCGGCCGGGCCACGAGGTGGGCGCCGACGAGGTTGAGGTTCTGCTGCACGTCGTCCACCCCCTCCACCCACACCTCGCGGGTGTAGGCACCGGGCAGGTGCAGCCGCTTGCGCAGCAAGTAGCGGTGGCCAACCCGCTCATCTCCCCCCACCAGCCAGGTGATGAGCTCGAACCGCCAGTCGTTCGCCGGGAAGCAGGTGTAGACCCGCTGGAAGCGGCGGCGGCGCAGGGCGAGGAGGGTTGTGGGCGCCAGACAGACCACCTCGTCCACCGCCGGGTGGTTGGACAGCAGGGCGGCGTAGCCCCGCTGGCGGACGACCACGGTCACCGTCGCCGCCCCCACCTCGGCCTTCGCCGCCGCGATCGCCGGCTCCGCCAAGAGGAGGTTGCCAAGCCCCTGGAGGCAGAGGAAGCAGAGCCGCTCCCCCGCCGCGTTCTCCAATCGCTCAGCCATGGCTGCCCTTCCTACTCCCCGCTGGCAAAGAGGCCAAGACCGCGCGGCAGGCGGCCACCCTCAGAGAGGAGGACAGAGGAGGTCTGCGGTGGAGGGGAACACCGGCCGCTCCGAAGGGTCGCCACGGCGCCCTTCGGTTCTCCCCCGGCAGGGGCAGCAGCCGATGGCGCAAGTGGGCTGGGATCGGCACCGTCACGGCGCCCTTCGGTTCCCCCCCGGCGGGGGGGTACGATCCGGTGGCGACCCATGAGCGACACTCCCCCGTTCGTCCACCTCCACGTCCACACCCAGTACTCGCTCCTCGACGGGGCGATGAAGGTGGGGGAGATGTGCGCAGCCGCCGCTGCCGACGGCCAGACGGCGGCGGCGATCACCGACCACGGCAACCTCTTTGGCGCGGTGGATTTTTTTCTCGCGGCGAAGAAGCACGGGCTGAAGCCGATCATCGGCTGCGAGGTCTACCTCGCCCCCACGACCCTCACCGACAAGCGCCACCAGATCGGCCTGCCGCAGACCTACCACCTGGTCCTCCTGGCGACCAACGAGATCGGATACAAGAACCTCCTCTCTCTCGTCTCCACCGGCTACCTCGAAGGCTTCTACTACAAGCCGCGGATCGACAAGCGGGTCCTGGCGGAGCGGGCCGAGGGGCTGATCGGCCTCTCTTCCTGCCTCGGCGGCGAGATCCCACGCCTGCTGCGCGCCGGCGATCTGGACGGTGCACGGCGGGCGGCGGCCGAGTACCGGCAGATCCTCGGGGAGGGCAACTTCTACCTGGAGCTCCAGCGCCACGGCCTGGCGGAGCAGGAGCAGGTGAACCAGGGGCTCATCGCCCTGGGGGCGGAGCTAGGCATCCCCCTGGTGGCGACCAACGACTGCCACTATCTGGCGCGCGAGACCGCTCCAGCACACGAGATCCTCATGTGCCTCCAGCAGTCCACCACCCGCTCCGACCCGAATCGCTGGCGCTACGCGACCGATGCCCTCTACTTCCGCTCGCGCGCGGAGATGGCCGAGCTGTTCGCCGACGTGCCCGAGGCGCTCGCCAACACGGTGGCGATCGCCAAGCGGTGCACCTTCGAGCTCGACACCCACCACACCTACCTCCCCTCCTTCGCCATCCCGGCGGGGTTCGCCCGCCCCATCGACTACCTCCGCCACCTCGCCGAGGCGGGGCTGGTTCAGCGCCTCGCCAGCCGCCCGCCCATCCGCCACCCGCGCGCCGACTACGAGCGGCAGCTCGACCACGAGCTCGCCATCATCGAGCAGACGGGCTTCCCCGGCTACTTCCTCATCGTCTGGGACTTCGTCCGCTACGCCAAGGCGCACGCCATCCCGGTGGGGCCGGGGCGCGGCTCAGCGGCCGGCTCGCTGGTGGCGTACTGCCTCGGGATCACCGACCTCGACCCGCTGCCCTACGACCTCCTGTTCGAGCGCTTTCTCAACCCGGAGCGGGTCTCCATGCCAGACATCGACATGGACTTCTGCATGGACCGGCGCGGCGAGGTGTTCGACTACGTGCGCACCAAGTACTCGGTAGAGAAGGGGTACGGGAAAGAGGCGGTGGCGCAGATCATCACCTTCGGGACGATGCAGGCGCGCGCCATCCTGCGCGACGTGGGGCGCGTCCTGGAGGTCCCGTACGCCGAGTGCGACCGGCTGGCGAAGCTAGTCCCGAACGAGCTCGGCATCACGCTCAAGGAGGCGTTGGAGCGCGAGCCCCGGCTGCGTGAGCTGGCCAAGGAGGACGAGCGGATCGCCGAGGTGGTGCGCTACGCCCTCGACCTCGAAGGGCTCAACCGCCACGCCTCCACCCACGCCGCCGGAGTGGTGATCGGCGACCGGCCGCTTCGGGAGTACACGCCGCTGTTCGTCACCCCCGAGGGGGACGTGGTCACCCAGTACGACAAGCGGTTCGTGGAGAAGGTAGGGCTGGTGAAGTTCGACTTCCTCGGCCTGAAGACCCTGACCGTGATCGACCAGGCGGTGAAGCTCGCCAACGAGGAGCGGCACGCGACCGGGGTACCGCCGCTGGTCCTCGCCGATCTCACCCTCGACGACCCGGCGACCTATGAGCTGCTCTGCCGCGGCGACAACACCGGCATCTTCCAGCTCGAGTCGAGCGGCATCCGCGAGTACCTGCTCAAGCTCCAGCCGCGCCGCTTCGAGGACATCATCGCCCTGGTCGCCCTCTACCGCCCCGGGCCCCTCGGCTCGGGGATGGTGGAGGACTTCATCGACTGCAAGCACGGGCGCAAGACGATCCACTACCTGCTCCCCGAGCTGGAGCCGATCCTCAAGGACACCTACGGCCTGATCCTCTACCAAGAGCAGGTGATGCAGATCGCCGCCGCCCTCGCCGGCTACTCCCTGGGCGAGGCCGACCTGTTGCGCCGTGCCATGGGCAAGAAGGACGCGCAGGAGATGGAACGCCAGCGCGCGCGCTTCCTGCAGGGCACCGACGCCCACCGGGTACCCCCCGCCAAGGCGGTGGAGATCTTCGATTTGATGGCCGAGTTCGCCAAGTACGGCTTCAACAAGTCGCACTCCGCCGCCTACGCGGTGATCACCTACCAGACGGCGTATTTGAAGGCGCACCACCCGGTCGCCTTCATGGCTGCGATCATCTCCGCGGACATGGACAACACGGACAAGGTGGTGAAGTACGTCCACCACTGCCGCGAAACAGGCATCGACGTCCTGCCGCCAGACGTGAACCTCTCCACCGGCGCCTTCCGGGTAGAGGGCAGCGCAATCCGCTTCGGCATGGCGGCGGTCAAGAACGTCGGTGCGGGCGCCATCGAGGCGGTGGTCGCCGCACGCCAGGCAGGCGGGCCGTTCAGCTCGCTGGTGGAGTTTTGCGAGCGGATCGCCGCGGCCCACCCGAACCGGCGGATGCTGGAGGCGCTGGTGAAGTCGGGCGCCTTCGACTCCATCCACCCGAACCGCGCCCAGCTCATGGCCCACCTGGAGCCGGCCCTGGCCGCCGCCAGCCAGGCCCTGAAGGAGCACGACTCGGGCCAGGGGAGCCTGCTCGACGACCTCGACATCGCCACCAGCGACCTGGCCGGGGCGATGGCCACCGTGGAGCCGTGGCCCGAACGGGTCAAGCTAGAGCACGAAAAAGAGGCGCTCGGCTTCTACATCTCCGGCCACCCCCTCACCCACTACCAAGAGGAGATCCGCCGCTACGCCACCTGCGACATCGCCACCCTGCAAACCTGGAAGGAGGAGGGCAAGGCGACGGTGGTGGGGCTGATCCAGAAGGTGGTGAGCAAGGTGAACAAGCAGGGCGACCGCTTCGCCATCCTCACCGTGGAGGGGATGACCGGCTTGTTGGAGGTGATGCTCTTCGCCCGCCTCTACAAGGAGGTGGAGCATCTGCTCGCGTCGCGTGAGCCGGTGGTGATCGCCGGCCGCCTGCAGGTGGGTGAGCGCGGCTCCACCCTGCGCGCCGACACCCTCGTGCCCCTCGCCGACCACCGCGCCACCATGGCGCAGGCCGCGGAGATCACCCTCCACCCGAGCCGCCAGGGCGTCGAGGACTACCGGGTCCTGCGCCAGATCCTCAGACAACACCCGGGCAAGACCCCGCTCTTCCTCCACCTCCACCTCCCCGGCGGCGACCGCGTCCACATCCGCGCCGCCGCATCCCTCGCCATCCACCCCAGCGACGACCTCCTCGCCGAGCTCCGCCAAGAGATGGGCGAGGCAATCGAGATCGGCTTCCGGTAACCGCGCAAGGCACGCGCCCCGCGCGGCGGAGAAGGGCAGCGCGGGGTGAACCGCCGCCCGGGGCGATCGTCGCCTCTCGTCATGAGATAGGCAGCGCAGCCCCCGGGAGGCGGGAAGGTGCGGCGGCGAGCCGTGTATCCGAGGTCTACGGATCACGGTGGACGACCTCCTCGACGACCTCGCCTCCGGGATGTCCGAGGCGGAGCGGCTCGCGGACCTCCCCGACCTCACCCGCAACGACCTCCGCGCCTACCTCGCCTGCGCGGCGGCGCAGGAGCGGCGCCTCGCTTCCCTGCCCGCAACGTGCAGCTCCTTCTCGACGCCAACCTTGCGCTGCGCTGAGCCACGAGGCTCGACAGGGCTGATGCGACCATCGTGCAAGTGCGCGACACCGGCACGGAGAGGGCGGGCGAATGGCCGACCCCCGTGCCAGCCTGGAAGGCGGGGCTCGCGAGAGGCGCGCGGGGGTCAAGCGTTGGGGTCACAAGCGTTGGGGTCACGTTGGGGTCATGGAAGCGTTGGGGTCACAGCGTTGGGGTCACAGCGTTGGGGTCAAGCGTTGGGGTCAGGCTTTCATTATTTCGTTTTCATCGCG
>Ga0210058_1000461_pt1 | contig 38874 bp, 45 predicted proteins | sample CryGeymeta201511_FD_183979 | JGI IMG/M metagenome (GOLD analysis project Ga0210058, IMG submission 183979) | Groundwater microbial communities from Crystal Geyser aquifers in Utah, USA - Crystal Geyser metaG 2015-11 (SPAdes) (version 2) | ecosystem: Environmental > Aquatic > Deep subsurface >...
TACATTTTTCTTAGCTTTGTGCTTTCTGCTGTGTACAGGGATATTTCTTTTATAGCATCACCTTTGCAGGGAATCCTGATACTACTCCAAATAATGTCTTTGACACATTCAATAGCACATCTTATCATAACCAATATGATGTGTTCAGAATGAGAGAGACACTCCACTGCCGTGGTATGTTTCTCTCTTCTGTTTTTACAAATTCTATGGGTTCAAATGCTATTTTCAATTTATAAAACTTCCTCTAACTTTTTCTTTTGTACATCCTTTTCATTTCTTATCCGTAAATAAAAAACTCCAACCCCGATACATACCATAATGGAACTCAATAATTGGCCCATTGTAAACGGCCCGAGAATAAAGCCAAGCTGGGGGTCAGGCTCCCTGAAGAATTCAACGAAAAATCTGAAGATACTATATAGGATTAGAAAAAGGGCAGACAGGATGCCAGGATTCATCTGCCTGTCTTTCAGGTTCCAGAGGATTATAAATAACACAACGCCTTCCAGAAGGAACTCATAAATCTGCGATGTGTGGCGGAGAAGGGGGCCGCCTGAGGGAAAGACCATAGCCCATGGTACATTGGTAATCCTTCCGTAAAGCTCTCCATTAATGAAATTACCGATTCTCCCCAGCCCAAGTCCAATAGGCGCTGTAACAATCAGAAAATCTGACATTTGCCAGAAAGCAAGCTTGTTTTTCCTGCACGCAAGGATTCCTGCCATGATGCTCCCTAATAAGCCTCCATGAAAAGACATCCCTCCTTGCCAGACTGCAAAGATTTCGAGAGGATGTTGCAGGTAGAGGGGAAAATTGTAGAAAATTACATATCCCAATCTTGCGCCTGCTACAAGGCCAATTATCAGATATGAGTAAAGGGAAAGCACTATGTCCTTGTTCAGGTTCAGTCCTTTTCTTCTTAACTGATATGTTACAAGAAAGTATGATGCGACAAATCCTGCAAGGTACATTAATCCATACCACCTTACAGCGAATGGGCCTATTCTAAAAATTTCAGGGCTTATATCAGGATATGAGATCACTTTTGGATGCCTTTATCCGAGCCAATTCTTATAATTAATGAAATGATAGAGCTTATGGCCATGAATACAAGGCTGAGATCAAATCCCGTATAAGCCAACCGGGTTACAATGCTCAGTCCCCCGATCTTCAGCAAAACAAACATACCAGATACGCCGCCTACAATTATAAACAACCACAACAATTTTCTCATTGCGATCTCTATTCCTGAAGTTTTTTCGTCAACCTTTTGAGAAAGCATAATTGCAATCGAGATTAAGAAAACAATCACTGCTATCCAGAAATGGTTTGCATCAAGGCTGAACCTGCTTAATGTCATGTATTCCAGAAGTCCGGGAGAAAGTGCTGCTATCAGAAAGAAGACAATAACTCCTGCAAGAACAACCCATGCGAGCAGTTTCGCTTTCTGAGGTGAAAGGATACCATTTCTTACTGCCAGTTGCAGTAAGATTGCTACAATGGTGAGAATGATGAGAAAACCGGTAAGGATATACAGAAACGGCTTTAACAATGCCTCACGAAATGAACCTAATTTTATCCGGAAATTTGAAATACCTAATATCTCATAGTTCGCCATCCAAACGGGCTTCCCGTCTTTCGCTGAGAATATCTCCTTCAAAACTTTGCCTTCAAAAAACGGAGAGCCTGAACGGTGGCAGTCAGTGCAGCCGCCTGCCCCAAGAGCCGCTTTTGCAGGCGCTATGTCATGGGAAAACTTATATACGGATGCATAGGCTGTTGCTTCATACTCTTCACGCGGCAGTTCACGGCTTTCCTTCGATGAATAGTAAGCCTTGCTGTCTAAGACCCAGACCAGACGCTTTCCGTCAAGCGGGAATCCGGTATTGTTAAGATAATTTTTTACTGATGTTAAGAGTGCATCAATCTCCTCGGGCCTATTTACTTCGATAATACCGTCATTATTGTCATCCTTTATCAGAGATAGTTCAGGATAATTCTTTGTTGGGTCTGACTGATGCTGCATCCACATCTGAAAGAAGTCCTTCATGAATAATTGGTTCAATCCCTTTTTGCCTTCTTCTTCAAAACCTACCCATGAACTGTGGACACGGTTGCCGGGATATATCTTCTCTTTGTATCTGATCAAGGTAGGCCGTGTGACATCAGTCGGCTGGTCCATTGCCGTGAAAAGATCAAGTTCGCCGTAATGGTTCCAGAAGTTCATCTCCTGATCGTAAAAAGTCCATATATGTTTGGGAGGTGGAGTGATACGGGGCGCAGGGTTGAAAACATCACTTGCCTGAACCAATGCGCTCTTCACTGCACGGAAGGGAATGTGGCATGCCTGACAGGATAGCTTTTCCATATGCAGCAGCGGCAGCCAGGCATGGGATGCCTTCGGCGCATTCCGCCATCCCTTGATATGGCAGTTCTCACATGTTCTCATGGAATTATCAAGATCGTTCCTTACCCAGCCGGAAGGATCGTCACCTTTTCCAAACTGATGCACTTCTTTTCCGCGAACCCGCTTATCAACAGCCTTGCTCCCTGCGGCGTGGCAATCAACACATCTGAGACCTGCAGCCATGTGAACATCTGTTCGCGCAGAAAATGCAGCTCCGCGCTTCTTCCAGTCAGGCTTCTTGTGGCACTGAAGGCATGTCTCATTTCGCGGCTCGGGGGCTATGTGAACGATCACCTTGCCTTCTTCATCAAACTTACTCTTATCATAAGTTATTTTCACAGGCTTACTGTCTTTAATACTTCCGTCAACATTCCCGAAACTGCTTCCTGCTGTAGCAGCCCATTTGAAATTCAGATTTGCAAGCTGTTTGTTCCTCTCTTTGAAATTGTATTCAGGCATATGACAGAGAAGGCAGTCGGCCTCGATTACTCCGGTATCGATCCAGCGTGCCTTGAAATAATCGCCGTCCATACCATTCTCTTCACCGGATTTCATCCCCTGCTTTTTCATATACTCATCGTATCTGTTCCCCTCACGGTCGTACTCAAGAGGACCGCCGCCGGGATGACAGTTGCCGCAGGTGGCGGTCACAAAATCAAAAGAGGTCATGTCGATCATCCGTGCATTTGCATTCTTCTTGGGAGCAAGCTGCCGGTACAAAGGAGCGGGAGAACACCACGTCCCGCCATAGTTGCCCGGTGAACTGACCCAGTTATACCGCTGTGTAAACAGTTCAGGGACCTTTTCCCCCTTGCCCTGCTGGGAATGAAAGCCTTCCGTAATCTTCTTGTAATCATGGCAGCCTTTCGTACCGCAGGTCTGCTTTGGAGAATAGGGCTTGTCTGTATTGATATTGTGCACAGGGTCGATAATGTTCCCTGCCTCATCTTTCAGATAAAAAGGCGGGCAGACTCCTGATGCTACAGGCTTTTTCTCCGGTTCTTTTTGATTTTCTGCCTGTAGTATGAAGGCGCCCAGACAAAAGGCGATAACCATCACAAAAACAATTAGTCGCTTCATCTCAAAACCTCCTGTATATTTATTATTAACAGTCTTTTAAATAATGACGACATTGCTTTGTAAAATCCCTCCTAACCTCCCTTTTCCAAAGGGAGGAATAATGCCCCTCTTTGGCAAAGAGGGGAGAGGGGAGATTTTTTCATTAACGTCTATTCAATTATGAGACCCTTATTATGGTTCATCTTTCTCAGAAGAAAACCGTTGTTTGCAAAAAGTACCATTGTGCTGTTGGGCTTGGACCTGTATTTTTCACAAACTCACCCGGTATAAAAAAGGAGTAACCACCTAATATTTCCAGGTATTCAGAGATCTTCTTTTTCACGACCAAGTCCACTTCATGACCGAGCTCCCGTCCCGAAGAACCTGTTTTATCCCTGCGCTGTGCATTGCCCGGGAAATACCATGCATCTTTGGCTTGATCGAGCATGAAATAATGATACTCTCCACGTAAAGTGATGGTTTCGCCGGGAGTAAGGACAAGGTCCAATCTATGTTCCCTGAGATTCTGAAAGAAGAATAGGTTCATCCATCCATAAAGTACCGTGTCTGCCCCGCCGAATACCCCGTCGAATGTGCCGTGTTTACCGTCGTTCGGGTCTTTATCTCCCGACCCAATCACATATTGCAGGATGAGATGAGGTTTCCACTTTGTGTCGAAGGTATATCCAAGCGTAAATACCACTCCGTAAGCATCTATCGTATCCGTAGCCCATTTTCCGAATTCCTTGACTATTGTTGTGTCGTAGTTCCACTGTCCGCTCTTTCCATCAATCCTGAAACCGGCATAATGCGAAGAGAGATCGCCGTTGGCTTTTTCACCTTTGGTGATTCCCCTGTCATCATATTTCAGGACATAAAACAGATCTAACTGAAACGGAAGATTCTTGATGGTATTGTATGTCGCAAGTGCGGTTACACCGTTAATCTGTTCATTCGGCCAGATATCAGGATCATGAATTATGTAACGGCCAGTGATCAAGTTACTGTCAATGCTGTCGCTTTTGTACAGGACACGGACGGCATCCCACGCGTAGCGGCCGGTGTTGCCCCAGTCGCCCGGACCGAAAATCCTCCGGTCGCCAAAGGAGATCGCCTGTCTGCCTGCCTTAATGCCAAATTGTTCAACCGGCCAGTATTCAATATACAACTGATTGATATCGAAGGGATCATGGAAAGGGTTGTTGCTCCCTGAAAAGTCTTTGTCAGAAAGACGCGATCCTAAAACCTCTGCGTCCTGTATCTGGGTATGTATTTTCAAGTTTTTAGTTACCTTCAGATCGATTTCGAATCTCAGCCTTGAAAGGAGAAAGTCGTCCTGAGTGCCGGTACCGTATTTCTTTACGTTGAACTCGTCATCTATTTCACCGCGCAAACGATACGTCCCTCCGATGCTTATGACATCGTTTTCTATGATATGACTATATTTCGTTTCATCAGCCATAGTGCCGTATCCCGAAGCCGGACAAAAGAGCAAAGCCATTAAGATAATTACAAATAGTTTCATTTATATTCACTCTGCAAAATAAATCTTAAGCAGCCACATTAATAAAAGGCCTCCGATCATGGCTATAAACTGCAAAGCGATATTGCCCTTCCCCGCTTCTTTATGCAGCTCCGGAATCAGGTCGACAAGGGCTATATAGAGAAACCCACCGGCAGTAAACGGTACCAGAAATCCCTTAAGCCATACGATTTGATTGAATGAAAAATAAGCGATTACTGCTCCTGCCATAGCAGTAAGGGCTGAAAGAAGATTAAATAACAGGGCTTTGGATTTGCTGAACCCTCCGTACACAAGGATTCCGAAATCGCCGATTTCCTGAGGTATTTCATGGGCGGCAACAGCCAATGTGGTGATAACACCGAGCCGCATGTCTGTAACAAAGGAAGCAGCTATAATCATGCCGTCAATAAAATTGTGAATACCGTCTCCTATAAGGTTCAGATACGTGAACGTGTGAGCATCACATTGTCCCTTATGGCAGTGTCTCCAGTGCAGCAATTTTTCTATCAGGAAAAAGATCATGATTCCCGAAAGGACATAGATGAACAGGGAAGGTTCTCCAGACGCCATAGATTCGGGAAGCAGGTGAAAGAATGCACCGCCAAGAAGCCCTCCAACAGCAAAACTGACAAGGTATTTGATCACCTTTGTCAAAGTATCTTGTTTCATTCCGATAAAAAATATCCCTATCAATGAAATCAGGCTCACCATAAATGTCGCAAGAAGAATAATGAGCATCAACATTCAGTGTCTCGGCTTTTAGTGGTAATGATCATCGTGTTTGTTCTCTTCCATGTGAATCTGACAATAAAGTCCGTTTGTCTCGCACTCAGCGCATTCGAACTGAAGCATGATATGGCGGATATCCATTGCTATCAATGCCTCTTCAATTGTTCGCCTGATTTCTGCGACCTCGCTCAATCTCTGGTCGTGCACCCATATATGGGCAGAAAATGCCACGCTCCTGTCTGATGGAGACCAGAGATGGACATTGTGGATACCCATCACTTCGGGTATCTCTGCAATCTTTTTTACTATCTTTTCTGCATCAAACCCCGTGGGTGTCATTTCAAGAAAAATCGTAAGCGCTTCCTTTACTACCCTGATTCCTCCGAATAAGATAATGACCCCGATAAGGATGCTTGCCACAGGGTCGGCATACGGCCATCCTGTGTAAAAGATTATGACGCCCGATATGATGACTCCAACAGATGACAGGGTATCTCCAAGCACGTGAAGCCATGCGCTTTTGATGTTCAGGTCTTTATGGCTGTGACCAAGAATCAAGGCTATGAGGATATTGCCTGTTAATCCAATTCCAGCAATAATAAGCATTGTGGTGGTATGGATTTGAGGCGGTGAAAGAAACCGATGATATGATTCGTAGAATATGAACAGGGCGATTACGATGAGGCTTACCGCATTGATGACTGCTGATAGAAGGCCGATTCTCTGATAGCCAAAGGTCGCCTTGCGGTCTGAGGGTTTCGTGCCGATACGCATAGCGATCATACTCAGCCCGAGCGCAAAGACATCGGTGAACATATGTCCTGCGTCACTTAAAAGCGCAAGGCTTTTGCTGACTATCCCGCCGATAACCTCAGCGAATAAGATCAGAAGCGTGAGTGTAAAACTCAGGAGCAGGCGTTTTTCCAGCGTCAGTTTCACTGCAACTCTTTCTCTGGCGTAAGCCCCGAAAGTATTTTGATCGTTGTCGTTTTACCATATCTTTTCAGCCGTCCAATGCTCAGGCCTTTTGCATTGCCATACAATCTTCACGCCAGAGACAATTTGTCTGGCCGCATATATTCACATGTTCTGTCCCGAAACAGTCTGTATTTCCTTCTGCCCTCTGGATTGACCTTATAAGTTCTGTCTTGTTTATTCTGCTACTGACTTTAAGACCTCTCTCTTTTGCAATACTCCTGATTTCCTGCATCTTCATATCATTTACCTCCTCTTTTATAATCAGCCCTGCACCGGCTCAAAGCAGGGCTTTCTGTTTGTTGGCGCGGCTAAAGCTGCGGCTACAATAACTACAATAAATATTGTTTTTATCGTCTCCATCCTGCCCATACAGGAATTCCGTTTTCGTCCCTCAGCTTAAGAAATGAGTCACCTTTCTTCACTTCAGCAGCGATAATGACAGGCTTTCCCATCATAGTTGTTCTCGATCCTTTGACCTCAACCTTATCACCCTTTTCGATCTTCATATCGAGTCTTTCAATGTACCAGCCCGGGCCGAGGTGGACGGATACAGTCTCTTTGTCTGTTTTTAATAAGAGATGAATTCCATAGTACATCCCTTTCATGGGTGTGATTTTATCAACAGATTCTACCTTGCCTGAAACTGTTTCTACTGTTGCAGGGTTGTACATCCTCTGGTAGGACGTTCCCATTCCCCATCCACCGCTTCCTCTATAGCCCTTCCATGCCGCAAGAGCTAAAGAAGAAGTAAAAAACATCGACACTACAACAACCAGACCAACTATACTTCTTGTTCTCATAACTACCTCCTTGAGCGGGTTAATATTTACTTATATAATTATTTTCGCAATTGCATCGGAATTATTCAACTGTAACGGTCTTTGTTTCCTCAAAGAATAAAAACTGATTTTTTCCTGGAACACCCTTCATTCCTGTTGAAAACAATTGTTACTTTTCTTCATTCGGGCATTTATCTCTTTTTTCAGGCCCGATATAAAGTCTCATTTTATTAAATCCCACACCATCTTCACCGCAATCAAATAAAGTATTAGGCCTATAGCAATTTTTACCTGTTTTCTGCTTAGTCTCTTTTTCATCAAATATGCTCCCAGCAGCGCACCTGCAACCGATCCGGTTGCACAGAACAATAACAGTCTTATATCAATATTCCCGAGGGAGGCATGGCCTAAAAATCCTGAGAACGAAGAGAATATCACGATAAAAGCTGTTGTTGCCGCTGCCTTTTTCGGATTAAATCCCAGCCAGACGAGTACAGGGACAATGAAATTTCCGCCACCCACGCCCAAAAGTCCGCCAAGATACCCCGCAAAGGAACCTACACCAACCCCATAGCCAATGAGCTTTTTTGTGTCTGTTTCAACTTCCCGTTCTTTCGCCTTATAAAACAACATCATCGAACCGGCAAAAACTAAGAACCCTACAAACATCCACAACAGAACAGCTTTTGGCAGATGCTCGGCTGTCCTTGCGCCCAGAGGGGAGAGGACTGTCGCAACAATCAAGATCGGTAATGCGGTCTTAAAGACAATCAGTTTCTCCCTTGCATAACTTATAGAGGCAAAAACCATCGCAACCGAGTTCAGAAGAAGGGCAGTTGACATGGCAGTTAGAAGCGGAATCCCCAAAGCTAAAAACACAGGGATCAATATGAACGCCGCACCGACCCCTGCAATGGTAAGGATTGTGGTGAAGAGAAATACGAGTACAGCCGCAATTGTCAGTGTTATCATTATAGTAAATAAAGATCAGGTTCAGAATTTACACATCGTATCCCGCGCAGTCAATACAGACAGGCTTCCCGTTGACTACCCGCATGTATGATTCTGCAACCATCTCACCGCAGCCGTCACATATCACCATTCTCATGAGTTCTTCAGTTGGAGCAAGTTCACAGTCGTAAACCTTCCCGATGCTCAGCACATCTTCTTCATATGCATCCCAAATAAGATATACGACTTCCCATTGTTCTTCTTCAGGAATCTCTGTGGGCGGCACGGCTGATGCCCGCTTCTTCATAAATGCACTGTTTCTGATCTTTTCGCGGAGTACAGGCTTGAACGAAATACGCACAGCCTTGTTGTTTTTCTTGTCAATCACTCTTACAGCCAGTTTACCCTTCGGATCCTTTGAGATGTTGCTCTTTCCAAAGGTGCATCCGGTTGCGTATTGAACGCCGTCGCCAAAACATTCTGCTGCATGGTGATAGCCTGTTTCAAGAACTGCATGAAGAGATTTCGCGCCGCTCCGCTCCACACCAAGGGCTCTTAATGCAGCCAGTCCGGCACGCAGCCCTGCAGCGCTTGCCCAGCATTTGTGGCCGTGAAATTTGAACATATCGATTAAAGTCTGCTTGTCTTCCATATAATCCTCCTATTTCTTTCCGTATTTTTCTTTGTTATTATTCAGTTCTTCCCGTGATTTTTTGATTAGGTCATTTTCCTTGATCATTTTGTGGACATAACTCAGAGGCGGAAAACTGATAGCGCGAGTGGGGCATGCATTCGCACAGGTAACGCAGGCTACCATACAATTCAGAGGGGTGACAACAACAGGCTTCTTCTTATCGTAGTCAAATTTATAGACCATCTTTCCGCATCCGGTCACACACATGCCGCAGCCAATGCAAATCTCCTCCTCAATCTGGGGGTTCCATTGTATCAACTCCCTCGGTATCCCTCTCCATGGTTTCGCAAAATCGTTCATCTTAAACCTCCTTTCATGAAAATCTTGTGTCTTCAATCATTCCGGTTGTATCTTGCAAATATCCCGGGCAATCGAATCTGTTTCGTATAAAATCTCTCCGGAAAGATATCCTTTCTCTTTGCAGTAATTGATTATTTCATTCAGGGAATAGATGAATTCATCCTTGAGTGTGGTAACTTCACCCATGCCGTCACAACCTTTTTGCCTCTGTTTTGCAATTAAATAAAGTTCCGCATATTCCCGGACCCTTTCGAATAATCGTGCAAGTTGCGCATCGTTTTGTACAAACTTTTGAATAGTTTCAATAATGCTCATAAACATTGGCTGATTAATTTCTATTCGCTGCCTTCTGTATGGTAGCCACCGAGGGTCTTCAGCGCTCCTTTTGCCCTGACTCTGGGAATAGCCTTCTCTGAAAGTCTCTCCAGAGAGGATACTATTTCCTCAAGACGTTTTGCAGGGAACCCGATCAGGGATTCTTCATCCAGAATATCCGTTGCATCCCTGCAACCATAACATCCCAGTGAAGCATTCAGTTTCCCCGTAAGATAAGGAACAACTGTGGAATCGATACACGCTGTCTGAAAGATGCTGGTCTGGAATGCATGCCTTCCTCCCGTATTAAAGATGTCTGCCAGACCAATCCACATAAGTTTTTCCGTTTTTTCCTCAAGCACAATCACATCAGGCTCAAAATCAGCCTTTTCAAGCGGCGTTATCAGAACAGCAGAACATTCCCCCTGTTTTAGTCTTGGCATCAGACCGAGAGTTTTGGCACCTGCCTCCCGATTACCGAATAGTCCCATGGTATACATAACCTCACCGCCGGCAAGCTTTTCCGGCAAAGGTTTAAACCCGAATGCAGAGGCAGCAGCAGGACAGGTGATGTTTTCAGGTGTCAGCAGTATTTTATGTCCATGCTTTGCCATCATTAATGACTGGCAGAAACGCAGCCTTTTGGTATTGTCAAACCCCTCAGGCACAGGATCAACGGCCTTTAACAGTTTTACTGCAAGAGGAGGGTGATCCATTTTCAGAATAGAAATCATTCTGCTTGCATAATCTTTATATTGCATGATCACTCCTTTCTTGCCACGGTATGTGTACCGCATACTTCCATAGGTTTGACTTTTCTGCCGATAGAACCCATTCGCCCCGGTATCTTTTTGATAATATCCGTCATAATCCTTCCTCCAAAGACTTACTTAAGGTTAATGAGTGCTTGCTTTAATTGCCCAAGACCTTTTATCTCTTCCTGCAGCATCGGAAACTGAAGCATTGGAAGGTTAAACCTGTCCCTGATTTCTTTCAGATACCGTATCTGCATCTTCCGTCTGTTTATGAAAAAGTCATTCCTGCATGCTTCTTCCGGTAATACCATATTTGCGATTACAAGCTGTGTCTCGATGCCCGCTTCTTTCAGATCAAGCATCGCCCTGTGAGATTCAAGGATTGGAGTCGATTCCGGATAAAGCACAAGGCTGAATACGGTATGTTTTTGATCCCGGAGTGTATTGATAATAGCCCTGAAACGGTTTTCCGCTTCTTCTTTCACGTCGGAAGATTCAGCACAGCCTACCATCATCTCCACCTGTTTCGCATAATCAAAAGGTAGATCAAGGAGCCTCAGTGTATGTCCTGTTGGAGCCGTGTCAAAAACGACCGCATCATATTCTTTACCCTCGAGGAACTGTATAAACCTGTCAAAGGCTGCCATCTCCTCTGTGCAAGGGGAATTAAGCTCCTCCTCCATTGCCATCAGCATTTCCTCGGAATATTTACCTCTCGCCTCACTCAATGTCCGTTCTTTGTATTGTCTGAATGCCTCCTTCTGATCAACCATGACCGCATAAAGATTTTCTGTGATCTTTATGGGTTCGCTTCCTACCTTTATATCAAGTACTTCTCCGATGTGGGCAGCGGGATCTGTTGTTACAAGAAGTGTTTTGTATCCCTTTTCTGATATATATATAGCTGAGATGCAGGATATGGTAGTTTTTCCGACCCCGCCTTTGCCCGTAAAGAATATCGCCTTTGTCTCGTTTCGGGGCAGCCAGAGATTATCGATATCCGGTTTTTCTACGGTGAACTCACCTGAAGAAGTTATGTCTCCGGATGGCGATCGGAGAGAAGAAATTTTTCCATTAAACAATGCCCTTCCCACATCTGTAAGTGCATCTGTACCCTTTACTTCATTATCTCTCAGAAACATGTAACGCTTCGGCTTTTTTATAGCCTCTTCTGTCAGCGTTATCACCTTTTGTTGTGCCTCATATTTCTTTCTGAAAAAACCGATATCGCTCACTTCTTCAGGTATGATGCCGTTTATGATGATTTCCCCTGACCTTATTCCTATGGTCTCAAGTTCTTTTGACGCCCTGAGCGTCTCATAAAGGGAAAGCTCCTCCGGTCTCATCACAAAGATGAAAGATGTTTTTTCAGAATCTTTCAGTAGTGCGGTTGCCCTGTCGTACTTGTCTTTTGAATCCTGTATTGTCTGCACAGGACCGAGACACGTCTGTCCGCTTCCTTTGGCCGATTCCTCAATATGCTTCGACCAGTCGACAGGCAGTTCAAGGAGTCTTATGGTGTGGCCTGTCGGGGCGGTGTCAAAGACGATTACGTCGTATTCATCCGTTTCCATAAAATCTATGAACCTGTCGAACGACGCCATTTCCGTTGTGCACGGCCCGCTCATCTGCTCATTAATAGATGCGAGGACATCCTCGGGCATTATCTCCCTGAAAGGTCCGATTATTTTTTCTTTATATTCTTTTGTAGCTTCGTCAGGGTCTATTTCCATTGCAGAAAGATTATTGATGCCTCTGATTGGTGTAATCTTATGTCCTATCTCCTGTTCAAAAACATCGGCAAGATTGGAAGCCGGATCAGTCGTCACAATCAATGTCTTTTTGCCTTCTGTTGCGTGACGGATCGCTGTGGCGCATGCCATAGTCGTTTTGCCGACACCACCTTTGCCTGAGAAAAATAAATATTTCGTCATTATTACTCCTCCTTTCAGCCGCAGCACGAAGACCGCGGCATTCCGCTAATAATAATTCCCCGTTTATCGGAGAAATCTATAGTCGCTTCTAAAAGCAGCTTATTCGCCTCTTTTTCCAGAAAAACCTTTACACCGTTTTTCTCAAGGGTCGCATCTCCCTTTTCAGCTCCTTCGACTATATCCATAGCCAGAGACGGGCCGCAACAGCCGCCACCTGCCGCGAATATCCTTATCCCGTAATCGTTGCCTTTTTTCTCCCCAAGTATCTCTTTGAATCGCTTTACTGCATTGTCGGTCAAAGTAAGCATGTATTTCTCCTTTCCTTATTGTGCTGACAGCGTCATTGGTTTGTGTTTTAACGGTTCAATACCAAGCGCCTTGCGGAGATCTTCATACGCAGGATATTCTCCTGTCCTGAAGACCTCGCCATGATTTTCTCTCCTTTTGCAGTATTTTCTTAACAGCATCCGCCGGAAGCAGTCTCTCTCAAAAGAGGCATCAGAGTGCTTATAATCTGTTTTACATCAGGACTTCCGCAGCTTTCGCAATAAAGATCAAGCCCCTTTTCCTTCTGGCTTAAGGTTGTCAATATCTCAAACCGATTGCCGCAGTAATTGCATACAAATTCATAAGTTGGCATAATTGCACCTCCTAAAGATTAAGCGCTGCCGTTTTCAGCCGGCTCAGCCCCTTTATTTCTTCCTGCATCAGGGGGGTCTGCATAACAAAAAGTAGTGCATAACAAAAAGTAGAATAAAATCCCTATCGAATTGGATGGTATCCTCCCGGGACTCCTGATTTGGAAAAAATAATTTGCCAGACCTGCATATATCTGGAGCGGAATGCCCCTGCGCCGCTTAAGAGATAGTATTTTCACATACGGTAAAATCTCTCACCATATTTTTCCTTTAATTTATCCCAGCTTGAATCGAAATTCTTAAACCATGCCATTAAGGTCGCATCATAATCAGCGCCTAAATTGTGCCAGTCTTCTATAACAAATAGCCGCTCTATGGAGGCGCTGATCTGCTTCATCGATGGAACAAGTGAATTTGGAAAGATATACTTGCCGATCCACGGGTCTGTTGTTACCTCGGATTTACAGTTCCCGATTGTATGCAACAAAAACAACTCGTCATCTCTCATACATTTATGCACGATATCCATAAAGGTTCTGTAATTTTTATGTCCAACATGCTCAAACATTCCGATAGAGACAATATGATCGAAACTTTCATTTACATCCCTGTAATCCTGCAGTCTGATTTCAACAGGCAATCCTTTGCATAATTCCTTTCCAAACTTAACTTGCTCCTTAGAAACAGTAATGCCGACCACTTCAACCCCGTACTTTTTCGCAGCATATTTTGCAAAACTTCCCCATCCACACCCGATATCCAGGATTCTTATGCCAGGTTGCAGGCCTAACTTTCTGCAGATTAGGTCCAGCTTGGCTTCCTGTGCTTCATCAAGGTTTTTGGCATCTTTCCAGTAAGCGCAGCTATAGACCATTCTTTTATCCAGCATGTTCATGTAAAGCTCATTGCCTATGTCATAATGCCTTTCGCCGATCTGAAACGCCCTTGACTTGCTGCCCTTATTAAGCATCACTGCATTAAGCATGTGAAAAATCAATTTCCAGTTCTTTTTGATTTTATCTTCCGGTCGGGATGGTATGAGCCTGGAGAAAAATTCATCCAGACATTTACATTCCCACCATCCATCCATATACGATTCGCCAAGTCCTAAACTTCCTTCTCTCACAGCTCTTTGATAAAATTTATCGTTCTTTACTTTGATGTCCCATGGATGATCTCCGTTGATTGAGATGCCTGCCGGGGACAAAATTGCCTGTACGGTATTTTTGAATCTACAAGCTTTCATCCCTCACTCGTCCTTTAACATCGAGAGCGGTCCATCTTTGTTGCTCTTTTTGAGGGTACTTCTTAAACTGTTTGTCGTTCCTTATCAAGGAATCCTCGCTAATCTCCGCTTTATTAGCCGCAGCATGAAGTCTGCTGCATGCCACTAATAATAAATCCCCGGTCATCAGAAAAATTCATGGTTGCTTCTGAAAGCAGCTTATTCGCCTCTTTTTCCAGAAAAACCTTTACGCCGTTTCTCTCAAGGGTCGCGTCTCCCTTTTGTGCCCCGTCGGCTATGTCCATAGCCAGAGAAGGCCCTCAACCGCCAGCCGTTGTAAATATCCTGATGCCATGTGTGTTTTTCCCGTTAAGGAATTCCCTGAATTTCTCTATTGCTTTATCAGTGAATGTTACCATGACCCCCCCCTAAACAGTCATTATGCTTATAGGCTTATTTTCTTTTAATGGTTCTATGCCGAGTGCTTCGCACAGCTTTTCATAAGAAGGATATTCTGCTTTCAGTAATACCTCCCCATTTACAAACGTTACCGGCAGTATCTTCTTGCCGTTTTTATGGAGCAGGTCGGCAACCTTCCTATTTTCCAGAAATGCCTTCGGCTGCTGTGCGAGATTAAATCTTTCTACCTCGACCCCCTGCTTTTTCAAGGCCAGCAGAGCATCGTTCATTTTGACCAGTACCGGATCAATTACCGGACCGCAGAGTCCTGTAGAGCAGCACATTGCTGGATCATAAATTTCGACTTTCATATTTTCTATCTCCTTTCATCATTTTCAAGTATTTAAATAACTTCAAAAATATAAGCTAAGGCATAGTAAATGCCGACCAGAATAAAAATAATGCCCGTTATCTTTTTTGTATAAAACTCAATTCTTGTAATCCTGTGATAGAGGTTGTTGATATACCCCGAGCCTGCTGCTGCGAGGAAAGCAAAGAGCAGGACCGGAAGGCCGGTTCCGATACCGTAAATCAGGGGCAGCCCGATCCCCGATTTTGCTTTTACTGCTATAGGGATTAGACCTCCGAAGAACAGGGCTGCCGAGACAGGACAGAATGCCAGTGCAAACAGGATACCCAGAGGCAATGAACTAAAGGTTCCTTTTTCAGCCAGTTTTTTTGCGACGTTTTCGGATACCGATGGAATAGTCAGAGGTATTCGCAAGAGGTCAAGCAGTACCATCCCGACGAGAATCAGTACGATGCCCAGGATTTTGTTGACATATCTCTGGAGGAAATCCGACAGGATAGGGACATCTACCAGCGTTTTTACGATAAGGACACCGAGGACAATATACGTGAGACTCCTTCCAAGGGTATAGAGGATACCGGATAAAAATACGGTGTTCCTTTGCGTAATCCGCCGCGAAATAAAGGATACAGCAGCGATATTCGTAGCCAATGGACACGGACTGACAGAAGTCAATATGCCGAGCCAAATCGCCGTAAACAAAAAGATTGCTTCCATTTATTGAGCTTCCTTCAAGAATATCTCTACCTCATCTTTTACATATTGAAAGAATCTCTCTTTGTCTCTCACATGCGTCCATACTTCTTTCAGATTTGTCCATTTTGTCTCTTTCCCGTCTTGATTGAGAGAAAGGACGAGCGACCGTGTAAACAACCGATAGTCCTGAATGAAATGACGGTTTTCCGCATCTTCAACATTGAGAGGCTTGAACTCAAGTGTTCCATTCTTCAGTTCGTTTGCGAAGTAGTGTTCAATAGCTCCCTTTGAATACTTTTCGATAGTGCGGCAGGTAGTGCATCTGAAGGTGCCGTGGAAATAGTATGCAATTACCTTTGCTGTCTGAGTTTTCTTTGCAGTTTGCATTGAGGAGCCTCTATCCAATTGCCGGCCTGTGGCTTCTCTCGCAGTCAGACTCTCCTGAACTGGCATAGATTCATCGGATACGGATATTTTATTTCCCCGCGTGTCTGTAACGTTAATGGCATTGCTCTCACTTTTGGGAGAAAATTCCCTGTAGACAAGCAAAGCAAAACTGAAAACCACAAAAATTAAGAGTAGAGTCTTTATCAACTTTCTGTTATTCAACCATAACCTCCTTAATGGTCACTGTAAAAAAGGAGTAAAGATGAGTTAATGACGACGGAAATGCAGCCTGCCTCCTGAAGGATTGCTGCAAGAATAGGTGTAAGATAGCCCAGGGACGCTAGGCTCAGTCCAATTACATTCCAGATAATGGCAAAGACAATGTTTGCCCTCATTTTTTGAAATGCCTTGCGGCTTAAACTTATCGTATACCTTACCTTTGAAAGCTCGTCCCCAAGCAGGGCTACATCTGCAGTCTCAATTGCCACGTCAGTGCCGGCGGTTCCCATTGCCATCCCGATATCAGCACAAGCCAATGCCGGGGCGTCATTAACACCGTCGCCAACCATAACCACCACATGGCCTTCTTTTTTTAATCGGTCTACATATGACACCTTCTCTTCCGGAAGCAGGCCGGATGCAAACTCTTTAATCCCCAAAGAATTGGCAACCGCCTCTGACACAATGCGATTATCCCCTGACAGCATCGCTATTCTTTTCATCCCCAGTGATCTAAGGTTTGCAATTTCTTCAGACAGCCCATCTTTAACAACGTCTCTCACCGCAATCAGGCCGATTAACTTACTGTCACTTGCAACCAGTAAGACAGTTGCGCCCTTATTCTCAAGGCTCTTAATAGTCGTCAGGTGTTTACCCGAAACCGCAATCTCTTTCTCTTCCATCAACTCAACAGTTCCAATCAGGATTGTTTGCCCCCCGTGTTGAGCAATAACGCCTTTTCCTACAGTTGCCTCAAATCTGTCAGGGTCAGGTGATTCTATGCCTGATTCCTTTGCTTTAACCATGATTGCTCTTGCAAGGGGATGCTCTGAAAATTTCTCGGCGATTGCTGCTGTCTCTAAAACATCTTCAAGCTTACTGTTATTACAAGGTATAATGTCGGTGACTTTAGGTTTTCCGTAAGTAAGTGTTCCTGTTTTATCAAACACAACTGTATCAACGTTTTGCAGGCGTTCTACAAAGGTTCCGCCTTTGATGAGAATTCCCCTCCTGCCTGCATTTCCAATCGCACCAACAACAGCAATAGGCACAGCCAGAGCCAGGGCACACGGACAGGCTACAAGGAGGATGGTTACAGCCCTTACAAGCGAGCCGCTGAAGATATAAACAGCGCCCGATAGGATTAGTATGGCAGGCAGAAAATAGGTGGTAAAATGGTCAGCTATATTTTGTATCGGAGCCTTTTTCTCTTGAGCCTCCTCCACCAGATGAATCATGTGGGCAAGGGTAGTGTCGTCTGCCACTTTATCTGTTTTTATCTTAAGGGCACCGCTCTGGTTTAAAGTACCTGCAAACACCGCGTTTCCCGGAACCTTGTCAACCGGCATTGATTCACCGGTAATAGAAGACTGATCGACGGCGCTGTATCCAGACACGACCTTGCCGTCAACAGGTATCTTCTCCCCTGGTTTTACAAGCACAATATCGCCAATTCCTACCTGCTTTACATCAACCACTAACTCCCCGCCTTCTTTCAGGACGCGTGCCGTCAGGGGCATCATCTCAATGAGTTTTTTGATAGCGCCCCGTGTTCTATCAATGATAAAATCCTCAAGATACGACCCTGCCAGGATGATAAATACGACTGTCCCTGCTGCCAGATACTCGCCGATTGCAACAGAAGCAATTTCGGCTATCGTCACAAAAAGCGGCACACCGATCTTGCCCTTTATAAGTGACGTTGCTGCTTTTATATAGATGGGATATCCCAAAAAAACGGCCAGGAGCGAAAGGGCGTCCACAAGACGAAGCGGCAAAATGGACATTTTTCCAAAGAGCCAGCTAATTAAAAGAAGCAGACCAACCACGCTTAGATGAATTACATTTTTGGTGTTCTGACTCATTTTGATTTTTTGTTTGGTGCCTACCATGCAGACATCGTTCTGGCAGATACCTTCCTTGCTTTTTTTCATCAGCTTATCCTCTTGCTTTCTCTTCAGCCAATGCAGGTAATGTAATGAGTAATACCGCTCTGTCGCTGTATTCAACCGCATTCCTTGATACAGACCCCCAGAGAATCTCCTTCACATAACCTTTGCCGTGAGAGCCCATAACAATAAGCGATACATCCTCCTCCCTTGCAATCCTGATTAAATCTGGACCTGCCTTGCCTACATGAAGATGTGTCTTTGCCTTAAAACCTGCCATTTCAAGTTCCTGTTTGACTGCCTCAAGTTTTTCTTTATCTGCCCTCTCAAATTCCTTGAACTTTTCAGGCGATTGCATACTCATCGCCTTTTCATCCATCACATGGGCAACAATCACCTCTTCAACCCCTGCATCTTTCAAGCCTTTGAGATACCGCAGTGCCTCTTTTGCGCAATCCGACCAGTCTGTAGGATAAAGCACTCTATTAAAAGGCATCTCGCAGAATCTCTTGCATGTCTCTGTATCCGCTCCGAAGCAAGCAGGATATTTTGGAACGTATACAGGGATATTACCGTAACGAATAATTTTATCAGTATTTGAGCCGATAAATATCTCACCGATGACTCCCTTTTTCTGTCTGCCGGAAACTATAAGGGATACTTTTTCATAATCAGCAACTTTTAATATCTCCCGGTAAGGAACTCCAACCTCTATTCGTTTCTTTCCTTTCATTCCTGCATTTTCTATTGTCATGACTGCCTCGGACATTTTTGCATCGGCAATTGCTGTAAATTTCTCAATTTCCTTGGTACTAAAGCCTTCATATTTATCCATTGGAATTTTTGCAACATCTATTACATGAAGCAAAACTATTTCTTCCGTACCTGCTTTCTTAAAATTCAAAATGCAGGAAAGCACATCGAGGGAAAACTCCTCGAACTTAATCGGATAAAGTATCTTTTTATACATGGTTATTCCCTCCCCTTAAAGAGTTTAAATTCGGTCCTCTTTGCAAACCATACAAGGGCAAGCATGACAGGCACTTCTATCAAAGGCCCTATGACAGTTGCCAGGGCGACCGTTGGATTGAACGCGGTAATCGCGATGGCGATGGCAATCTCGAAGTCCCTTCCCGTGGCATTGAACCCCACCGCTACGGCATCTTTGTAATTCAATCCCAGCTTCCATCCTGTAAGATAGACGACAACAAACATGATCCAGAAGAAGAGCGTCATGGGTATTGCAAGATGAACAATTAACATGGGCTTTTCAAGGATCAGGTCGCCTTTTAAGGCAAACATCACAACAAGTGTAAAGAGGAGTCCGATAATAGACATGGTATCCAGATAAAACTTCAGTTTATGGAACCACTCTTCCCCGCGTTTTTTTACTCCCCAGAATCTTGTGAGCATACCTGCTATGAGCGGCAGTCCAAGATAAAGGACAACGCTTTCCCCGACTACCCAAACATCAAAATTGACTTCTCCCAAAAGCAGTTTTGCATAGACGGGGATTAGAATCATTTGTATTATCGAGTTGATAGCCACCAGGATTATGGCCAGCGGACCATTCCCTGCGGAAAGATAAGTAAAGACAATGACCATTGCGATACATGGTGCAAGCCCATAAAGAACAAGCCCTGTGTAAAGGTCTGGCTCGCCGCGCAGGAATATCTTTGCGAGCAGGAGCATAAAAAACGGGGCAATAGCATAGTTGAAAAACGCCACGATGAGAAGCTGTCTGGGCGATTTCGCAGCCTTGCCAAGGTCTTCAAATTTTATATTCGCCATTGCCGGATACATCATCATGAAAAGGCCTATAACGACTCCAAGCACAATAATGTTCGGCACGCTGAATTCATAGGTCCCGTGAAAGATGGATTTGATTGCATCAATGGGCGGAGTGAGTGCAAAATTTGAAATTCCATACCACTTGCCGATGACAATGCCGATAATCATACTGACAATAACAAATACAGGTAATAACCTGAAGTTGTGAAGCTTTTCAAAAAATTTTCTGAGCATCCCTTACCTCCTCAATGAATTTGACTATTAGCATATCTCACCCCGTTTATGTTCTTTTGCCTATGTTGCAAAGGATCTTTATGTCCTTTTTGATCACTTCTCTTAATCTTTCTTCATCCTTCAGGATGAGGGAATCATCATTTAAAATAGAAGATAAGAATTTTAAGAGTTTACGATTATATGTATTCATTCCTTCTTTTGAGAGCTTATAGAAAGACCATGTCCAGTCTTTTCTCACTTCAATAAGCCCTGCATTCTTGAGAATTCCAAGGTGCTTTGAGACTGTTGACTGGCCCATTTCCAGTATGAACATTAACTGGCATACGCACAATTCCTGGTTCTCAAGGAGTTTCAATATCCTCACCCTTGTCTCATCCGATATCGCCTTTGATAACTTAATAAAATCTCTCAGCATATTTATATCCCTTTATCACGATATAGTGATATAACAATAAACCAAATACCCATCCTTTGTCAAACCTTTGTCAAATCTTGCACTAAGATTAAGCGGCTTTCATGTTTTTGTGAGCTTATAGCCCTTGAATGCTATGTCCGTTTTGCTTCTTAAGAATCTTTTAAGCCTTTCTTGATCCTCTGTTACATTATCTTCTGGAATCTTTTCCATTACCGAAAGGATTAAAAACCTTCTGAACATATCCGCATCATCAATGCTGTAATGAACCCATTTGCCCTGTTTCCTGTCTTTAATGAGACCGGCTTCTTTCAGGACAGCAAGATGAAAGGATACCTTTGGCTGAATAGTATCAAGGGCTGCGACAATATCGCACACGCAGAGTTCTCCATGTTCAAGAAGTTTGATAATTCTCAACCTCGTCTCCTCAGACAGTGCTTTAAAGATAGTAAGAACATTTTCCATAGCTTTATCCTTTTATGTTTTCTTGCTGTATCAGTTCTTTTACCTTCTCAAGACTTGGTAAAGGTTTTCCTGAATGTTTGAGTTTCCCGTTGATAACAAGACCCGGTGTTGACATGGTATATTTCATAATCTCAATGATGTTTGTAACCTTCTCGACCTTTGCATCAATGCCGAGTTCTATAATCGCTTTCTTGACGATCTCTTCCAGCATGCGGCAGTTCGGACACCCGGGGCCTAACACTTTTATTTCCATAATCGAATCCTCCTCTTGAAATTTACCCTCAACACTTTTTGGCTAATAGCTTAAGTGCTGATTTTCGCTGATTCACTTGAGGCAGTTTCACATTAAAGACTTGAGATGCGGCAAGAAGCCCTGCCTTGACGATCAAATCAGCCGGGATTGTCTCATGGGTCTGATCAGCATATTCAATAGTTCTGCATTTTGCATCGCCACAAACCTCACAGCAAGGACTTTGCCCAGTTCGTGCACCCAGCCACTCTTCAAGGGTTTTTCCGGCAATCAGGATTTTATTCGACTGCAAAACATCTTTTTTGAACCTCACGGGATTAATTGCCTTTTTCACCAGACTGACATCAATCCCCGTCGAATTGAGGACCTGTTTCAGACTCTGCACTGCCTTTTCAACCTCCTGCTCCGTTGAACCACACCTCGGGCACGTCTTATTACGTTTATCAAGTAATCGCTGCCATTCGATGATAAGTGTTTTCAAAGATGCACCTCCTATAAAATCGCATTAAACAGATAACCAACGGCTATAATGGTCACGGTCATTATCCCGACAAATACGCCGAGAAGTGGAATCTTCAAGACCTTCCTCAGGATTATCATTTCGGGAAGCGACAACGCTGTGACAGCCATCATGAAGGCAAGCACAGTACCCACGCTTAAGCCCTTTTCCATCAATGCATAGACTATGGGGATAACCCCGGCGGCATTTGAATACAATGGTACCCCTATCAATACCGCTATCGGCACTGCAAAAACATTTCCTCTCCCTGCATACCGCACGAGAAAGTCCTGAGGTACATACCCGTGTATGAATCCGCCGATACCGATAGCTATGAGAATGAATAACCATACCCTTTTCAAAATATCTTTGGTATTTTCTTTTGCATAGAGAAGCCTTTCTTTGGAAGTTTGCCTGACTATTTCATACTCCTGACCGTTGTGAAATTTATAAACATATTCCTCAACCCATTTTTCAAGTTTGAGTTTTCCAATAATAAGACCCCCAAATATAGCAACGAGGAGACCTGTTCCTATATAAATCGCTGTTACTTTCCAGCCGAAAAGCCCGAAAAGTAAAACAACAGCTATCTCGTTTACCATGGGAGAAGAAATGAGAAACGAAAAAGTCACGCCGAGAGGTATTCCTGCTTCTACAAATCCGATAAACAGTGGGACTGCAGAACATGAGCAGAAAGGGGTTACAATTCCAAGCAGCGCTGCAAGGATATTACCTATAAATTCTTTTTTATGTGATAAAATCTGCTTTGTCTTTTCTGGTGGGAAATAACTTCTTATTACAGATATAACAAATATTATTAATGTCAGAAGAAAAAATATCTTTATTGTGTCATAGATAAAGAAATCAAGGACATCCGCAGGGCGAGAACCATATTCTAAATTTATGATATTATAGGTTACGTATCCCGCAAATTCTTTTAACATTGCCGCCATCCAAAAACTGCTTCTATATTATATAAACAAATATTTATATAATTGTCAAGGCATATAAGTTCCCTGCAACATTGCAATTAGTTAAATTTTCTACTAAAGAAAAAATCTGACGATCTGAGAAACCTGAAACAAGTCAGAAGGATGTTAAATTAAAACGGTAGTTCAAAATTTGAGAACAACTGTTCACAATATAGGATCGTTTACAAAAATGCATTATATGTTCTTAAATGTAATTTTTTTGTTGACAAATAAGATTTATTGTTGTATAAATTTATACAGGTGAGTAAATGTTAAAAAGTTTGTTTTCATCATCAATAAGGGCTGATGTTCTCTCACTGCTTCTGAACAGCCCCGATGAACAGTTCTACATTAGGGAGATAGCTAAGCTCCTCAGAAAAAATCCATCTGGTGTGAAGAGGGAGCTCGACAACCTTGAGAAGATGGGTATACTGACCAGCGAAAAGATTGTCAACCTCAAATATTTTCAGGCAAATAAGGATTCACCTCTGTTCTCTGAACTAAAAAATCTTATAACAAAGTCTCTTGGCCTGCCAGGTGCACTTAAAGCAGTCTTAAGGGCTTCTGGTGCAAAGGCTGCTTTTATTTATGGGTCTTATGCAGAAGGGAATGATGTAGATAGCGTAGACCTTTTTGTTGTTGGTGCATTACCATCACTTGCAAAAGAACTTAAGGATCTTGAAAGAAGGTTTGATCAAAAGATTGACTGTATTATGATGGATGAAGATGAATACAGACTCAAGAAGAAAAAACGCGATTCTAATCTGAAAAAAATTTTATCAGGCAAAAGGATTACCCTGATAGGCAGACTTTGAGCACAGAGAGTTCCGCACTTCCATAGTAGGAAAGTGCGGCTTGAAAGGGGGTGAATATTTAATGGCAAAGGCAGCTAAGAAAGCAGCTAAAAAGGCAACAAAGAAGACCGCAAAGAAGAAATAAGTTTCCTCCACACGCTCACACATCTTTTTGGGCTGGAGAAGAAATTCTCCAGCCTCCCCTTTTGCGGTCTTCTACATTATGAAACTAGATTCTGTTGAAAAATTCAAGTAAAATTTGTAAGTTCTTGATAAATAAGTTTTTTTATGTGTAAATCAATGCTGGTTGTTGGTCGACTTCTGAAATTAACTCCCAGTAATCTGGGTGTGAAAGTAGCTTTTTCAGGAACTTCATGTTTGTAGTATGCCCTGACTTATTCGCTATGATATGACCATAAATCGGGAATCCTGATAAAGATAGGTCGCCGATTAGGTCCAGTATTTTATGGCGGACAAATTCGTCTTTAAACCTTAAACCTGATGAATTTAATATACCGCTTTCACCAAGTATTATAGCGTTGTCAAAAGAACCGCCCATTGCGAACCCATTAGCTTTCAGGTATTCAACATCCTTAAGAAATCCGAAGGTCCGTGCAGGGGCTATCTCCATTGCAAAGTTTTCCTCCGTAAGCTCCAGGCTCAGATTTTGCTCTCCAAGTAGATAGTGATTAAAATGGATTCTGTATGTTACATGCAACCCGTTATGGGGAAGGGCTGCAATCTCAGCATGACCATCGGTAAGGACTACCGGGTTTGTTATCCTTATATATGGTCTTTTTTTACTCTGTTTTGCAATTCCACCTTTAAGGATTAGGCTTGTTAGTTCCATTGAGCTTCCGTCGAGGATTGGAATTTCTGGACCGTTTACTTCTACGATCAGATTATCTATCCCGAGGCCAGCAAGGGCAGCAAGGATATGTTCAACAGTCCTGATCTTTATTCCATTATATCCGAGAGTAGTCGAAAAGGCGGTATCTGTAACTGAACCAATAGATGCCTTTATTGCTAATTCCTTATCAGTCCTTATAAATATTATACCTGTATCCCTCGGTGCCGGCTTAAGGTAGACCTTCGAATACCGCCCTGTATGAAGCCCGATACCTTCAAAACTCACTTCCTGTTTTAATGTTCTTTGTAAACGCATAGTTTGTTCGATTAAAATTTAGTGAAAGTATGATTAAAGAAAGCAAATATAGTGCCAGCAGAACCACAAAAAGTTTTTGATTTTTATAGAGCTCGGATTATGTTCGACATGGGCTTTTAAAGGAGTCCTCGCAAAAAATTAAAGTCCCCTTTGGTTTAATTAAAAAAGTTAGATATACATAGATGTGTTGTCTGTTGTCAATAAAGTGTGTAATATTTAACACAGTGCTATACCTTACTCCAGCCTGATATGTTAAAATTTCATCTGATGATTTAGACTATATAAGGAGATTAATATATTATAATGATAGGAGTAATAGGAGGGAGTGGGCTTTATGAGATTGAAGGAGTTGTTATTAATGAGGTTAAAAAGATCTCAACACCCTTTGGAGATCCCTCTGATTCTTACAGGATTGCTGAGTTTTCAGGGCAGGCGGTTGCATTTCTCCCAAGACATGGTTCACCACATCATATCCCTCCCCATAAGATAAACTACAGGGCAAACATATGGGGGTTCAAAAAACTTGGCGTGGAAAGGATTATATCATTGGGCGCTGTCGGGAGTTTAAGTCCTGAAATAGGGCCTGGAACAATTATTGTTCCTGATCAGATTATAGATATGACAAAAGGCAGGGATTCAACATTTTTTGATGGTAATGGAGTCGCACATATAGACTTTACAGAGCCATATTGCCCTGTGTTGAGAGCATCTATTTTTGGAGCCGGCAAGAAATCAGGAATAGAATTAAAGAAATCAGGGACATATGTATGTGTGAATGGTCCAAGGCTTGAGACTAAGGCTGAGATAAAATTTTTTTCCGGCATTGGCGCTGATATTATAGGGATGACAGCAATGCCTGAGGCATCGCTTGTAAGGGAAACAGAACTCTGTTTTGCTGGTATTAATGTTGTTACAAACTATGCCGCAGGGATAACAGAAAAAAGACTAACAACAACAGAGGTTATAGAGGTGATGAAAAGAACATCTGTACGACTTAAGGAACTAGTAAAAGAGGCGTTTAATCTTATCCCGGTTGAAAGAAAATGCGCCTGTAAAGAAGCCCTTAAAGAAGCGAGGATGTGAATATTATATGGAGACTATTCTTGTAGTAGAAGATAAAGAATCAATGGCAGATATGCTCAGGGAGACCCTTGAATCTGAAGGCTACAAGGTCATCTCTGCCAGAGATGGTATGGAAGGTATAAGACATCTGGAAGAGGACAAAATAGACCTTGTACTGACAGACCTTAAACTTCCCAAAAAAGACGGTATAGATATCCTTAAGGCATCTAAAGAAGAAAATCAGCTCATACCTGTTATTGTCATGACAGCTTACGGATCTGTTGAAATAGCTGTAGCAGCCATGAAAGGGGGCGCCTTTGACTTTATTACAAAACCTTTTGATACAGATCACCTCCTTATGCTGATAAAGAGGGCTCTTGAGACACAGAGACTTTTTACAGAGAACATCCTGTTAAAAGAGGAGTTTGCATCAAAACTCAGATTTCCAAGGATTATTGGCAGAAGTAAGAAAATTACTGATGTTGCACAAATAGTGCAGAAGGTTGCACCTACAAAGACAACGGTGCTTCTGCTTGGCGAAAGCGGAACAGGCAAAGAGCTTTTTGCGAGGGCGATACATAACCTGAGTGACAGGCAAAATTATCCATTTGTGCCGATTAATTGTGCTGCGATACCGAGAGACCTCCTCGAGTCAGAGCTTTTCGGCCATGAAAAAGGTTCTTTTACAGGAGCAGATGCAAAGAAGCTCGGTAAGTTTGAGCTTGCTGATAAAGGTACTATATTTCTCGATGAAGTCGGCGATATGGATCTGACAATACAGTCAAAGCTTCTCAGGGCGATTGAAGAAGGGGAGATAGAGAGGGTAGGAGCCCCCAGGGCTATTAAGGTTGATGTAAGGATCGTTGCAGCAAGCAATAAGGATCTTGAAAAGGCGGTTGAGGATAAAAAATTCAGGGATGACCTTTATTACAGGTTAAATGTATTCCCGATAAGGATACCACCCTTGAGGGAGAGGAGAGAAGATATTCCATTGCTTGTCGAATACATAATAAATAAATACTGCCTTGAGATAAAGACTCCTGTAAAGAGTATTTCAAAAGAGGCGCTTGATATACTTATGAACTATCACTGGAAGGGGAATGTTAGGGAGCTTGAGAACACTATAGAAAGAGCGGTTATTCTTTGTGATGGAGACGTGATTACCCCTGAGCATTTTGTTCTTAGCAAACAGTCTATTTTCGAGTCAGCTAAAAGATCTCTATCTAAAGAGGGAACCCTCGAAACTGTAGCAAAGGAGGCATCGAGGATAGCAGAGACCCAGAGGATTGTTAGTGCCCTAAGGGAGACAAGGGGCAATAAAAGTAAGGCAGCCGAAATACTTCAGGTGAGCTACAAGACACTTCTTACAAAGATCAAGGAATACGGCATTGAAGCTTGACAGTACATTTCCTGTAGAATTATCATAAAATAATGTTATCTGCTCATTGCGGGCATGGAAAGGAGGTGATTAAAAGATGATAGGGATGGATTTTATAAGCTTCTTAATCCTGCTAATCATCGCTGCTGTAGTGGCTGCGGTTCTGCATTATGGGCTCAAATACTATGTAATTCCGGGATTAGGTTCCTATTTGTCCAAAGTCGTGATTGGCTGGATTGGTGCATGGCTTGGCAGTCCTGTATTTGGAAACTGGTTTAAAGGAGTTTGTTATGGTGAAGTCTACATTATCCCCGCCGTCCTGGGTTCACTCGCTCTGTTAGCTCTTGTTGTAGATGCTGGTAAGACCTTTGTTGGCAAGAAAGAGTAAGTAGGGGATAAATCTTCAAAATTCATTTTGATAAGGAAATGCCCGCAACAGCAGATAACAGCAGGCTAAAAGAAAAAATATATTATGGCAAATGCTATCGCACTTCTTTTAGCCTGCGCCCGTTATATATACAAAATAATCTTTCCGGAGGGGTAGAGTGTCTGGTCATTCCAAATGGGCGCAGATTAAACACAAAAAAGCAAGTACCGATGCAAAGAGGGGGAAAGTTTTTACCAAGATCGTCAAGGAGATCTCAATTGCCGCACGACTTGGCGGCGGAGACCTTACAGGAAATCCGAGGCTGAGGACAGCGGTAGAAAAGGCAAAAGAAGTAAACATGCCGAATGACAATATAAAGAGGGCGATCATGAAAGGTACAGGCGAGCTCCCGGGAGTGTCTTACGAAGAAGCTATCTATGAAGGGTATGGGCCTGGCGGTGCTGCTATACTTGTTGAGGTGCTTACCGATAATAAGAACAGGACAAGCCCGGAGATAAGGCATAGCATGACAAAGCACGGGGGGAATATGGGTGAGGCCGGATGTGTGGCCTGGATGTTTGAAAAGAAAGGCTATATCCTGATTGAAAAGACAAAGATTGATGAGGATACGCTTATGTCGGTTGCTCTTGACGCTGGCGCTGAGGACATGAAAAATGATTCAAAAGAGGATAACTATGAAATTGTTACAATGCCTGAGCATATGGGTAAGGTAAATGCTGCCATAGAGGCAGCCGGGATACCCGTTTCCCTTGCGGAGATAACCATGCTCCCGAAAAATTATGCTACCGTTGACGAGAAGCAGGCAGAGCAGATAATGAGGCTTATCGAAGCGCTTGAAGACAACGAAGATGTTCAGAATGTTTATACTAACGTTGACATCCCTGATGAGGTGATTGCAAAGGTTGGGAAGTGATATGCATACTTCTATCCGTGCTACTTTCAAGAGACGATTCCTTGCCGGACTCCTGATATCAATCCCTGCCATCATCACCTTTCTTGTAATATGGTGGTTTTTCAAGTTCGTTGACGGCCTGCTTGAACCTTTTTACTATAAGATGCTCGGTTATCATGTACCTGGCCTTGGATTCATCTCGACAATAGTCCTTATATTTATTGTAGGTATCATCTCGACAAATGTTTTCGGTAGAAGGATTATCGAATCCTTCGAACATATTATTCTCAAGATACCGGTATTGAAAGGGATATACACAGCGGTTAAACAGCTCGTCGACGCTTTTTCACCCGAAAGTAAGGTGTCTTCGTTCAAACATTTTGTAATTGTTGAGTACCCGAGACCTAGTGTCTATGCATATGGGTTTCTCACAAAGGAATGCGTAATGAAAACAGAGAGGGACGGCATGGAGACTGGCCTGAAGGCTGTTTATATTCCCACGAACCTTATCTATTTCGGTGAAATAGCACTTTTCCGTGATGAACATATTTTTTTCACCGATATTTCGATAGAGGACGGTATTAAGATTATCCTTTCTGGAGGAATTGCAACTCCGGCGAAGATATCAGAGGTAAAGAAATGAAGGTAGCAGGGGTCATCCTCGCAGCAGGCATTGGGAAAAGGATGAACTCATATTTGCCAAAAGTTCTCCATAAGCTGAGTGGTAGAATGATGCTCCAGCATGTCCTGAACACCCTCTATAAACTTAAACCACAGAAGGTTGTTGTTGTGGTAGGAAAATATTTTAAAGAAATAAAGGAATCTATAATCCAAACAAATCCCCCCATCCCCCCTTTGCTAAAGGGGGGTAAAGGGGGATTACTCAGAACTCAGAACTCAGGACTAATATTTGCGCAGCAGAAAGAGGCAAAAGGTACAGGAGATGCGCTCTTAAGGGCATTGCCCTATCTCAGGGGATTTAAAGGGACAGTTGTCGTTGTTAATGGAGATACACCCTTGATTACCCGGGAGACTCTTAAGAAATTCCTGAGATTTCACGAGGAAAAAAATGATGTTATTTCGGTACTATCATTTATGTCACAGGAGACAGGCTCATATGGCAGGATAATGAGGGGCAAAACAGGTTATATAACATCCATCGTTGAGGAAATGGATGCCACATATCTTCAGAAGAATATAAGGGAGGTAAACAGCGGGGTATATGCTATTGACTCTGATGCCTTCCACCTTTTGAAAGAGATAAAGCTTAATGAGTCAAAAGGTGAATATTATCTGACGGATATAATACGTATTGCGAGGAATAAAGGTCTAAAGACAGGTGCTTACTGCATTGGTTCCGAGGCTGAATTTATTGGGGTAAATACTCGGGAAGAACTTGAGAAGGCCAGACGGTTAATGAAGGACAGGATAATAAGGAGATGGACAGACAGGGGTGTAAGTTTTGTAGATACCACTTTAGTATTTATATCTTCTGATGTTAAGATAGGAAGAGATACTATAGTCTATCCAAATGTTCATCTCGAAGGTAATACAAAGGTAGGCAGGGGGTGTACTATCTATCCGAATGTTCGGATTCAGAACAGTATTATAGGAGATGGCGCCATTATCAGGGACTCGACACTGATTGAGGATTCTGTTGTGAAAAATAGAGCCTCGGTTGGACCATTTGCTCATATAAGGCCCGGTTCCGAGATTGGTACAGGAGCAAAGATAGGTAATTTTGTGGAGGTTAAAAAATCAGTCATTGGCTCGGGCACAAAGGCGTCCCACCTCACTTATCTCGGAGATGCAAAGATAGGGAAGGATGTTAACATAGGTGCAGGTACTATAACCTGTAACTATGATGGCTATAAAAAACATATTACTACTATCGGAGACAATGTCTTTATAGGAAGCGATTCACAGCTTATTGCCCCTGTGAGGATAGGCAAAGGCGCCTACATTGGCGCAGGATCAACTATAACAAAGAATGTTCCTTCAAAAGCCCTTGCATTGAGTAGGATAGAGCAGAGGCATCTTAAAGGCTGGGCACTTAAAAGAAAGTCAAAAGTTAAAAGTTCAAAGTTGAAAGCTAAAGGAGCAAAGAGCTAAGAGCTAAGAGTAATACTCTCTGCTCTGCGCTATATGCTCTTAGCTGATTTAGTATGTGCGGGATAATCGGATATATAGGTAAAAAGAATGCGGTATCAGTAGTACTCGAGGGTTTAAATCGCCTTGAATACAGGGGATACGATTCTGCAGGGATTGCTTTTTTCTCTGATAAGGGTATTGAGGTAAGAAGATCTACAGGCAAGATAAAAGAGCTAACTGCTCTACTCGAATCTGAAAACCCAACGAGTCATAACACAATAGGACATACAAGATGGGCTACGCATGGAAGGCCTTCAGAGGAAAATGCCCATCCGCACAGGTCTAACGGTATTGTTTTGGTGCATAATGGAATAATAGAGAATTATTTAGAGCTTAAAAAGGAGCTTATCGCTGAAGGATATACCTTCACATCGGAAACCGATACAGAAGTAATATGCCATCTGATAAACAAATATTCAAAACTCAAAACTCCTCTTGAGGATGCTGTAAGAAGAGCAATAAAGGAAGTTAAGGGTTCCTATGCCCTTGCAGTTATCAAAGAAGACGAGCCTGATAAGATTATAGGGGTTAGGAGGGACAGTCCTCTTGTTGTTGGATTAGGCAATGGAGAATTCTTTGTTGCCTCAGATGTATCTGCATTTCTGAATTATTCAAGCGATGTGATATTTCTTGATGATGGTGAGATGGTGGTAATGACAAAAGATGGTGTCAAGATTACAGGGCTTGATGGTATCCCTATCCAGAAGGGTGTGAAGTCCGTGTCATGGAGTCCTTCAATGGCAGAGAAGGGCGGTTACAGGCATTTTATGCTAAAAGAGATATACGAACAACCAAGGGCTATTGTTGATACACTTAGGGGAAGATTTAATGCCGAAAGTGGTGAGGTGAACCTTGAAGAGTTTGGTATCAAGGAAGAAGATCTGAAGGCTGTTGAAAGGATTTTTATCGTTGCCTGCGGCACTTCCTACCATTCAGCCCTTATTGGTAAATATATGATAGAGGGACTTGTCAGGATCCCTGTTGAGGTTGATATCGCATCAGAGTTCCGCTATAGAAGGCCAATTGTAAAATCTGGAGACCTTATGATCGCGATAACCCAATCTGGAGAGACTGCAGATACGCTTGCTGCCCAGAGAGAGGCAAAAAGGCTCGGCGCAAAGATACTCAGTATATGTAATGTTGCTGGCAGCACCTCTTCGAGGGAGGCTGATGCTGTGTTTTATACCCATTCAGGCCCCGAGATAGGAGTCGCTTCAACAAAGGCTTTTACAACACAGATTGTTGGACTTTACCTTTTTACAATATGTCTTGGAAGGATGAAAGGTACAATCTCCGTGGACATGTCAAAGGAATTTTTAGGAGAACTCCTGATGCTTCCCGGCAAGGTAGAAAAGGCATTAGCCACAGATGAAGGTATAAGAATGGTAGCAAAGGATTTTTTAAAGGCAAGAGGGTTTCTTTATCTCGGGAGAGGTATAAATTATCCCATTGCACTTGAGGGTGCTTTAAAGTTGAAAGAGATATCATATATACATGCCGAGGGATATCCAGCCGGTGAGATGAAGCACGGCCCGATAGCGCTGATAGATGAAGAACTTCCAGTTGTTGTTCTTGTCCCCAATGATAACCTGCATGAAAAGATAATCTCTAACATCCATGAGGTAAAAAGCAGAGGAGGAAAGGTCATATCAATCACAAACAATGCCAGCAATGAAGTATGCGGGATTTCAGATAAATGTATTTTTGTGTCTGAAACGAATCCATATCTAACAACTGTATTAATGGCTATACCTGTGCAATTGCTTGCTTATCATATCGGGGTATTAAGGGGGTGCGACGTAGATCAACCGAGGAATCTCGCGAAGAGCGTTACTGTTGAATAATAAAAATAGTTTTATTTAATAAATCTTATAAGCTTTAAAAAACTCTGTTAACAAAATTAAAGGGTGCGATAGATTTAAAAATGAGAAATCTGTTAACATGAATGTATCAAAGGAGATTTCAATGCATGATTTAAATCCCCAGCAAAAGGAAGCCCTCGCCTACACAGATGGTCCGTTGCTTGTACTTGCCGGTGCAGGAAGCGGTAAGACAAGGGTCATTGCTCATAAGTTCTCCCATCTTGTGAAGTCAAAGGAAATTTCTCCGGATTCGATATTTACTGTTACATTTACTAATAAGGCAGCTGATGAGATGAGGGATAGGATAAACAGTCTCCTCGAGAAAGGTTGCAATGGCTCCTGTATTGGAACATTTCATTCACAGTGTAACAGGATCCTGCGTAAGGAGATTAAAGCCCTTGGCTACAGTAATAATTTTTCCATTTATGATGAAGATGACCAGTGCAAACTTGTGAGACATATATTAAAGGAATTCAAGATGTATGAAGCCCTCTACAAGGGCATCGTATCACGTATAAGTTTTCTGAAGTCTTCCTTGATAGGTGCTGAAGAGTTTCTTTCCTCAGGTGATGGTTTTGGTTTTGATGAGAAACTGGCAAAGGTTTATATAAGATATCAGGATGAGCTTGTGAGAAGTAACGCACTTGATTTCGATGATCTGATTATGTTGACGGCGAAACTCTTTGAGAATAATCCAAGGCTGCTTGAAAAATACCAGGATAAGTTTTCCTATATACTTGTTGATGAATTTCAGGATACTAACTTTGCTCAGTACCATCTTCTTAAGCTCCTTGCTTCCTCTCACAAAAAAATATGTGTTGTTGGGGATGATGATCAAAGCATATATAGGTTCAGGGGTGCTAACTTAACTAACATCCTGAATTTCGAGAATGACTTCCCTGGAACAAAACTTATTAAACTGGAACAGAACTATCGTTCTACACAATATATACTTAATGTTTCAGAGGCTGTTGTTTCACAGAATCCTGAAAGGAAACATAAGAGACTCTGGACAGATAGAGGCTGGGGCGAGAAAGTACACTACTGCTGGTTGAATACATATATAGATGAAGCTGAATACATTGCCAGGGTTATAAAAGAATTCTATCTGAAAGGGGCATACAATTACAGGGATTTTGCAATATTTTACCGTGTAAACCTTCAGTCACGGGTAATTGAAGATTCATTGCGGGATGAAGGTCTCCCTTACCGCGTTCTCGGCAGTATAAGTTTTTATCATCGGAAAGAGATCAAAGACATAATCGCATACATGCGGTTATCGATGAATTATGGAGACAATGTGAGTTTCAGAAGAATTATAAACAGTCCTTCACGGGGGATAGGTACAGCTACCCTTTCTAAAATAGAGCATGAGGCAAAGAAAAAATCCTTATCTTTATTTAATGCTATGAAGGTAACACTTCGCTCTGATAGTTTTTCTTCTGCTGTAAAAGATAGACTTGCTGAGTTTGCCAAGCTAATTGAAGGTTTCTCATCTGCAAGCTACAAATCTGTAGCAGATATGTTAAAAAGCATATTCGAAAAATCAGGTTATGCAGAAAACCTGGAAGAGGAAAGGGCAAAGAACATTGCAGAGTTTATCTCTTCTGCCGAGGGTAAAGAAATAAAGGATTTTATTGACAGAATATCATTATTTACAAATATGGATGAGATAAAAGAAGGAGATTACATTTCTCTTATGACACTGCACAGCTCAAAGGGTCTTGAATTCCCCGTTGTATTTATCGCGGGACTTGAAGAAGGCGTGCTGCCTTATTGTAAGGCCATGGAGCGCGAATGTGAAATTGCTGAAGAACGCAGGCTGTTTTATGTGGGTATGACTCGGGCAAAAGATTTCCTGTGGCTAACAGGTGCCAGTAAGAGGAGGTTGTACTCAAAGTTACAGGATCAGGAACCATCAAGATTCCTGAGAGATATACCCAAGGAATGTTGTCAATGGATAGAAAAGATAACAGGCCATCAGACAATAAAGCTTGTACCTGTAAAGAAAAACATTGACCTAAAACGTAGATTTACTCTCTATACTGCTGGATGCAGGGTGAAACATCCCATGTGGGGCGTAGGTGTGGTGCGCGACTGTTATGGAGACGGAGACGATTTAAAGGTTATGGTCAACTTCCCGAATATTGGGGTGAAGAGGCTCGCTATAAAGTTTGCAAATCTGGAAAAAATCTAAGTCGTTAAAATGAAGATATCTAAAGAAGAGATTGAACATATAGCGGTGCTGGCAAGGCTTTCCCTTCCTGAAGAAGAAAAAGAATTATTTGGCTCACAGTTAAGCAGTATTCTCGATTACATGGAAAAACTGAATGAGCTTGATACAAAAGGCATAGAACCAACCTCTCATGTTCTGACTTTAAGCAATGTGATGCGGGATGACATACCAAGGCCTTCTATTCCGAAGGAAGATGCACTGATGAACGCCCCGGACCATACAGAAAAATTCTTCAGGGTCCCGAAGATAATAGAGTAAGTTAAAAGCCTCCCGTTATGTCCCGATAATTTCATTCAATCCTTCAACAATCTGATCCAATTCTTCCGGTGCTACCCTGATTTGGGCCATTGGCTCAAATCTTCGGACAAGCCTTCTTCTGCCATTGCTTTTTCAAAAGCAAGGTCGAGTTTGGAGCATTCTTTAGCTAAACGGGTGCGTTTCAATCGTTTCAGTTTTTCATCTACCGCTTCCTGTATTGCCTGACTGCGGTTCTGAAAAACATTTTCACTCACAAGTCTGTCAAGCTGTTCGATAAACTCTTCGTCCAGAGTAATTGCTATTTTTGTTTTACTCATAACCACCCTTGGTATTACTTTATATCATACCATAAGCTTTGCCCCGGTCTTCTTACCTTCTGCCACAATATGGGCTTTTTGCCTGACGCTTACATAATTACCACACATTTCGCAAAGACCTTCAGAAGATTTTTTTGTCATTAATCTATTTCCTCATAACAATTATTATACGGAAATAGTAAAATAGGGTCAGGTCTTTACTTTTACTATTTATCATTTACAATCCTGCTTATTGTTGTATAATACAACCCAAGATAATCTGCAACTTCTTTTTGGCTATAACTATATCTGTTAACCGCCTCTTTTATCTGTTTGTTCCTATCTTTTTTATTTAACAACTTTTCTTTGTTAAAAATTTCTTTAAGTGCAGGTCTATTTATGTACCTCTGACTTTTTGGTATCTCTTTTATATCTTCATAACCCTTTACATATCCAATTAGTTTTTTTACAAATTCATCACTCCCGAGGATGCTCTGACCCTTCACATCTTCCCATATCCCTTTCTCACCTATCTCTGCCTCTACAAATTCCTTGTATTTCTTCTCCGCTGTCTTTTTCTGTTTTGCAAACTGACCTGATATCCAGTCTGTTGTCAAACAAGGATGTGACTTATCTTTCCCCGCTGTTGCACGGTAACTGCTCCACTTCCAATCCTCAATACTTTTTGCGGCTTTTGCACGGACAGGGTTTAATACTACATACCGGCAAACCTCAAGTAAATGGCTTTCTTTCTGTATCAATATCGCCTTGTATCTACCCTGAAATATATGGCCTACGCGTTCATGTCTCTTATTGAATATCTGTGTATAAACCCCATTTAACTGTCTCATCCCTCTTGAAAGGTTGCCATCAGGTGTTTCTATGACAAGATGATAATGGTTATCCATAAGACAATAACCATAACATATCCAGTTATATCTCTTGTTTACCTTGTAAAGTATGTCGAGGAAGATATTGCGGTCTGCATCGTCTTTAAAGATGGTTTTTTTCTCATTGCCTCTTGAAGTAACATGATACAATGCCTCATCATACTCAATTCTTAACGGTCTCGCCATGAAATATATTATGCATACCTAAGACACAAAGAGCAAGATTAAAGACCTGACCCCTATTTTTCTCTTTCTAAGGAACTTATCCTGCCTGAGAAAATCTCTACGCTCCTGCATCTTATGGAAAGACTTGATAAAATGACCGTGATGCTCTCCGGTTTCTGTCAGTCCATGATGATACAGGAGCTTGAGATCATCACTTCCATTGACGGTATTGATACGACTACCGGCGCTGCCTTCCTCGCTGAGGTCGGCAATATCGCTAACTTCCCCTGCCATAAAAGTCTTATTGCCTTTGCCGGGATAGACCCTTCTGTCTTTCAGTCCGGTAAGTTTGAAGGCGCAAGCAGAATCTCCAAACGAGGCAACCGCCATCTCAGAAGGGTTATTTACCTTATGACGGTCAATGTTATAAGGGTTAATGCTTTCTTTAAGGCTTATTTCCTTAAAAGAAAAAAAGACGGCCTGCCTTATAGAAAGGCTGTCCTCGCTACTGCTCATAAACTCGTTAGAACTATTTTCGCTATGCTTTCTCATAAATCTTTTTTCCGTGTTAAGGAGAATTCTTTATAGTTGACTCCTTTTATGCACTGAGCAGATAACCTGGATATGAATGCCCGTTATATGCCGTTATTATTTTGACGTGTAACGACTTAGTTCAGCGGTGGCTTTAAGCCATCCGCTGAAGTGATTTGTTATGGTTTCATCTTTGGCTATCAAATCCCTCATACTTAGGTTTTAGCTTGCAATGCATAAATGCTTCTAAAAAATTCAAAACAAATATACCGAGAGATTCATCTAAGATAATATCGATTCGTACAACATTATTTTTTATCCAATCTTTGATATTTTCTTTATTGAGATTGTAATGTTGCATGTCTGGGTCATTCAAAATTGATTTAGCTAGTGTAGTGCGTCTAACAGATCTTTACATTTGAAATTTTTCTCATAATACTTTCTACGGAAGCCGTCCAAACGAACACTTTTGGATTTTGGTTATGGGATTCAATGTATTGTTTTATAACCATAATTAGCTCCTTCACATTTTTGAATGAACCTCGACGAATTCTTTTTCTCGATATTTCGGCAAACCACCGTTCTACCATGTTTAACCAAGAACTGGATGTCGGAATAAAATGCAGGTAGAACCGGGGATGACGTTTTAACCATCTCTGAACCCGTGGATGTTTGTGTGTTCCGTAGTTGTCGACAATCAGATGCAGATCTAAATCGGTCGGGGTTTTGGTGTTGATTGTTTGAAGGAACCTTATAAATTCCTGATGCCTGTGTCGTGGCATACAATCTCCAATAACTGTGCCATCGAGCATATTTAAAGCTGCAAATAATGTGGTTGTACCGTGACGCTTGTAATCGTGCGTTTGCCTGGCTGGAATACCAGGTCGTAATGGAAGCAATGGTTGTGTGCGTTCGAGCGATTGTATCTGACTTTTTTCGTCTACAGAAAAGACAATCGATTTGTCCGGAGGATTCAGATAAAGACCAACGACATCGTAGAGTTTTTCCAGAAACCGTTTGTCTCGGCTGAGTTTGAATTTTTTGATTAAATGGGGTTTTAGATTGTATTGTCTCCAAATACGTCGAATACTTGCTTCGCTGACCTCTTGTGCTTTGGCCATACTGCGAGTACTCCAATGAGTCGCATCTGGAGGTGTTGTTTGCAGGGTAGCGTTGATTATAGCCATAACTTTCTTTTGGGATATTTTTGGAAACCTCCCAGGACGAGGAGCATCTTTCTCCAAACCTGGTAACCGAAATGCTAAAAAACGTTCTCGCCACAACTGAACTGTTGGACGGGAAATATTTAATCGTTTGGCTATTTTGTGAATAAAAATGCCTTCGGCTGATAATTGGATGATATGTGCTCGTTGAATTAAACGTAATGGGAAACTTTTCCCATTCGCCCAACGAGATATAGTTGTTGCTTCTTCTGGAGTAAGTATGATTCGTTCTGCAATGTTCATTCATAATGATTCTACAAAACAAATATTCAAATGTCAAGTTATTTATGACGCACTACACTAGTGAGATGCTTATCAAGCAAGTTCCAGATTTCCCCAGAGGACTTATCAATTGCGGCTTCGGCCAAAACAACAGGGACGTGGTTTGGAACATCCCGCCGATGAATCGGGGTCAACTTCTTGCGGCGAATATTCCTGATTCCGGAATACTCGAACAAGAACTTAATGTCCCCGTTGATATAGTTTTCACAGTCGCAGATACGATTCACTTTCGCCCTGTGATTCCAACGCTCCACCAACTTATTGATGTCTCTAAGGCTACTGTTAACATTATTATGGACATAGTAAGGGGACATCCTTGACTAATTAAACTAAAGAGACTACACCTTCTATCTTTTTATCTATGGCTGAAAGTATTTGGGCAATTTGGTGTTGGTCGGGGAGAGGAGAGTGTGCGATGAAGTTTAGGGAT
>Ga0210058_1000472_pt1 | contig 38379 bp, 33 predicted proteins | sample CryGeymeta201511_FD_183979 | JGI IMG/M metagenome (GOLD analysis project Ga0210058, IMG submission 183979) | Groundwater microbial communities from Crystal Geyser aquifers in Utah, USA - Crystal Geyser metaG 2015-11 (SPAdes) (version 2) | ecosystem: Environmental > Aquatic > Deep subsurface >...
TCCTCGATAAAATAATTTCCGAAAATCTTTTGCAGGCAAACGGTGTCGTTGGCTTGTTCCCCGCAAACAGTGATGGCGATGATATTGAAGTTTATTCGGATGAAACGAGAAAAAGAATTTTACTTTCACTCCACACATTACGCAATCAAAACACAAAAGCAGAAACGGCAAGCAACCTTGCTCTTGCTGATTTTATTGCTCCAAAAGAGTGCGGCGTTCATGATTACATTGGAGCGTTTGCAGTTACAACCGGAATCGGAATAGAAAAACTTATCGAAAGATTTGAAAAAGAACACGATGATTACAACAGCATTATGGTTAAAGCGCTTGCCGATAGATTAGCTGAAGCTTTCGCAGAACATCTCCATGAAAAAGTCCGGAAAGAATTTTGGGGATATGATGCAGATGAAAATTTATCAAGTGAAGAATTAGTAAAAGAAAAATACCGCGGCATTCGACCGGCTCCCGGCTACCCCGCTCAACCGGATCATACGGAAAAGAAAATTATTTTTGATTTACTTCAAGTCGAAAAAAATACCGGTATTCAATTAACAGAAAGTTTGGCGATGTATCCTACTGCCGCTGTTAGCGGTTTGTACTTTGCTCATCCGCAAGCAAAATATTTCAACGTTGGAAAGATCAGCAAAGACCAGGTGCTTGACTATCACAAGCGTAAAGGAATGAGTATTGAAGAAGTTGAAAAGTGGCTTCGTCCGATTTTAAATTATGATTAAGTAATCGAATAATTCTCTAACTTTTTCTCAGTGCCTCTGCGTCTCTGTGGTAAAAAATGTTTATCCATTTAGTAAGGAATAGCTCAATGCGAAAATTGATTCTTTTATTTTTCGTTATTTTTTTTGCCGGAAATTTTTTCCCGCAAGATTCATCTTACATCGCCGAACATTACACAAAGTATGAATATCAAATCCCGATGCGTGACGGTGCAAAGTTGTTCACCGCGGTGTATTCGCCAAAAGATACAACCCAAGATCATCCAATCTTATTTCTTCGCACGCCTTATACTGTCGCTCCTTACGGCGAAAAAGACCTAAACCGATTTCTTGGCCCATCAAAATCTTTTGTAACCGATGGATATATTTTCGTTTATCAGGATGTACGCGGCAAGTTTATGTCGGAAGGCGAGTATGTAAATATGCGTCCCTTCATTCCCGAAAAGAAATCTTCAACGGATGTTGATGAGTCAAGCGACACGTATGATACGATTGACTGGCTGATAAAAAACGTAAACCACAACAACGGGAAAGTTGGCATGTGGGGAATTTCATATCCCGGTTTTTATGCTGCAATGGGAACGATAAACGCACATCCGAATTTAACCGCTGTCTCTCCGCAAGCGCCGATTGTGAATTGGTTTGTTGGAGACGATATGCACCACAACGGCGCGTTATCATTGTTGATGACGTTCGATTTCTTTTCTGTTTTTGGTTTACCGCGTCCCGAACCAACCACAACGTGGGGAAAAGGATTTAACGCCCCCTCACCCGATGCGTACACTTTCTTTTTGAATTTAGGATCGCTAAAAAATGTAAATGATAAATATTTCAAGAAAAATATTTCTTTTTGGAATGAAGTTTCGCAGCACGGATCGTATGATGAATTTTGGCAATCGAGAAATACGTTTTCGCATTTCAATAAAATTAAACCGGCAGTGTTAACCGTAGGTGGTTGGTATGATTCTGAAGATTTGTACGGAACTTTGCACACCTATCAATCAATAGAAGAAAAAAATCCCAAAGCATTTAATTCACTCGTTATGGGCCCCTGGATTCACGGCGGTTGGTCGCGCGGAAAAGGAAATGAACTTGGCGCAATTTCTTTCGGCAGCAATACAAGCGAGTATTATCAAGATAGTATTGAACTTCCCTTCTTCAATTATTATCTAAAAGGAAAAGGTTCTCTCGCTTTACCGGAAGCCTCGATCTTTATTACCGGTTCAAACGAATGGAGAAAGTTTGATGCCTGGCCTCCAAAAAATTGTGAAGTAAAAAATTTATTTATCACCGATCAAAATAAATTATCGTTTGAAAATTCCTTAAAAAATTCTTTTGATGAATTTGTGAGCGATCCGAACAAACCAGTTCCTTACACCGCTAAGTTTCACGACTCACGCCAAATGTACAACCGCGAATATATGGATGAAGATCAGCGTTTTGCGGCTGCCCGACCGGATGTGTTGGTTTATCGAACCGAAGTTTTAAAAGATAGTCTTACCATCGTCGGACCGATTGAAGCGGAGCTTTATGTTTCAACAACCGGAACGGATGCCGATTGGGTTGTGAAAGTAATTGATGTTTTTCCCGACAGTGCGGCAAACCCTAAACCGAATCCGCAGCAATTTGAAATGGGGGGATTTCAACAGTTGATTCGCGGTGAAATTATGCGAGGCAAATTTAGAAACAGCTATGAGCATCCCGAACCATTCAAACCGGGAGAAATAACAAAAGTAAAAATAACTTTGCAGGATGTTGCACACACTTTTCTTAAAGGTCACAAAATTATGGTGCAGATACAAAGCAGTTGGTTCCCCTTCTTCGACCGCAACCCGCAAACGTTTTGCAACATTTATAATGCGAGCGAAAATGATTTTCAAAAAGCTACACACCGGGTTTACCATTCGGTGAAATATCCATCTGCAATAAAGATCCAACTGTTAAAGGAGAAAAAATAAAATGAAGAAAAAAGGATTGTTACTCTTTTGCCTTTTCGTTTCCGTTTCATTCGCACAAATAAATGTTGAGAAAGAAAAAGAAGCAATTAAACAAGCCGATATTGAGTTTTCTAATTTATCTGTAAAAGAGGGATTTCATAAAGCGTTTCTAACTTATGTTGCCGATGACGGCGTTTTGCTTCGTCCGAACAGTTATCCTGTTGAAGGAAGAAAAGCTATTGAAGAACTCCATGCGAAAAGCAGCGACTCAACTTTTACGTTAACATGGAAACCATTATTCGCAGATGTTTCTTCTTCCGGCGATATGGGTTACACGTACGGCACATGGGAAGTAAAAGCGAAAACCGGCGATGACAAACCAGGTTATGGAACTTATACAACCTTCTGGAAAAAAGATAAAAACGGGAAATGGAAATTTGTCTTAGACACAGGGAATGCCGGATTAAGTAAAGAGGAAAACTAAGCTGCTATTAAATGCTCTAAAGAAATCACTTTGGCGGCATAAAGTAAACAAGCTCTAATATCTTCCTTTTGTAGAAAAGGATAAGCGTCCATTATTTCATCCTCGGTTTGTCCGTTTGCTAACTTTTCGAGAATAATTTCTACAGTTAAGCGGGAATTTTTTACAATAGGTTTTCCCATCATAACTTTTGGATTTGTTTCAATACGTTTTAATAATTGTTCGTTATTCATTTTCTTCTCTTCTTACAATTTTATTATTCTGATTTTATTTTTGGTAATCACTATAAAATTATGGTAAACACTTTCTTTGTTATTCAGTAAAAAATCTTTCAACAAAGAATATTTAACCTTTTCGTCTTGCTCTTTCACTCGAAACAATATGATTCCTGATGAGAGCAACTTCTGGCGATAAACAAGTTCGCCGAAATCTTTATCGTTTGTTAGAAGTATTCTCTTTTCAATATTTGCTTGTAAAAGAATTTGAACATCTTCTAAATACTTATCCGTTTCTAGAATCCAAGTAACGTCATAGCCCGCTTTTCTTAATTCTACGACAATAAGTTTTTCAATGTTTACATCAGCAATAAATTTAATCATCACAAACTGCACCCAAATGTGTTTCTAATTTAATTTATTAAGAATTAAGAAAAAAGCCATTCGTTTTTCTTAAAATGGAAATTCTTCTTTGTAATCTACTTCCTGTTCAATCTTTTTTTCTTTATTGATCTTTGCGGTTAAGTGTTTTGGATTTCCTTCAACATAAATTGCTTTATACGGTTTTGTGGGACAAGCAAACTCGCATGCGCCGCAACCGATGCAAAACTCATCTTTCACTTCCGGAATTACCAACTTGTTTTTGTACGGAACCATGTTCACCGCTTTTGTGGGGCAATGTTCGGAGCAGGCGCCGCAGTCAGTATTTTCAGTATTAACGATGCAGTTGTCCTTTACAAATTTTGCTTTGCCAAGCTGCTTTAATTTTTTCTCTTCAAGCGAGATTGGAGAAATTGCGCTTGTCGGGCAAACGTCTCCGCAGAGTTTACATTCAAAATTACAGAAACCCATTTGATAATCCATTCGCGGTTGGAACATTCCGAGCAGTCCGTATTCCAAGTATGCAGGCTGCAAAACTTGCGTTGGACAGACGCTTACGCATAAATGACACGCAGTACAGTTTTGCGCAAAATTATTTCTGCTTTGCGAACCCGGCGGCGTTACGGGATTTTTTCTAAATACCGCAACTTTACTTTGCTTCTTCGGAGTAATTTTAATCTGGCTTAATGTTATTCCCGTTAAGCCAACAGCGTACACAAACGTATTAAACAAAAAATTTCTTTTTGAATGACTGACTTTTTCTTCGCGTTCACTTAATCGAATTTCTTCTATATTTTGCGAATTCTTTTTTGACGAAGAAAAAAATCCGTACTCGAATTTCATCCCGTCGGTAGGACATACATCAAAGCAGTTGAAGCAAGCAACGCACCGATCGAAATCAACTTTTTTATTTTTTTTATCAATGCAGTTTGCTTTGCAGACCCGTTCACAAATTCCGCATGCTTTACATTTTGTCTCATCAACAGCAATTTTCACAAAAGAATATTTTGCCATTAAGCCAAGCAAAGTTCCAACCGGACAAACCGTGTTGCAGTACAATCTTCCTTTTGTAAATGATAAGTAAACAATGAGCATAAAAATTGCAAATGCAAAAAGCAATGAAAATATTTCCACTCCTTTATACTCAAAGGGATAAACGATGTACAAATTCATCTTTTCAAAAAGGAAAGCGATAGCGTTGTTCACCATTATTAATAAAGGGCGAAAGAGATGCGCAGATATTTTTCCGAAACTGCTGTAAGGATCGAGAAGATTAATAAAAAATATCGTTCCGCCAAGAAATGGAATGACGGCTAAAGCAAAAAAAGAATAACGCCACCAATTTTTACTTTTTTCATATCGTAAAAATTCTCTCTTCTTTTTACCCTTTTTCTTTTTCAGTTTTCTTGAGAGAAATGCAACAATATCTTGTAAAGTTCCGAGCGGACAAATTGATGAGCAATAGACTCTTCCCGAAAAAAGCGTAAGCAAAAGGATAACGATGAAACCGGCAGCGCCAATTCCCATAACGCTTATAAATTTTATAAAAGAAGGGATGAATTGTAGAAACAATATTTTTGAATAAACAGAGGGAGGAAGAATATTTCGATAATCCAGAAAAAGACTAAGCGTAAAAAGAAAAAACAAAAGCGAAACAGCTACACGGATTTTCTTTAAAACTGTTACATTCATTTATGGTTTGGTTACAGTATAATCCGGTTGATGTTCAATTTGCTCAAATCTTTTTTGCCGACTTTCATTTCGTCTGCATAGTTGATATATGGAATATCCGCAACATCCATCCCGAACATTTTAGCGGCGGCGGCATCGGCGGCAACAATATCAGTGGAAATAATTTGAGATTTCAAAGTCAGAACATCGTCTTTCGATACTCCGCGGGGCCCATTTCTTTTCATAACCAGGTATGCATCAACAATATTTAAATCCGGTTTTTTGAAAGTAGGAAAATCGGCAATGCACTGCTGCAAATTATTTTGATGCCAGTATCTTCTGTCCCAAACCACTCCCATCAAATTTTTCATTCCGACGGTTAATCTTCCTGAGCTGTGGTGTTTCAAAATCGGAACATTAATAAAAACATCGGACTCAAGAATAAGTTCATGAACTTTAGAAGAAGTTAAACTCTTTCCTTTTTTTACATCAACTTCATGATAATAACTTTCGCTATCCCCGCTGACGATTTTACCGCCAGCATCTTTTACGGCTTTTTCAATTCCGCTATGCGCGTATGAACGGTTCCAATTATCGCAGGTATGATCGAAGACATAAACATCTTTTGCGCCGGCATCAAAACAGTGTTTAATTATTCTTGCAACCAATTTTGGATTTGTATTTGCGGCTAATTCAGGGGCAACATCCCAACCAATATTTGGTTTGATCACAACTTTTTGATTTTTCTTCACAAAGTTTTTCATCCCTCCGAGTGAAGCAATCGCTTTGTCAAACATCGCTTCCGGTTCGCCACCTTTAATTGCAACAAGATCATAATCGGAGGAAAGAGAGGAAGGGAGGAATGGATATATATTTGAATAACTTCCCAGCGCGATTGCACTTGAAGTTAAGAAACCTGCTTTAATAAATTTTCTTCTATCCATTAGAGCGCCTTATCAAGTTAGTTTACAAGAAATAATCTTTGAGGAAATATAAAAAATTTTTAGGGAAGAAATTGGAAAAGATCCCATCCGTTGGAGGTATCCCATCTCTTCTTAAGGCTCCTATTCTTCTTTCATATCACGTGACATTAAATCGGTTGTAGCTTTAATTGCATCCTTATCTTCAAAAAGGATTTTATAAACTTCGTTGGTTATCGGTGCGTCAACACCAACTTTTTTCGCAAGCTCAGAAGCTGAACGGCTTGTTTCCACGCCTTCGGCAACAGCGTACATGTTTTTCAAAATCTCTTTCAACTTTAAACCGCTTCCTAATTTTTCACCAACGTAACGATTGCGGCTGTGCTGGCTCATGCATGTGACAATCAGATCGCCGATACCGGATAAACCGGAAAATGTTTCAGCTTTTGCTCCCATCGCAATTCCCATACGCGTAATTTCGGCAATGCCGCGGGTCATAATTGCCGCTTTGGTATTGTCGCCGAATTTTGCTCCGTCAATAATTCCAGCGCCGATAGCCATAACATTTTTAAAGGCTCCGCCGAGTTCAACGCCTAACAGATCAGTTGATGAATAAACGCGGAAGTAGGAATTCATGAATGCCGCTTGAATAGATTTCGAAGTTTCCTTTACCGTAGAACCTGCGACTACCGCAGTCGGAATTCGTTTACAAACTTCTTCCGCATGACTTGGACCCGAAATAATTCCCAATTGCTCATCTTGAATTAGCGGGAAAACATCCTTCAACATCTGTGACATGGTCATCAACGTTTTATTTTCAATTCCCTTTGCCACATTAACAAAAATTGTATTCTTAACGTCTGAAAAAGAAATTTGTTTTACTACACTTCGCAGAAATTGAGAAGGAACAGCGAGTACTATTAAATTTTTATCGGAAATTATGTCTTGTAGTTGATGAGAGATTTCTAATTCTTCGGGGAGTGGGGTGCCTGGTAAGTAAGTTTTATTTTCGCGTTTTTTGATCATCTCTTTGGCGTAACTTTTTTTGTATTCCCAAAGAGAGACTTTGTGTCCATTGTAATGGAGCAGAACTGCTAAGGTAGTACCGAAAGCGCCAGCTCCTAATACTGTGATTTTCATGGCAATTTAGTTTTTCTTTTTTACAAAGCTGATTTTATTTTCAACACCATTTGCAATTCTTAAAATATTTTTTCTGTGTGTATAAACAACTAAAACTGCTAATCCTATAAGAAATGGAAGCAGCGTCCCATAACCTTCAATATTGACATGAAAAACGTTTTCCCTGATTATCATTGTTATGGGGATTGAGATAGCCGCCAATATTGATCCAAGCGAAACGTATCGTGAAATTAGAACTGCAAGAAAGAAAATTCCGATGCCGACTAAAAGATCAACCGTAGCAAGCGAAGCTAAAATTCCCATTCCTGTTGCAATTCCTTTTCCACCTTTAAAACTTGCGAAGACAGACCAGACGTGTCCAAGCACAGCGGTAATGCCTGCAATTAATTGTACAAGCGTAAAATCATCAAAGGGAGTTAGATTGTTAAAAGGAAAATTTCCATAATATATGCGGGAGATTAATACAACCGCAAGAACACCCTTTAGTGCATCTAAAAAAATTACTAATATTCCGTACTTCCAACCGAGAATACGCCAGACGTTTGTTCCGCCAGCATTTCCGCTTCCGTGTTCACGAATATCAATTCCTTTTGCTGCGCGGCTGACAATCAAACTTGTTGGAATCGAACCGGCTAAATAGGAAAGTAAAACAACTACGCCAAGTAAAAACATATCATGTTCCGTTTATTATTAAATTTATCTACAAAGAAAATATAAACTGCATTTGTATTGCTTGCAAGTTAAAACTTTCTTAAAAGAATTCAAATCACTTTTATGATCGCTGAATAGGCGAAATTATTGAGGGAGTTTAGTCTCCCAAAACAAGATTTGTTCTCTAACCATTTCCGGATTTGGCGAACCGAAAGTTTTCTTTCGTGATAACGCAGATGAAATATCGAAAAGCTGCAATGCGGATTCATCAAACAGTGTACTGATCTTTTTCAACTCATCCAATGTAAGTTGATTTAGTTTGCACTTTTTTGTTTCCGCCAATTTTACAACTTCTCCAACAAGATGATGCGCTTGTCTAAATGGAACTCCTTTAAGTACAAGCCAGTCTGCTAAATCGGTAGCGAGAGAAAAATCACCGTTCAACTCTTCGGTAAATCTTTCAGAATTAACTTCCATTCCGATAAACATCAGCCGCATTACTTCAAGTGAAGTAAAATAGGTGTGAACGGAATCGAAGAGCGGTTTTTTATCTTCTTGAAAATCGCGGTTATAACTTAGCGGCAGACTTTTCATCGTTGAAAGAAATCCGAACGCATTGCCGAAAACTCTTCCACTTTTTCCTCGGATAAGTTCGGCGAGATCGGAATTTTTCTTTTGCGGCATTAAAGAGGAACCGGTAGTAACGTCATCGCTTAATCTTACAAACTTCCACTCTTGCGAAGTCCACAAAATAATTTCTTCGCTCAATCGTGAAAGATGCATCATTCCGATAGAACAGGCATTTAGAAAATCAAGTACGAAATCTCTATCGGAAATTGCGTCAAGCGCGTTTGCGGAATTTTTTGCAAAGCCAAGTTTTTGCGCGGTAAAATTTCTATCAAGCGGAAGCGTTGAACCGGCTAAAGCGCCGCATCCAAGGGGTGAAACATCCGCTTCATTTAAAACAAATTGCATTCTTTGTTTATCGCGCTCCAGCATTTCAACATAAGCAAGAAGATGAAACGCAAATGAGATCGGCTGCGCTCTTTGCAAATGGGTGTAACCGGGAATGATCGTTTCCGAATGTTCTTCCGCAGTTTTAAGTAATTGCTGTTGTAATTCGGTGATCGTGTTTTTTAATTGATCTGCATTCTTCTTCACCCACAACCGCAAATCTGCAGCGACTTGATCGTTCCGGCTTCTTCCGGTGTGAAGTTTATCGGCGGTCTCACCGATAAGTTCTTTTAAGTGGGACTCAATTGCGGAGTGAATATCTTCGAATTGTGCCTGGTCGAGTTTCCAACTTTCATTTAAAAATTCATTCCGGATTATCTCTAATCCGGAATGAATTTGTCGAGCTTCTTCTTTAGTGAGAATTCCAATTTCTGCAAGCATTGCCGAGTGAGCAACACTTACTTCAATGTCTTCTTCAATCAACGTAACATCAAATGAAAGCGATGAAGAAAACTCCAGCGCTTTTTGGTTAAGCGACTTTGAAAATCTTCCGCCCCAGAGCATTAGTGCGCAACCTCGTGCGCTTTCGTTTCGCTTGGAGTGTTTGCAGCTTTTACAAGACTCAATGTTTTATACGGCAATCCGTATAACGCCAAAAATCCTTCTGCTGCTTTGTGATCAAATTTATCTTCAATGGTGTAAGTGGCTAAATCTTTATTGTAAAGACTGAAGAGCGAGCTTCTTGAAAGCACGGTAATATTCCCTTTATAAAATTCTAAAGTAACCGATCCCGAAATATTTTCTTGAGTTGAATCAACAAAAGCCATTAATGAATCGAACAGCGGGGAGAACCACAAGCCGTCGTAAATAAGATTTGCAACTTTGTCAGAAACTCCTTGTTTGAAACGGAAGGTTTCTTTATCGAGAATAAGTTTTTCCAATTCTTTGTGAGCGGTATGAAGAATAACCGCTGCCGGAGCTTCGTAAACTTCTCTTGATTTAATTCCCACAACTCTATTTTCGATCAAGTCCATTCTACCGATGCCGTGTTTACCGCCGATGACATTTAATTCTTTCACAAGATCAACGGCTGGCAAAGGTTTCCGGTTTAACGAAACAGGAATTCCTTTTACAAATTCAATTGAAATTGATTCTGCTTTGTCGGGAGCGTCTTTTGGCGAAGAAGTAATTTGATAAGCATCAGCTGGAGGCTGAACTGTTGGGTCTTCCAGCACGCCGCACTCAACTGCAATTCCCCAAAGGTTTTCGTCTATTGAATAAGGCGAAGCTTTTTTTATTTTGATCGGGATTTTATGCTCGAGTGCGTAATCAATTTCTTCTTCCCTGCTTTTAAATTCCCATATTCTTAAAGGCGCTAAAATTTTCAAATGAGGCGCTAATGTTTGAATACCAACTTCAAAACGAACCTGATCATTTCCTTTTCCCGTGCAGCCGTGCGCTATGGTATCAGCGCCTTCAGCGAGAGCAATATCAACCATCAGCTTAACAAGCAAAGGTCTACCAATAGCGGTTGCCATCGGGTATTGTCCTTCGTACAAAGCACCGGCTTTTAATGCTTTCCAGACATATTCGGTAATAAATTCTTTTTGAAGATCTAAAATATATGATTTTGATGCGCCGGTAAGTTTAGCTTTTTCTTCTAAATTTTCAAGTTCATCTTTTTGACCAAGATTTCCGGTTACCGTAATTAATTCCGCATCGTATTTATTTTTCAGCCAATGAACCATAACGGAAGTATCAAGTCCGCCAGAGTAAGCAACAACAATTTTTTTGTATGACATTCGTTCTCCTATTTTATTCTTTGTGCAGGGTTTTCCGACATTATTCTTTTGATTAGTTCGATAATTTTCGGAATGCTGCTTTGTTTATCTGGAATGATCAGCACGGTATCATCGCCGCCGATGGTGCCGATAATTTCTTCCTTATTCCAGCGGTCTATGTAATGCGCAACGCCTTGCGCTCTTCCGGCAAGCGTTCGCACGATAACAACGGATTCATTATGAAGCACCGTAAGAATTTCAAAACCGACAAGCCTTGCAATTTGTTTGCCGCTTTCTTCAGCATTTAAAATATAGCGGACTCCGTATTCGGTAAAAATTCTAACCACGCCAAGCTCTGCAAAATCTCTGCTCAACGTAGCTTGCGTAATTTCATATCCGTCCCTTTTTAAGTAAACGAGTAAATCTTCTTGATTAGCGATTCGCTTAATCTGAAGGATTTCTTTTATCCGGTTTTGTCTTTTTAATTTTGCTGCCATTGTGTGTTCCTTTTTTCTTTTTTCTAAAATTATTGAACTGCTTGCAGTTGCTTAACTTCGGCTTGGCGAAATTTATCAACAACTTTGCTCAAAGTCAAAAGAAATAGATCAATTTCTTTTTGCGTAATAACAAAAGGAGGAAGCAGGCGAAGCGTATTGTTCCCTGAAGAGCCGGTAACCACGCCGTTTTCAAGAAGCGCTTTCATAAAATCTTTTACGTTGATTGAAGCGTCCAACTCAACGCCGAGCATCAATCCACAGCCACGGACATCTTTTATTTTTTCTGATTGAAGATTTTTTATCCCGGTTAAAAGTGATTCACCTAAATGTTGAATTTTATTTAGCGTCTCTTCCGTAAGCAATTCCGATACCGCCAATGCTGCGGCAAGCGCTACAGGGTTTCCGCCGAACGTTGAACCGTGATCGCCGGGTTGAATTGCCTCTGCAACTTTTTCAGAACATATTACCGCGCCAAGCGGAAGTCCGTTTGCAATTCCTTTTGCAAGCGTAATAATATCAGGTTGAATTTCCGCCCATTGATAAGCGAAATATTTTCCCGTTCTGCCGATCCCGGTTTGCACTTCATCCACAATTAAAAGAAGATTGTTCGCATCGCAAATTGCCCGGAGTTTTTTCAAATAATCTTGCGAAGGAACAATAACCCCGTTCTCCCCTTGAATCGGTTCTATCATTATTGCAACCGTATGTTCGTTGATCGAATCATTGATCGCATCAATATCATTATAAGGCACGTGTGTAAATCCGGGAGTGAGCGGATAAAATCCCTGCCACAATTTATACTGTGCAGAAGCAGAAAGACTTCCCATTGTTCTTCCGTGAAATCCGCCGAGCGCGGTAATAATGGTTGATTTCCCATTGCCGAATTTTCGTGCAAACTTTATCGCGGCTTCATTTGCTTCTGTTCCCGAATTGCAGAAAAAAACTTTCGCGAGCTTTGATTGCCCGGTAAGTTTTTGCGCAACCTTTTCTTGAAGCGATATTTCAAAAAGATTTGACGTGTGCCAAATTTTATCAACTTGATTATGCACTGCTTTTGTAAGGTGCGGATGCGCGTGACCAAAACTTGTAACGGCGATACCGCTGAGAAAATCAAGATATTTTTTCCCTTTCGTATCAAAGAGAAAAGCGCCTACACCTTTTACAAATTCTACGGGAAGGCGGTTGTAATTTTTTAAGAGCGAAGAAGTATTATGCTGTTCCATTGGCTGTAATCCACGTTCCTTTCATTTTTGTATTAAACATTTTTGAATTGAGATTAAGTTCAACATCGTCACCGATCCAAATTTTATTAATTCCTTTTTGCAGCAGTTCGACACAGCTTTGCATTTTGGGAATCATCCCGCCGGTGATTTCTCCTTCAGCAATTCCGAAATCAATTTCTTTTTCATCTAAAGAACTTTTCACTTCACCGTTTAGAAAGACCCCGGCAACATCGGAAATGAAAAGTACCGTATCAGCCTTTATCGAAGCCGCTAAAACTTCACAGAATACATCGGCGTTCACGTTCATCAAGTTTCCTTCGTGATCCCTGCAAACGCTGGAAAAAACCGGGATGACTTTTTCTTTTAAAAGATTTTTCACCCAGGAAATATCTCCGTTTAATTTGGGATAACCAACGAATCCTAATTTCTTATCGAGATAATCGGCAACAAAAAGATTTCTATCAATCCCGGAGAGTCCGATCGCTTCCAATCCTTTTGCGTGCAGGTAACTGATAATTTTTTGATTCAATAATCCCGCTTGCACGGCAGCGACAATGTCCATTATTTCTGCGGTGGTAACCCGCATACCGTTCACAAAGCGAACATCGCAATCCATCTTTTCAGACCAATCGGAAATGGTACTGCCTGCGCCGTGAACAAGAATAATTCCATCGTATTGTTTGTATAATTCCGAAAGGATGCCGCTCCATTTTTCATCTTGAATAAAAGCCGAAAGAGCTTTACCGCTAAGTTTAAGGATGATGGTTTTCATAACTTTTTTAATTCCTAATTCCTAATTCTTAATTCCTAATTCTTTTACGTTCGATAGTTCGCATTAATTTTAATATAATTTTCCGAGAAGTCGCACGTCCACCAGGTTGATTCGGTTTCACCCGCAGCCAGATTGATCGTTACCGTATATTCTTTTTTCATTAGAATTTCCTTCGCGGCTTTTTCATCAAGAACGATTTCGTAATTCGGTTTTAAGATTTCAAGTTCATCAAAACAAATTGAAACCTTTGCCGGGTCAAACTCAACGCCGCTGTTTCCAACCGCAGAAAGAATTCTTCCCCAGTTTGCGTCTTCACCGCAGAATGCAGTTTTAACTAACGGAGAATTAGCAACCGCTTTAGCCGCATCGTTCGCATCTGCTTCGGACTTTGCTCCTTTAATGGCAACGGTAACAAGCTTTGTTGCGCCTTCGCCGTCGGAGACGATTGACTTTGCCATAACAATACAAAACTTAGTCAACGCCGCAAGAAAGATTTTATAATCATCTGATTTTTTTTCAATTGAAATATTCGCAGCTCCGTTTGCAAGCAGAACAACCATATCGTTGGTGCTTGTGTCGCCGTCAACGGTAATTTTGTTAAACGAATTTTTTACCGCTTCGCAAAGAAGTTTTTGCAAAAGACTTTTTTCAATTGCAGCGTCGGTAGCAATAAAAGCCAGCATCGTCGCCATATTCGGCATAATCATTCCGCTGCCTTTGCAAATTCCGCCGATAGTAACTTCCCCGCTTGAAAGTTTAACTGTTTTCGCAAAAGATTTACTTACCAGGTCGGTAGTCATTATTGCTTTAGCGGCGTCATATCCTCCGCTGTGAGAAAGAGCGGGAATAATTTCGTCAATTCCTTTTTTTATTTTTTCAATCGGAAATTTTACACCAATAACTCCGGTTGAACTGATAAGCACTTCATCTTGCTGAAGTTTTAATTTTTTCGCGCAATACTTTTGCATCTCTAATGCGTCGGCAAAACCTTGTTCACCTGTGCAAGCGTTAGCGTTCCCGGAATTAACAAGAATTGCTCGAACGTGCGTCCCGTTTTTTATCGCCTCTTTTGAAACCAACAACGGCGCGGCTTGAACTTTATTCAACGTGAACGTACCGGCGGCGGTTGCAGGAAATTCGGAATAAATAAGCGCTAAATCTTTTCTTTTCTTTTTTATTCCCGCAAAAATTCCGGCGGCATTAATTCCTTTTACCGAAGTAATGGAACCTTCTCTATGAAAATGCTGCATACGTAACCTCCTTCTGTAAAATACCAAGCGATTCATCCCAGCCGTAAAGTTTGTTCATATTTTGAATTGCTTGACCCGCGGCGCCTTTCACGAGGTTATCAATCGCGGTGGTTACGACAACTTTCTTTTCTTTTACCGAAATATTTATATCGCAAAAATTTGAATTGATCACCCACTTCAATTCCGGCGGTGTATTTCTAATCCGAACAAACGGACTTTCTGCATAAGATTGTTTGTAAAGTTTCTGCAACGAAGTTTCATCAACATTATTTTTTAAGTGAATAAAACTTGTTGCATAAATCCCAACTGCAACCGGCAGCAAATGCGTTGTAAATGCGAACGGAGAATGAAAACCATTTTTGTACAATGTTTGTAGAATTTCCGGTTCGTGCCGATGACTGTTGACGCTGTAAGCTTTTACATTCCCTTCCATTTCGGATAAGAGGAATTCTGATTTTGGCGATTTTCCTGCACCGCTTGTTCCCGAATACGCTGAACAGCTAACGCTTAGAATCTCATCTCCGAAACCTTTCACAAGAGGAAGCAGGGAAAGCAAAATTGCTGTAGGATAGCAGCCGGGATTTGCAACCAATTGCACATCGGTGTAGGCTGATTTATCGAAATCCGCCAGCCCATAGACTTTTGATTTCAACAAATATGATGAAGAATGTTCAAGGTGATACCACTGCAAATAAAGTTCTTCAAAATCCAACCGGTAATCTCCGCCGAGATCAATCACTTTTTTCCCTTTGCTGATCAATGCCGGAACATATTTTAACGCTTCGCCGTGCGGCAGCGTAAGAAAGTAAAGGTCGTGGTCAAAAGATATTGCTTTAGCAGATAGGACTTTCTTATCTTCTATCGTTCCTTCGAGATCGGGGAAAAGCGAATACAGATTTTCATCCGCCGTAGTATTTGCATACACTTCGAAATCCTTTACAAAAGGATGAGCGCTGCAAAACTGAATAAGTTTTTTCCCCGCATAACCGGTTCCGCCAAGAATGCCAACTGAAATCATGATAAGTCCTTAAAAAAAATTGTGAAATAGAAAAAATGGAAATGCACGGAGATATGTTATTGCCCCTGGCGGGGACGCGATAAACTGAGCGGAAAAACTTGAATAGAAATATTTTGTTTCATTGTTAAAAACTTTTGTAGAATTTTGATTCAAATGTAATGAAGGATGGAATATTTGTCAAGCGTAAAGAAGCATATAATTACAGAATAATTGCAAATAGTGAAAGTAACCGGCAACAAGGTGTATTAATATCCAGAAAAGGAGCTAATCAAAACAAAGGGGATGTAAGAATTTATTTTAATACGGGAAGAATGTATTTGCGGGAATGGTGTCCTTAAACAAGAATGAATGAATGTTTTTCATGCAACCATGCAGACGATCAATCATTCGTCTAAAATAATTTGTAATTTCCGGTTTACATTGCTTATTTCGGGGCTATCCGGGTGAGGAGGGAGAGAAGATATACTTAAAAATTTTTGAGGCTGGACGTTACTTTTTAGCAAAGAACCGTTCAACCTCAAATAAAAACAATTATGCAGCCGTACTTCCTTTATAGATTAAACCAAGGATCAGACCGGCAACCACAGTTTCAATTACAGTACCAAGAAACCAGGCTAATGCCAACATATAAGGAATCGGCATAACCGCATAAGTGCCGTATCCCATTCCAACCCCTGCACTAATACCAAAAACGAGACTAAACTTCAATGCGTTTGTCATGCTTTTGTCTCTAACAAAGGCATCATATAAATAACAGAAAGTTGCAGATGAAATGATGGTAACAAATGCCATCACCCCCATTTTCATTTCGGCCATTGGACGCCAAAGTGATTCAGTATCCTTATACATTTGAGCTAGCAAAACTGAGTGTATAAGAAAATCAAGAACTTGCCACGTAACAAAAACTGCGAAAGTTGCCATTAAAAACTTTTTCATAAAACGCCTCTATTAATGATAGTTTAATTGACCAGTACATTCTTGGATGCACCGTTGGCGCAAAAGTAAATAATTGTTTAATTGAAAACAACATCACTCAAATATCTCCACGGTTGAGATTAGTACTCAATTTCCTGGGTTCGTTTTGAACGTGGATAACGGCTCTTTAATCCTTCAACAGAAATTCCGCCGGTTCCCAGAATTTTATTTCTAAACTTTACTACGGCTTGTCCATAAAACGAAAAATCTTTTTTAATCGTTCCACCATCGAGATATTTTTTCAGTTGAACATTGCTGTCAAGTTCAATAATGTTTTTGTGGATGTCATTCTGAAGAATTTCAGCCGCTTGTGTGTGTAAAATAATATTGCCGTACTTGTCCAAATTGCCAAACTTGGTTCCGATCCTTTCAAACATCATTAAGTTTTCTTCATTCCAATCTTCGGTAACAAAAAAGATGTCGTTACCTTTTTGTAGGTATTTATATCGATCGAAAACATTTTTCTGAATATCAAAAATGTTGGAAAGTATATCGAGTCGCTTGTTGATCTTCCTTGCCGGTAAAAAAGTGAATGGGTGTCTTTTCCTCTCGGCGGGATTTTCTACTTCAATTTCATCTTCTTTTAAAATCTTTACTACAAAAAAACCCTCCGAATTTACTTCCCATGGAACAATTCTTTTTGCATTGTAAATTGATTTATCCAAAGTTAGATCATGCAGTTTAGTAAATGCATCGTGTGAATGGACCGGAAGAGTTGTAGGCAGAAGTTTTATCGGAAATTTTTTGAGAAGTTTATCAATCACAAATTCATTTTCTTCAACTGAAAGTGTACAAGTTGAATAAACAATCTCGCCGCCAACTTTCACCATCTTCAAAGCTGATAGAAGTAATCGGTATTGAAGTTCGCTCAATTGTTCGGCTTTTACTTTTGACCACCAATTGCTTACTTCGTTCTTCTTCTGCATAATCCCTAAGCCGCTGCAAGGTGCGTCAACTAAAATTTTGTCAAAATGATTTTGAAAGAAACGGCTGAGCACTTCACCTTTTGAGTGAATTACTCCGGCGTTTACAACATTCATTCGTTCAAGATTAAAGACAAGCGTTTTTAATCTATCAAGTTGAATTTCGTTTACAAGCAGGGTTCCTTTATTCTGCATTAATGCAGCGATCTGTGTTGTTTTGGAGCCGGGAGCGGAACATAGATCCAAAACCTTATCTGTAGGTTGAGGATTTAAAACAATCGGCGGAATCATTGATGACAAACTTTGAATATAATACTCGCCGATACTGTGCTCTAACGTTTTTCCGATAAAAGTTTTATCCCCAACAACTTTTAACGCATCCGGAATTTCGGAAAGTTTTTCTGTTGTAATTCCATAATTCGATAAAAGATCTCCTTGGACTTCATCGCGATTAGTTTTTATGCTGTTGCTGCGGAGGTAAGTCACCGGATCGTCTTCTAAATATTTGCTATAGTGTGAGACTGATTCAGCACCGAAAAGGTTTGTTAAGTAATCGGCTATTTTATCGCTTATGGGAATCATTGCGGTTAATAGCGGACGAGATTTAGGATCATCAAAATTTCATTCATCACGAACAAAGAGTTTTTTCCTTCCGGAAAAGTTTTCTTGTAAAGTGAAACGATTTCTTTCATAAGTGAATCGAGATATTTCTCATAATGTAAAACTGCTTGTTTTATCTCTTCGTCGTTTACCGGAATGGTTATCTCCACAGCTTTTTTTCTGCTTGCATAAATAAGATATTTAGCTTCGCTATATGTTAAGGCTTGATGAACAACTTTGCGGTCGGCGGAAAGAATTTCATAACTGCCGAAAAATTCTTCTCCCATAATCAAAGTTTTTGAAGGAACAGAAATGGTTTTCATTCCAGACGATGAGACGAACTCATCGGGAAATATTTTTATTCCTTTTTTATTTAAAGCCTCGACTGTCTTTGCGATGAATTCTTTTTCTGTTGACATCAGGACATTATCAGTAAGTAAGTTTGGTGAAATGGAATTACAGCGAACGAAGAAGTGGTTTATTGCTCTAAAGAATTTTTAATCTGCTCGGATAATTCGGCAACTTTATTTTCAAGTTCTTTAATACGCTTGGCATAATCTTCTAAATTTCTAATGTGAGCTTCTTGCCGGAAAGCTTCTTTAATTTCTTTTAAAGGAGCGCCGAAATAAGTGCCCGGTTTTGTTACAGATTTTGAAACGCCGGATTGTGCTGCAATCATCACGTTATCGGTAATTTCAATATGACCTGCAACGCCAATTTGTCCGCCAAAAACACAATAATCTCCAACTTTGGCGCTGCCGGAAAATCCGGTTTGTCCCGAAACCGCCGTATGTTCTCCAATCACAACATTGTGTGCAATCTGCACGAGGTTATCAATCTTTGTTCCCCGCTTAATTATAGTTGAACCAATAGCGGCGCGGTCAACAGAAACATTTGAACCGAGTTCCACATCGTCTTCGAGAATAACATTTCCAATTTGTGGAATTTTTACATACGCGCCGTTTTCCATCGTGTAGCCAAATCCATCCGAGCCGATTACGGTGCCGCAGTGAATGATAACGCGTTTGCCGATTTTACATTCTTCACGAACGCTGACATTTTGAAAAAGCATGGAATCGTTTCCGACTTCGACATTTTCTAAAAGAACAGTGTTGTGAAATATTTTTACATTCTTCCCGATTTTACATCCGGCGGAGATGACGACATTTTTTCCAAGCGAAGTATTTTCTCCTACCGTTGCGGAAGGATGAACGAAGGACGTTGCATCAATTCCATCTAAAGGAAATTTCGGCGCAAAATAAGCGCTGATAATTTTGAAGAAAGATTTGTTGGGATCCGGGACTTCAAAATAAGTGATATCTTTGCGTGTTTTTTTGAAAGCTGGTTTAACGAAAATAGCGGAAGCTTTTGTTGAAGGGAAATATTTTTCGTACCGCGGTAAGTAAAGGAAGGTTAATTCACCTTCCTTCGCTTCTTCAATTTTTGCAATGCCGGTAATGAAACCCGCCTTAGGCGGGTCATCGCCGATAATTTTTGCATTTGTAAGTGATGCAATATCAGCAATTGATAATTTCATTATTTCAGTTTTTCAAGAACAAGATTTGTGATATCATATTTTTCTTTTGCGAACAGCATTAAAATTTGTCCGCTGCGGTCGAAAACATAATCATAATCTTCATCAACAGCGACTTGTTTAATGGCGGTGAACAAACGATTCTGTACCGGTTTCATCAATTCATCTTGTTTCTGGAAAAGCTCACCGCTTGTCCCGAATTTTTTTTCACGGTATTCGGTGATTTTTTGTTCCATTTTCATCAATTCACTCTCGGTCTCCGCGCGTGTTTGGTCTGACATAATGAGTTTTCGTTTTTCGTAATCATCAAATTTTGTCTTCCAATCGCCCTCAAGTTTTTTCAATTCAGTCTGCCATTCCTGGATGAATTGATCAAGCTGCTGGCGGGCATCCTGTGCATCGGGAAGTTTTTCCATAATCGCATCGGAGTCAACATACCCGATTTTCAATTGCGAAAATGAAACGGAAAAAATTCCGAATAAAATGAAAAGACCGAAAATTATTTTTGCTTTCATAAAAAACCTTGTGTTAAAATTTCAAATGACAAAAACCAAAAAACTGATCCGCCAAGAGCGGATTGGAGTTTGCACCTTGAAAAATGATTGCTTCTTACTTTCCTCTTTTTAACTTGTCGAGAACTTTATAGGTAATTTCATAAGCTGAATCAGCATAGAGTAAAATTGCCGCTTGTTCTGTTTTATCAAAAACGAACTGCATGCCTTCTTCTTTGGCAACAGTCTCGATTGTTTTCAAAACTTTATCTTTTACAGGTTTAAGAAATTCTTCCTGTTTCTGATAAACTTCGCCGGTGCCTTGTGCAAATTTTGATCTTTGGAATTCCTCAACCATCTGTCGTTGTGCTACTAATTTTTGTTCCATTTCCTTCTTTTGACTTTCTTTCATCGTTGCAGATTGTTTTTGGTAATTTGCGACAGCTTCTTGAAAAGTCTGCGACATACTATCAAGTTGAGCAGTCCATTTTTGATAGATGGCGTCTAAATCGCCTTGAGCTTTAATAGCTTCCGGAAGTTGTTTGAGAATTGTTTCTGAATCAACGAAACCAAGTTTAATTCCAGCCGGGGTTTGTGCAAATGTACCTGCTGCAAAGATCATCAATGCAAAGATTAAAAAATAATGTTTCACTCTGTATCCTTTTTATTTATTTATAATTGAAAAATAACTAAAAACAAACAACAAAAAACAAAAAAAATGGAATTTGGATTTTGTTCTTTGGAATTTGGATTTAAAAACCTTTTCCGAACTGAAAATGGAAAACCCAGGAAGGGTCTTGCCCATCAACAGCTTTTCTATCAAAACCATACCCAAGATCAAAACCGATGAGACCAATCGGGTTGATCATAATTCGCGCGCCAATACCCGCCGAGCGGCGGAGATTAAACGCCTGTGTTGCATCTATACTTGCAAAAACATTTCCCGCCTCGGCAAATGCCAGCAAATAAAGAGGAATTGGTTCAAGCGCAACGGCAAACCGCAACTCACCTGTATAACGTAAAGAAACTTTTCCACCGTACACATCGCCGGTTTTGTTTATTGGTCCGACAGACCTGTCCTCGTATCCGCGTAAAGGAGTGGTTGCGATGATCAATCCGTTTCCACCCATATAGAAATATTCAAACGGCTGGATAGGGGTTCCTTTTTTTAGCTCCTCCAAATATCCTAAATCGGCGGCAGAAAATAAAACTAATCTGCTTGTCCCAAACAAGCGTTTGTACCATTCGGCTTTGAAATTTATTTTATAATAATCAACATCGCCGGGGAGAAATGGTCCGCCCGAAATTTCCGCATCTAAACCTACCGAAGAACCGATAGAAGGGAAGATTGGATTATCAACATTTTTTCTTGAAATACTTGCACCAAGCGTAAACTGCTGTGTTTTGCCTTCTCTATAATAACTACCGCCGTTAATAACATTATTCGATTGGAAGCGGAAAGTTCCCTGAACATAAAAATAATCATCGGGCCATTTCAATCTTCTTCCAACCCGCACGCTTGCACCGGATTGGCTTAAGTCATAAATATATTGTTGACGTGTGTCGAAGAAATCAAAACCGACAAGCGTTGGCGTATCATATAACCAAGGCTCTGTAAAACCAAGCGAAAAAGTCCTGTATAAGTTTCCAACACCGAACTGCCAGTTAAAACTTAAAATTTGTCCGCCGCCAAGTTGAAATGGTTCAGCCATAGAGAAATTAGTCAACGTAATTCCAACGGAACCGCTGAAACCAAAACTTCCGTTGTAGCCGACAGAGGCATTTAGATAATCGCTCGATTTTTCTTCGACCTTAAATGCGACATCAACCGTGCTGTCGTTTGCCAATTGATAGTCAACACCTTCCTGGTATAACTTTTCTACGTTAAAGAACTGAAGATTTGCCAACTGTTGTAAACTTCTGAACATATAGGCGCGGTTGAAATAGTCGCCGGGAATTGTGTATAGTTCTCTTCGGATAACTTTGTCTTTAGATTTGTCGTTTCCGTAAATATCAACTTTGCCAATTTTAAATTGATTTCGTTCGGAGACCTGGATATTAATATCAATTGAGTCTGCTGCAACTTTTGTTTCTACTGCATTCATATTGAAAGTTAAATAGCCGTTATCAAGGTACATGGCTGCAACGTCGGTTTGCTTTTCATTTCCGCGTAGATTCTGATTAAACAATTCATAATCGAAAACGTCTCCTTTTTGAAAGCCGAGACGCTCATTCAATGCTTCCGAAGTATAAATAGTATTCCCTTCCCATGAAATGTTACGGACTTTATACTTTGGACCTTCAGCAACATTGAGTATTATTTCAAGATCTTTTTTATCATTTGAATAAACAAGCGAATCGCTTATCACTTCGGCATCACGGTAACCGTTTTTTAAATAATGTTTTTGAACTAGTTTTTTGTCCTCTTCATATTTGTTTTTATCAAACTTGGCGCTGCTCCAAAACTTCCACCATTTAGATTCTTCCGTTTCCTTAAATGCGCCCTTCAGGTCACTGTCGGAAAGATCATTATTCCCGCTGAAAGTAATTTTACGCACTTTCGTAACATCGTTTTCGACAATAGTATATTTAAGAAGAACACGGTCTTTTATTTTATAAATCAAATTTGTGTAGGTTTTGTCATCCTTATCAAATTCAAGTTTGTACTCTTCTGATAGATCTTTTTTGTTCCGCCAGTGAGTTACAATTTTGTCGTCGGAAGTATCGGCTTGAAAAAACTGAAAGAACTTTGGCGTGATTTGAGCATTAAAATAGCCGTCTTCTTCATACAGCTTCATAATTTTCAATTTTATTTTTTGTACTTCAAAGGTTTTTAAGATTTGTCCGCGAATAAAATTAATTTTTTCTTCAATCTTGCTTGTGCTTATTTCGTCATTTCCTTCAACTACCGCTTTTTCTATACGGGGATATTCTTCAACTTTAATGAGAAGAAAAACACCGTCTGCAAGTTCTTTTTCAATTAAGACCTCCACATTTGAAAAAATGTTTAAAGTCCAGAGCTGTTTTATAGCGCCAATAGTTTGGTCGCCGGGGATTTGAATTTCATCTCCGGTTTTTAATCCACTATTTGCTACAATGGTCCTGGCGTCCGCGGAAGTATTTCCTTCAACTGAAATTCCCAATATTTTGTATGTCTTTGGAGCCGTCTGGGCTGCTAAGAAAAAAGAAAAGAGGAGTAAAAGAAAGAAAATGTTTAATAAATAATTACGGGAAAATATCCGCATGCTATGTACCTGTTTCCTTTTGTTTGATTTGTTCGCTTACTTTACCGAATCTCCGTTCTCTTTTTTGGAAATCCCTGATAGCTTCGTATAAATTTTTTCGTTTAAATGCAGGCCAATAGGTTTCGGAAATATAAAACTCCGAATAGGCGATCTGCCACAATAAAAAGTTGCTTACTCTAAATTCTCCGCTCGTTCTAATTACGAGGTCAGGATCCGGAACTTGTTTCGTATTCAAATAAGATGAAAACCGCAAAGCGTCAAGCTCGTCCGCAGTTAATTTGCCGCTCTTTGCGTCTCTAATCATTTCTTTCACAGATTCAAGGATTTCCCATCTTCCGCTGTAACTTAAGGCAAGCACCAAATTTAAATCGAAGTTGTTTTTAGTTTTTTCAATTGCATCATTAAGTTGTTTTTGCACATCAACGGGTAAAGCAGGCATGTCCCCAATCATCATAATGCGGACATTATTTTTGTGCAGGTCATCAAGTTCTTTTTGTAATGTTTTTACGAGCAAACGCATTAATGTTGAAACCTCGTCTTTCGGTCGTTTCCAATTTTCTGTAGAGAACGTATAGAGTGTAAGATTCTTTACACCTAATTGGACGCACGCGCGGACAATATCCCTCACGGATTCTACTCCCGCTTGATGTCCGGCAAATCTCGGCAATCCTTTACTTTTTGCCCATCTGCCGTTGCCATCCATAATGATGGCGATATGCTTCGGGATGCAGCCGGACTCTTTAAGTTTTTTTTGTTCGGCTTGGTCTGTTAAAAGTTTAGTTTTATTCAATGGCTTTAAATTTAATTATCAATAGAACCAGAACCTATTTATGATTAAGTACAAAAGTGTCCTATTCAAGAGTGTAAAAGTACGTAATTATTGCTTTTTATGAAAAGGAAAAAAGAAATGGCTATTCTTTTCCAAAGATGTAGTTGTACTGAATAACCAGATGGAAAGAGAAAACTGGTCGGAGAGTATCTTTTAATGAACCCTTTCGACATTTCTAAGAGAAACTTTATCGTAGGAGGTGTTAAAAAGATCGTTTTGAACCATTTCGTACATCGGCACTAGGTAAATGTTTCTTTTGATTGGATCATCGAGTGAAGAAACCAAATCTTTTACCATTTTATAAATTTCAACCGGAAAGCTGATGAAGAGGAGCACATCCTTGTTTCCGGTTTTTGTTTTCCGGGAAGCCAAATAACTTAGCTTCTGCAAAAACTTAGCATCATGCAACTCGTTTTTTTCGATGCAAATGCCCATTGCGTATTGGCGGCGGATTTTTGCAACGAGATCAATTTCGTAGCCGTTAATGTTTGGCGGTTCGGAAAGATATGTACCTAACTTCCGCTTAATTATGGTGTAGCCCAGCTTCCATAAGTGGCTAACCAATAGGTCAATATTTTTCTTTCGGTTGAGCATTTTAATTAATATATGTTGGAAAAGGAATAATCGGGATAATAGGCGAAAAACGAATATTGTTCATCACTTTAATGTTTGCAATTCTGTCGTAAGAAAATTTTTCTACTTCCATCGAGCCGGGAGTTTTTCCGTAGATGAATTTCTTGCCGGCTCTATCCATACCGATAAAATATGGATCAAGCGTCACTTCTGTTAAGCCGTAATAAAAACGGACTCTTTTTCTTTGTTTAATTGCGTTATAAAATATTTCAGATTTCATACTATTTTTTCCCTTAATTATACCAGCGAATTACGCCGATAACCTTACCTGCGATGTGAAAAATTTCCTTGTTTATAATATCAATTGCTTGATAATTGTCGTTTTCGGGCATTAATTTTATTTCATTATTTTTCTGCCAGTAGCGTTTCACTGTTGCTTCGTCATCAATTAAAGCCACCACAATATCACCATGTTTTGCAAAATTTTGTGCGGCGACGATCACATAATCTTTCTCAAATATCCCTGCGTTTATCATGCTGTCTCCCTTCACTTTCAAAGCGAAACAAGTTTGATAACTTTTTAACATTGCTGGATCAACAACCACATCTCCTTCATGATTTTCAATAGCGGTTATTGGAACACCGGCTGCAACACGACCGATAACAGGGATTCTTCTGAAATACTTTTCTACATCACCTAAAACCGGATATAACGGAATGCTGTCAAAATTTGAAAGGACAGTAATACCACGGCTGGCATTGCTTTCAATTAAAATATAACCTTTTTTCACCAACGCGTCCATGTGTCTTTTTACTCCAAATGTTGAAGCAATTCCAAATTGTTTTCCAATCTGGCGAAGCGTTGGTGGATAACCGTTCCCGTCCCTGAATTGTTCAATAAAGGTTAAAATTTTTTGCTGCCGGTCTGTTAATTTCTTTTTCATAATAGTGTTAATTTGTTCACTGCAAATATAGTGTTCATACGGACACTTGTCAAGAGAAATTTTTATCAGCTCTTATTATCGAAGAAAGCCATGTTTTATTTCTGATTGCGCCAATTTGGTCATAGTCTGTCTTCTCTAATTGCTTCCTCCCTGCTGTAATTTATGTTTTTGTCCCTGTTGAAATCTTTTTTTTTACTTTGGCTTGACCTGCGACTTTCGCCTTCGTACCAACCTCGCAGCTGGTCTTCTTTATCAACTCTTTGCGGAAATTTTTGTGCAAACTAAAAAAATGATTTTGATGAGGTGATCTTCAAGAAAGGATTGTGTCGTGTTATTTCGAGTGAAGTCGAGGAGGGAGGAGTTGAGAAATGAGAATCTTGCTTCCCTCACCCCTCGACTTCGCTTGGGGTGATAATTGCAGTTCTATTATTTCGCTTTAACTTTCTTCTTTCCACTCCAAAATGCCAACGGATTCGAGACTCTCACTTTTGTTAATCCGGTTTCTGTTCCTATCCACATAGATTCTCCATCAAAGTAAAGAGAAAGAATAGTGTTGGAGGAAAGATTCATATCATCGGGATTTACACGTGTAATAATGCCAGATGCCGTATTGAATAACGCAAGCCCTCTGCCGTATTCTTTTTTATTTTTCTTATCAAACTGGTAGCAGCTCACCCAAATTAAACTGCCGGTTCTTTCCAACGCAAAAATTCCATTTGCGGGCAGACCGTTTCTTTTTTCAATTCGTTCCCACAACGCTCTCCTATTAAAACGGAAAAGTCCCCCCACGTTAAACTCGGGGTTAGCGCGTGTAATAAATTCATCTGTCCCGAACCAGATATAATTTTTATCAAACAAAATGTCGGAAATAGAAATTGCATCACCAACCCCGCGGAATGCATTTCGCTGGTTGTTGTAAAAGATCAATTGAGATTTATCTTCCAGCTTGCGAGATTTATCATATCGAAAAACTCCCCCCTCCGTTCCAAACCAGATATACGAGTTTCCATCACCGCGGATAATTTTAATGTTGTTTGTTCTCGGATCTTTTCCGAACGTAATATCAAAGTCATCGTACTTTTGTTTTGCGATGTCAAACCGGGTTAGATTGATAAATCTTCCGATCCACAAAATATTTTCTTTTTCATCGTAATAAAGAGAACGAATCCAGTTCCCGTACTCACCGCCGGCGCCAAATTTTCTTTTGCGCCAGAGCTTCCGTTTTCTGTCGAAGGTCATCAGTCCATCGGTTGTGCCAGCCCAAACGTAATCTTTGCTTGCGGCAATGCAGTAGAAGAGGTCTTCAGTTAACGAGTTATTTTTTGTTGAATACGTGATCCATTTATTTTCTATCGGAAAATATTGAGAGATCCCCTGTCCATAGGTTGAAAACCAAAGTGAACTTCCATCCGATGTAATATCGTTAACCGTGGCGCCTTCAAAGAAAGATTCGTAGTCAATTTGCGCGGAAAGGTCAAATTGAAAAATCAGCAGGGTTAAAAATAAAAGGAGCGGTTTTTTATTCATGGTTGTCAGTCGGTGGTCAATGATTATCAGACGGTAGTCATTAATTTTCTAAGTGATTCTTTTCGTTTTAATTCTTTGTAACATCTATTAATCATTAATGACTTCTGAATAAACTGATATTTTCATATTGACTTGCCAAGGCAAGAAAATATCTCAATTAGAGTGAAAAGAGATTCTTCACTGGGTTCAGAATGACAAACAAAAAATATTTCAGATGTTTTCATTGACCTACCAATGATCTTCGACCAATGACAAATTTCCCGCATCATTCATTGAGAAATGAAATCCTAAAATGATTTTCAAACCCACTTTTTAAAGATTCGCCTAGGAAATCGTAATCGGTCAGTTTGTTGAGAATCGTTTCCAGTTCGATGGTTTTCTTTTCAAGTTCATTTTTCACTTCAAATATTTCCTGTTCGCTTCCGGCAAGATACTCATACAATTTGCGGTGAAGTTTTCCGCAAAGAATTGAACCATGCTGCAAAATAATATTCCCAAGTTTCCTCTGAGCGCTGCCGATTAATTTTTTTCCCTCATATTTTATTTCGCTTCTTGCAGAAGTTGCAAAACAAGCTGTTCCCTTTCCATCTTTATAAATTGACGAGAAGTCTGGCTGTTGTGTTTCAAGTTCGGCTTCGGATAAAAGCTCATCGTACAAAAATAATCCTTGAAGCAGCGCGAAATTAATTTCGCGGTAAATCTCCATCGGCGTTATCGTGGAACTTAATGGAATTACAACCGAATAAGTAATTTCTTTTGCGTGAAGAATTGCTCTTCCTCCGGTTGGACGCTGTACAACATCAATTGCATCTTTTTTTGTTTTTTCAAGATCAATAGAATCCAGCATCTGATTGGCGCCGAGTGAAATGCAATACGGTTTCCAGCGGTACAAACGAAAGTACGCTTCATCTTCTTTGCAATTGGTTGCAAGTTGGAGGTCGAAATCCATATTAAACTTTCCGGTTTGTAAACCGGAATTAATAAAATGCCATTTCATTTTCCGATTAATCCTCTCTTACTTTCGTTAAGAAAAGTGAGGACTTCTTTAGCAAGGGGATCAGTGCCGAATTTTTCAATTATTTTTTCTTTCGCCTGCGAAACATTCAATTGCGAACGGTAAATAAAATAATAGATGTCTTTCAGCATTTGTATTTGCTGATTTGAAAATCCTCTTCGCCGCAACCCGAGAACATTCAGTCCTACATACTGCAACGGTTCTTGAGCCGCAAGAATAAAGGGGGGAACATCCTGCACCACTCTAAAGCCGCCGCCGATCATACAATGCTTTCCGACCTTACAGAATTGATGTACGGGAGTCATTCCGCCGATGATCGTCCAATCATCCACAAAAACATGTCCGGCAATTTGCACGCCGTTTGCAAGAATACACCGGTCGCCGATGTGACAATCGTGGGCAACATGCGAGTAAGCCATCAACAAAACATTGCTGCCAATTTTTGTTAAGTGGGTGTCGTTCGTACCGCGGTGAACGGTAACAAATTCATGAATGATGGTTTCGTCTCCGATTTCAGCAATTGATTCATCGTTATCAAATTTTAGATCCTGCGGAATGTGCGCAATGGAAGCTGACTGGTAAATTTTTACTTTTTTCCCGATACGCGCACCGTCGTAAATCACGGCATGTGGACCGATGTATGTTCCATCGTTTATTATCACGTCATTTTTAATTATTGCATAGGCATCAATACTGACGTTTTCTCCTAATTGGGCTTTCGCACTAACAATTGCAGTTGGATGTATTTCTGTCATTTTATTTAATTTTTTTTGTTCGGATTTCTATCAACAATAGCCGCCATAAAATCTGCTTCGGCAACTAAAAGATCGTTCACATAAGCTTTTCCGCTCATTGTTACAACTTTACTTTTCTTGTTTACCATTTCAACCTCAAGCGTTAGGATATCTCCGGGAACAACAGGCTTTCTAAATTTTGCATTATTGATCTGCATAAAATAAACGAGTTTTTCTTCGGGATTTGGAAACGCATTTAAGAGAAGAATTCCCCCGGTTTGCGCCATTGATTCAATGATCATAACGCCCGGCATGATCGGCTGCCCGGGGAAATGCCCCTGGAAAAACGGTTCATTGCCGCTCACGCATTTTTCACCGATAACTTTTTTATCAAGATCAAGTTTGGTGATTTTATCTACTAAAAGAAAGGGATAGCGATGCGGAAGAATTTTCATGATGGCGTTACTATCAAAGACGACGCCCTCTTTTTTAACATGCTGAAATTTGCGGACGAGTTTTTTTTGCTGATATAATTTGCGGATCATTTTAGCAAATTCAACATTTGCTTTGTGCCCGGGGCGTGCAGCTAATATTTGCGCTTTAATCGGAACGCCGATGAGTGCTAAATCACCGATCATATCAAGCAGTTTATGGCGCACCGGTTCATTTTTAAAATGTAAAATTTTGTTATTTAGAATACCATTCTCGCCGATCGTAACTTCGTTTTCAATTCCTAATTTAGTTCTTAACTGATCGAGTTCACCCTCAACAACTGTTTTATCAACAATAACTACAGCATTATCAATGTCACCCCCTTTAATCAATCCGTTATCAGAGAGTTGTTCGACTTCGCTTAAAAAACAGAACGTTCTCGCAGGCGCAAATTCAGTAATAAATTCTTTTTCAAGATCGAACATCCCGGTGTGTTGGCTTCCTAGCGCGGGATTTTGATAATCAACCATAACAGTAAGTCTATAGCTATCAAGTGGAAGGGCAACAATATCAACTTGTCTTTCTTCGTCATGGAAGGTTACCGTTTCATCAATGATCAAATAATCTTTCGGAGCTTCTTGCTGCACGAATTCTGCTTCAAGAAGTTTAGTAACGTAAGGCATAGCGCTTCCGTCGCCAATGGGAGGTTCAATGCCATCCAACTCAATAATGATGTTATCTATCTGCAAACCGACAACAGAGGCGAGCACATGTTCAACCGTGAAAACTTTGGCTTCGCCGATTCCAAGCGTTGTTCCGCGGGAAACATCAACGACATAATCCGCTAAGGCTGGAATTTCCGGTTTACCGCCTAAATCCGTGCGGACAAATCGAATGCCATAATTTTCCGGCGCCGGCTTAAATGTCATGGTACACGTTGTGCCGGTATGAAGCCCGATGCCGGTTATAGCGACTTCATTTTTTATAGTTCTTTGCAGTTCTAACATACGCCTCGAATTTTTGTTGAAGATTTCAAATTTTCTCCGTTCAAAATACTAAAAAGAAGTGGAATGGAGAAAATGTTAATTATGCCCTGATAGTTGTTAGTTGGAAAGTGAATTCATATTACTAAAAAATTTGCTGTTGCAATTGAAACTTTAAAAAGTTACTTTTAATTAAAATTTGTGGAGTTTTTATGAAAAAGAATTTTATCCTTTTATTTTTGAGTGCGTCAATCATTTTCTTTGGCTGCAGAGAAAAAATTGTAACGGTGGAAGCAGAAAAGAATACCAATAAAGGAGGTTTACTTTTCAAGATTGATAAAGTAAACGCTCCTAAAAATGTCGTTATGGTGGAGGCCATCCTCTCCCGAACTGACTTCGATACGGTTAAAGCCTCTCTTAATTTAGTTACCGAGACTTCCGCAGATTTAGCTCTCAACAACATTCCAATCGGCGCATGGCAATTAAATGTTAATGCGTATGATAGTCTCCAAGCCATTGTTTATGCCGGTGAAACGGTTGTAAATGTTCAAGATGGAATTATCACACAGGTTAATCTAACACTTATTCCAACCAGCTCCGGGCTCGGAAGTATTTACATTTATGTTAACTGGGGAAAGATTCCAACAACTGCATGGAATGATTTTGAACTTAACCCTATTTTACCTTCGCCAATTTCAAGTACACCACCACTTCGTTGCAATCAACCAAAAGTTTTGTACGATGATGGAAAGTTTAAAATGTGGTTTGCAACTTTTAAATATGGATTTGCGCCTAACACCGGTTACGCTGAATCCTATGACGGTTTTGCATGGAATGTTGTAAAAGAAAATCTCTTTGACCTACAGAAGAATGACAGCAGTTCCTACTCTCGGTGGGATGCGAATTGTGTTATCCCCGGAGCTGTTATTAAAGAAAACGGCATTTATAAAATGTATTATGTGGGATTTATAAATTCAAGCGGTGAATGGCATATAGGATTAGCAGAATCAAAAGATGGTATTAGTTGGGAGCGTTATCCTGAACCCGTACTAAAAGCAAATTCAACTGAATATCAAATTAGCGCCGGAGATATCATTAAAATTAACGGAGTTTACTTTTTATATTATTCGTTTCGTTATAATACAATTTCAACAATGCCAGTACAATTTACCGGGGGAATTTCTCTGGCGACTTCAACTGATGGAAAGACATGGAAGCGATCCGAAACAAATCCTATTTTAACAAAATCTCAGGGTTGGGAAGTTTCCAGGATTTATTACCCGTCAGTTATTGTTGAAAATGACAGATATGATATGATGTATATGGATGGAAGTGGAACCGGTTTTGGTATGGCTTCTTCGAAAGACGGATATACGTGGACTAAAACAACCACACGACCTATTTTTACATTAGCGGATACCAAAGGTGCAAAAGCCTATGAAGTCGTTTATCCATTTTGCAGAAAAATTAACAACAAATATTTTCTCTACTATTCCAGCGCTTCTAACAGTGATATGTTAACAATCACCATTAGGGTTGCTGTCAAATAAAAAAGACTCTTTAATTAGTTAAATATTATCGGAGGTTCTATGAAAAAGATAAATACTTTTGTCGTTTTTTCTTGGCTGATATTCTTCTCAGTTTTTCTGTTACCGCAGTCAAGTACGTTTACCGTTGAAGCATATAAGCAGTTTCTCTCCACCCATCAAAATATGAACGGCGGAGAGCTTTTGCAGTTGCACAATGCCGGAACATTTCTAAATCAAATTTCGGCGCAAACACAAAATGCTTTATTCCTCGACAGCATTATTTTCAAGTATAACCTAACCGAGTATGAAAAATCGCTGATCGAAAAAAACGGGTTTATGGTTTCCGACCGGTTAAAAACAAATTCTGTGGGAAGCGCTTTTATTGATATTTTTCGGAAAGATTTGCCTCTCTTTATTTCTACCGATGCAATTTTGCACTCGCTTCATTTATCGTATGATAACATTTTAAAAGATGTGGAATGCGGGTATCTCATTCCTAAGTTAACAGATGTGCTAGATTTAATTCACAAGCAGATTCCGGCACTTCAATCACGGTATGCAGCAAATCCCGAAATGACAAAATCGCTTGAAGATATTGATTTGTATCTCGGTGTCGCTCAAAAACTTTTAACCGGGAATGTAAATTTTTACTATCCGACAAACACTACCGAACAAACCAAAATATTGATGAAGATAAATTCTTATAAGTTACAGCAATACACATTATTCTCTGAAAATTGCAGGGATATTGATTTCAGCCAGTTTAAAGTACGCGGGCATTATACTGATCAATATAAGCCGGAACTTGGCAGATATTTTCAAGCGATGATGTGGCTTGGCAGAACGGAATTTTATTTGATCAGACCGAACGCCGATCCCCTTTCGTGTCCGCGCCAAACCGATGCCGATATTCAGCGGCAAATAATTGATGCGCTGCTTCTTTCGGAAATGCTGAATCTTTCCGGTTCACAAACTACGTTTGATGAGATTGATGATGTGATAAAATTTTTCGTCGGAGAATCCGACAACGTTACGTTTACAAATCTTGCATATCTTAAAAATGCCGTGCAAATAAACGATCCAAGCAATCTTCTCGATACCAACCGGGTAAACGATTTTCAAAATGAATTGAAGAAAAATGATTTTGCGTACCAGAGGATATTATCGCAAGTACTCGCCGCTTCGGAAGTTGATTCTATTGTTCCCGCTTCAGCTTTTCTTTTCCTTGGGCAGAGATTTATAATTGATTCATACATCTTCTCACAAGTTGTATATGACAGGATTAAATACAACAATAGCTTTATCAAAAGAATGCTTCCAAATTCACTCGATGTACTTTTCGCACTCGGAAACGATGCGGCAGGACAGTTGCTACAAAAGGAACTTGAACAATATCACTATTCTACAAACCTTGCCTCGCTTCGTTATTTAACTGACGCCTACTCGGATGATTTTTGGAAAAGCTCAATGTACAATGCGTGGCTGCAAAGTATTCGTGCATTAAATCCTCCTTCGGAAAGATCGTCATTACCGCAGTTTATGCAGACTGCCGCTTATTGGCAGTCGAAGATGAACACACAGCTTGCATCGTGGACGCAGTTACGACACGATAATCTTTTGTATGGTAAACAATCATACTCCGGCGGTTCTACATGTTCGTTCCCTCACGTTTACGTTGAACCGTTTCCGCAGTTTTATAATAACCTAAAACAATACGCAAACATTGCAAAGCAAAAATTTCAAACACTTTCTTTCTCTCAAGATTATTATAAAGAACCAATGCTCAAATATTTTCAACGGTTAGATGAAATTTCAGATACACTTGGAACTATTGCAGAGAAAGAATTAAACACCCAAACGCTTACCACGGAAGAAATGAAATTCCTTAAATGCGCGGTAACGCTTAATCAGTGGCCTGCTTGCGGAGAACCGATGTACAACGGCTGGATTTTTTCTCTTTTTTATGGAACCTCTTTAGAAGATGAATCTGTCGTTGCTGATGTTCATACTGCCCCGACTGATGAAGTTGGAAATCCTGTTGGCTGGGTAAAACATGTTGGTACGGGAATGATGAATCTTGGTGTGTGGGTTACAAATAATGAAGAAGTTCAATCGACAGCGTATGTTGGTCCAACATTAAGTTATTACGAATATACTTCAACAAACTTTTTACGGTTGACCGATGAAGAGTGGCAAGATTCATATCTAAATGCCGCCCTCCGTCCTTCGTTTGTAAATGTTTACCTGGCGGATTCAACCGGTAACACAAAAGGCAGCGGACAAATGCTGTTCACATCAATTGAAAAAAATGATAACCCGGTTTCCGGTATGAATTATTTGGTTGCGCAGAATTATCCAAATCCGTTTAATCCTTCAACCATAATCAGTTTTACTATTCCCGATGCACTGGCGAAACAAAATGTTTCGTTAAAAATCTACAGCATTAACGGAGAATTGATAAAAACCTTTTTCGAGAAAGAACTCCCCGCAGGAAATTATGTAACTCGCTGGGAAGGAACGAACGAAACCGGAACCGCTGTTCCAAGCGGAGTTTACTTGTATAAAGTAACTGCCGGAAATAATTTTGTTACCGGCAAAATGAGTTTAGTAAAGTAATAATTTCTTAAAACCTCCAAGGTTTTTAAAACCTTGGAGGTTTGGATAAGTGACGTTCTGTTCAATATTTGTAATACTAAAAATAGTGAGGCAATACCATGAAAAATTTAGCGCTGGTTTTTACTATGTTCACTTTGTCTTTTTTGGCATGTCCAACATTTTCGCAGTCCAATACATTTAGTGTTGAAGCTTACAAACAATTTCTTGAAACACATCAAAATATGGATGGCGGGGAGCTTATGCAGATGCATGATGCCGGAACATTTCTTAATCATATCCCGGCACAAACACAAAACGTACTTTACATGGACAGCATTGCGATTAAGTATGAATTAACTGATTATGAAAAATCGTTAATTGAGAAAAATGGTTTTATGGTAACGGAAAGGTTAAAAACCACAACGCTCGGCGATGCGTTAAGAGATATTTTCTACAAAGATTTACCGCTTTTTATTTCAACCGATGCAATTCTTCATTCGCTTCATTTTTCTTACGATAAAATTTTGAAGGATGTTGAATTAGGCTATATCATTCCAAAGCTGACCGATATTCTTGACAAGCTCCAGAAACAAATTCCAGCACTTAAAACACAATATGCGACTCAACCGGAAATGACAAAATCGATAGAAGATGTTGATCTGTACATAGGATTGACAAACCTCTTATTAACAGATAAATCGGATTTTACTTTCAGTAAAAATGTTTCCAAAGCTGATTCATTAATTGAGATGATAAAATCATTAGGGATGGAAGACGTTGATTTATTTTCGGAACATTGCAGGAAGTATGATTTCAGTCAGCTAAAGGTGCGCGGGCATTATACCGATGAGATGCAACCTAAACTTGGAAAATATTTTCAGGCGATGATGTGGCTTGGGAGAACGGAATTTTATTTGATACCTCCACGCGCAGATACTTCGTCTGGTTGTTCTCAAACAAAATACGATATTCAAAGACAAATAATTGATGCGCTCCTTCTTTCAAAATTGATGAACTTCGCCGGCGTTCAATCTTCGTTTGATGAGATTGATGGTATCATTGAATTTTTTGTCGGGAAATCCGATAACGTTACCTTAAACAATCTCGTTTACCTTCAGGATAAATTACAAATAACCGATCCAAGTGAACTGCTTGATTTAAGCAGAGTAAACGATTTTCAAAATGAATTAAAGAAAAATGAATTTGCTTACCAAAGAATTTTATCTCAAGTGTTGGTAAATAATGGCGTTGATTCAATCGTTCCGGCTTCTTCTTTTCTATTACTCGGTCAGAGATTTATTGTTGATTCATATGTGTTTTCACAAGTTGTGTATGATCGCATAAACTATAAGGGTGAGTTTATTAGAAGAATGCTTCCCAATTCTCTCGATGTTCTTTTTGCTTTGGGAAATAACGCCTCGGCGCAGCTTCTTCAAAATGAACTTGAGCAATATCACTATTCGACCAATCTCGCTTCGCTCCGTTATTTAACCGATGCTTACTCCGATGAGTTCTGGAACAGTTCGATGTACAACAGTTGGTTGAATGCTATCAGAACAATAAATCCACCGAAAGAACGGGAACAACTCCCGGCATTTATGAAGACAGCCGCATACTGGCAATCGAAAATGAATACGCAACTTGCTTCGTGGGCGCAGCTCCGGCATGACAATCTTCTTTATGCTAAACAATCTTATACCGGAGTGCCGTTCTGTTCATATCCATTTGTTTATGTTGAACCGTTTCTCTCTTTTTATAAGGACTTAAACAGCTATGCATCAATTGCACTGCAAAAATTTCAATCAATTTCTTTTGGTAATGCATTTTACAAGGAATCTATCATCTATTATTTTAAAGATTTACTCGCCATTTCGGATACACTTGGAATAATTGCCAAAAAAGAATTGAATAAAGAAATGTTGTCCGATGCCGAGAAACATTTTCTTCAAACAACCCTTTCACTAGCTCTTGAAACTCCTTATGTGCAAAGAGAATTTGATGGATGGTTCCCTAGATTGTTTTATTGGACAGGAATAAAACAATTTGATCTTGATGAGATAAATCATTTTGTAGTTGCAGACGTTCACACAGCCCCTTCAGAGACAAAGGTAAAACATGTTGGAACCGGTCCTTTCAACCTTGGCGTTTGGATTGCCAATAATAACGAGAATCAACCAACGGCATTTGTTGGTCCTGCTTTAAGTTATTATGAATACACATCAACAAATTTTTTGCGGTTAACCGATGAAGAATGGAATGCGCAATACCTAAGCACTTCTCCGCGTCCCTCGTTTGTAAATAGTTATTTAGCTGATTCATCCGGCAACACAAAAGGAAACGGCGCAATGCTTTTCACTTCAATTGAAAGAAATGATAATCCAAACTCCAGTATGAATTATTTAACCGCGCAGAATTATCCAAATCCATTTAACCCATCAACAATAATTAGTTTTACCATTCCCGAAGCGATGGCAAGACAAAATGTTTCTCTTAAGATTTACAGCATCAACGGAGAATTGATAAAAACATTTTTCGAAAAAGAACTTCCCGCCGGAAATTATGTTACCCGATGGGATGGAATGAATGAAACCGGAACAGCGGTTCCAAGCGGTGTTTATTTGTATAAGCTAACTGCTGGAAGCAGTTTTGTTACCGGCAAAATGAGTTTGGTGAAATAGTTTCATGAAACCTCCGGAGTTTTGAAAACCCCGGAGGTTGGCTTCTCTCTTCTGATTTCTTACTGCTAAAAAAGTGTTTTTCTTTTTATTACCACCGTAACACAATAATTCTTAATTTTGTAGTAACAAAATAAATTTTCAGAGGAGAAAAAATGGATTACAGAATTGAAACCGACAGCATGGGCGAAATTAAAGTTCCGCAAGATAAATATTACGGAGCTCAAACAGCACGCTCAATCAAGAATTTCAAAATTGGCGGAGAACGGATGCCCGATGAGTTGATCCGTGCATTCGGCATCTTGAAAAAAGCTGCCGCGCTCGTTAATAAAGATTTAGGAATTCTTTCTGCCGATAAAGCCGATCTCATCGTTAAAGCCGCAGATGAAGTGATTGATGGAAAACTCCACGATCACTTCCCGCTTGTTATTTGGCAGACCGGAAGCGGCACGCAAACCAATATGAATGTGAACGAAGTAATTTCTAACCGCGCAATCGAACTTGCCGGCGGAGTAATGGGAAGTAAAAAACCAATCCATCCGAATGACGATGTGAACAAAGCTCAATCGTCTAACGATACTTTTCCTACGGCAATGAACATCGCCACCATCGAGCAAATTCACAGACATCTTATCCCCGGAATAACAAAACTCCGCGATGCTTTTGCTGTGAAAATGGATGAGTTTAAAGACATTATTAAAATAGGTAGGACTCATTTAATGGACGCAACTCCTCTTACTCTGGGACAAGAATTTAGCGGTTATGTGCAAATGCTTACTAACAGTCTTGAAAGAATTCAATGTGGACTTCCAAGATTATATGAACTTGCACTCGGTGGAACGGCTGTTGGAACGGGCTTAAATACACACCCCCAATTTGCCGTTAAATCAGCAGAAAAAATTGCAGAACTTACAGGCAAACCATTTATCACCGGGAGAAATAAATTTGAGGGATTAGCCACCCACTGTGCGCTTGTTGAATTTAGCGGAGTCTTAAAAACCATTGCTTCTTCATTGATGAAAATTGCAAACGATATCCGCTGGCTTGGTTCCGGTCCACGCTGCGGTTTGGGAGAATTAAATTTACCGGAGAATGAACCGGGTAGTTCAATTATGCCGGGAAAAGTTAATCCCACTCAAGCCGAAGCAATGAC
>Ga0210058_1000484_pt1 | contig 38032 bp, 34 predicted proteins | sample CryGeymeta201511_FD_183979 | JGI IMG/M metagenome (GOLD analysis project Ga0210058, IMG submission 183979) | Groundwater microbial communities from Crystal Geyser aquifers in Utah, USA - Crystal Geyser metaG 2015-11 (SPAdes) (version 2) | ecosystem: Environmental > Aquatic > Deep subsurface >...
TTACAAAATCATAGCTGTTTTTCTAATTATTACAGTTTCCTTCCTTTATGTTAATCAAGCTAGGGCTAGTATATTTTTCGCATATTTTTTCGCTAATTTCACCACTATTACTATTATTGATTATTTTACCTGTATTATTAATATTCTCTGGGGCGGCTGTGACGATGATGGGGGCGGCGAAGGTGTGACCGGAGAAATTCAGGTTGATGTTAAAGTAAATGATTCTGATGGCCCAATAGCTCTTCAAGCGCCAGCCGACTATATTCTTAAGTGGTCAGCTACCAATGTTAGCGCCTGCACCGCCACTTGGGCAGAAGGAGAAATTGGTCCTCAAGGAACAGTCCAGTATTCAGGCGTTTCAGATATAGGACGGTTTTTCTACACACTTACTTGTAGTGGCGTCAGCGATACAGTAATTGTTGATATTATCGGTCCTCAAGTTAATCTTTTCGGTCCGACTGAAGTTTTAATTCCTGATTCTTTGTATATTAACTGGACATCTCAAAATGTTTCTTCCTGTTCTGCTACTTCCAGTCCCAGTATTTGGACAGGCTCTAAACCTCTTCAGGGCCCGGAAACTATTTACTCAGAAACTAATATTAATAATCGCGGCACTTATGATTTTACTTTGATCTGCTCCGATGATAATAATAATTCCGCTTCAGATAACCACACTGCAACAGTGATACAAGTTCCCCGATGTAGTTTTGCCGCAGATTCTACCTCAATTATCCTACCCCAGTCTTCAACTCTATCCTGGTCTTGTAAATACGCTGACACCTGCTCAATCGACCAGGGCATTGGTTCAGTTAGCAATGTTTTTGGCACCAAAGATGTCAGACCTCCTGAAACCACCACCTATACCTTAACCTGTTCTGGTCTTGATGGCTCAAGATCTTATCAAGCCACGGTTAATGTTGGTTTTACTCCTCGACTACGAGAAGTAATCCCAAGATAAAAAAGGTCGATTATAATAAAATTAAAAGTAATTATGAAAACTAATACTGCAAAAAATTCATTATTGGTTTTGGCGATCGGTATCTTAGCAGCCGCTTCTTTATTGGTTTGGCAAAAAATTCAAGCGGTTGTCAATAAAGGCTTGACTGATAGCCAAAAAGTCAGAGTGGCTGAAGCAGATACCTGTACCGAAAAATCAGAAACTCCTCAGTTCAGCGGTTGCAATTCCATCTTATAAAGTCGCAGCTGCAAAAATTAAATTAATATATTAATATGCAAATTAACTGGCTTGGCGAATTCTTTGTAAAATTTGTCCAACCTCATTCGTATTTATGGGAGGGGATTTGGATTAATGCCGTAACAATGAATGCGGCTAAGTATATTACTCTTGGCGCCTGGATAATCTATTGGCTGTCGTTTTTTTTACTTAAAAAAACAAGCGGTTCGTTCCAAACCCTCCCAACACAAGATGTCAGTGTTACTGATCCTAAAAGCAAAAAACCTCTAATCTGGGTTATTGCCCTTCATTTTATCCTTTATGCTTTTTTATGGCAGGAAATAGGGGGGTTAAAAGACGTTCCAGCCCTATCTAATTCTTTTTATCCGGCCGCTTTTGCGGCAGGAATTATCCTGCTGGCCGGCGGATTAATATTTTCAATTATTTCTAGATATTATCTTGGTCCTAACTGGAGTTTATTAACGATTACCTCAGTAAATCGTCCTTTTATTAAAGAGGGTCCTTATAAATACATTCGGCACCCTATTTATTTAGGATTATTTGTTATTTGGTTAGGAGCTTCGCTTGTGTTTTTTAACTGGATTGGTTTTATTTCAGCTTTTGCCGTTCTTTTACCCTTATTACATTATCGGGCGAGAATAGAAGAAGAAAGCCTCATTAAAACTTTTGGTATTGAGTATCAAAATCATATCAGCTCTACTGGCTTAATGTTTTTCAAGTTTTTTTGAATATTTTAAAACTAATACAATAATTAAAAATATCCAAATCACACTCATAAATCCCCAGTCGCCAACATAACTATAAACAGTGCGCTTGGGACTTATTTCATATTCAATTTTCTTAAAAAGAACCCCTTCTTTGCCATAATCTAATCTCGCTAATATTTTTCCTTTATTATCAATAATTACCGAAGGTCCCAGCCGGTTGACTCTTATAAGAGGTCGGTTATTTTCAGCGGCCCTAAATTGAGAAATTATAATGTGAAAATTACTAGCTATATTATCGGTAAATATCGCTTCCGAACCGATTGCTAGTAATATATTCGCCCATTTAGAATCTTTTCTTGCCAGTGTTGATTTGTCCACCTCGGAACAAAGCAGATTACTGATTTTAAGGTTGCCAAAATTAATTTTTTGGTCTATTGAGCCGGCTGAGGCGTCAAAAGGAGTGCTGTAAAGCCCTATTCTTTTCGCAAAATTAGGAGTGTAATCCATAAAAGGGAAAAGCGCTCTTTTTTGGTAGTAAGCGATTTGTTTTCCGCCTTGCCAAAAATTATATTCGTTATACGGCTGATTATTGCGAAAGACATTATTCCAGGTAATAAAAACACTATTAGAATCAACGTTTCTTTCTGCCCATTTCCCGAAATTTTCAAAATTTCCAACTATCGCCTCGCGGTCAAAAACCGGAGCTTCTTTTTTTTCAGACAATAAGCCGTTAAAGGGAGAAAAAGGGTAAATAATAAAATCCGGTTTAAAACTATTTGCTGATTTGATTAATTTCTCTAATTTTTCAAAAGAAAATTTATCATTTTGAAACACTCCAAAGGCTCCCTCTCCTTTTCTGTCTTGAATTTGGATAACGGCGAAAGACGCAAAATCGGTCTCTCCCTTTTGATTATCCAAATAAAAATTATTAATTTCATAAATAGCGCCGACAATCAAAAATACCGGCGCAAAAATAAAAATTATTTTTATGGTTGAAAGAAAAAAAGGATGATATGAAGGGTGTCTATTTCGGTCCTTTTCATAAGCCTCAGGATATAATATGTGATATCGTGACCAAAGCAGTATTGAGGTAATGAAAATATTAAACAAAACCACCAAAAAAGAAACAAAAAATACGCTGCCAATACTGGCCAATCTTACCAACGGCGTCTTATGTAAAATATAAGCTAACAAACCAAAATGAAAGCCTGAAAAAATATTATAAATTAGCCATTCAATACTTACCCAAATTGCCGCTCCGATAAAAACATCAACGAGCGAATCTAAACGAAGTTTTCTGTATAAAACAACAGCGGTGCCGGCAAAAACTCCGCCAATAATCACTACTGGAACAAATAACAAACGCACCAGCCAAGTAAATAAATAGGTTTCCGGCAACCAATGAAACTGAATAAGGGTAAAAAATGAAAGTATCGCAGAGAATATTGCGCCCACAAAAAAACCAGCCCCAAAAATTTTATAAAAAGGGGTTTTGTCTGAAAAATTAATAAAATAAAAAAGCGGGACTAGGGCTATCAATCCCAAAAACCAAAAATCAAAAGGGTAAAAAGAAACTACCAATAAAATCGCTGAGAGAAACGGCAAAAATAGCCAATATTTTTCAAAAAAGTTGTAAATATTAGTTGTTTTCACTGAGGTGGCTAACTAAATGTTTGGTTTTAGCGCTTTTGAAAGAAAATTCTTTGACGAATTTTACTTCCGGCGTCAAAAATAAACCTCTATCAGTAACATCTTTCAATTTAGCCGTAGAAGATAAATGCCAATTATTCATAAGATGATTAATTATCGTTTCTTTGACGTTTTCCGGCGGCAAAATTTTCAAAACAGTGGCTGGTTCTATAATTTCAACAACTATTTTAATACCGGATTCGTCGCGGCTTTCATAAAAATGAAGCTGGTATTTGTCACCAGTAAGATGACTTATTTTATTAAAAACCCTTTCTACGTCCTCAATTTTTATTTCTACACCAGCCACCTTCACTTTATCTACGCCCTTTCTTCCAGACCAGGCAAAAATCGGGCCTTTAATGCCGCAACCGCAATTATTACTGACAATTTCAAAGTAATCGCTAGTCCGATAACGAATTAATGGCATTGCTTTGTTGTTGGCATAAGTAATTACTAATTCGCCCTCAATAATTTCTGCCTTAATTAGTGGTGGTTGAAGAACATGAAACCAACTTTTTTCTTCGGCAACAATTTTAGGACAGGGATAAAAGATATACTGACCGATCTCCGCCGAACCGTAAAGGTCGGCGATTTGAGCGTTTGGATAGATTGTTTTAAGCCGATTTCTGTGTGTTGAAGTTAAAGTTTCCGAGCCCAATGCCAATAATTTGATTTTTTTAGGGTCGTAATATTTTCTTAAAAATTCCCCAAACATTAAAGCAATAGTTGGCGTCGCATAAACAGCGTCTGCTCTAATTTCAGCGGCAATTACTGCGCTATTGGCTAAATTTTGATAATCAGCGAAAACCGGAAAAGATTTATTTTTGGATTGAATGCACTGTTGAACAAAAGTGAGGTGGAAGTGTTTATTTAAGGGCGGATGAATAATTAATAATCGTCTTACTCCCAAACTTAAAGTTGGGTCAAAATAATAATCATCAACTCTGGTAAAATAAGTAATCATTGGCCTCCCGCTGCTGGTGCCTGAGGTGTAAGCGACAAACTGAACTTCTTGAGGGTCAATAAAAAGCCGTTCATCCGGTGAAACAGATTCTAATTCCTGACGGGTTAAAAATGGCAATTTATCAAAGTTTTTCGGATTTAAAACATCTTTTTCGTCAAAACCAGCGACTTGATATTTCTTTCTATAAAAATCTGAAAACTGATTATACCAGACAAAAGAAATCAGTTCTCTTATATTTTCTATGTTTTTCTTCATATCACTAATTATAGTATAAAAAAAGAATAAAAAAACCCTGCTCTGTAATTTTGAAATCACAGAACAGGGTAAAATCAATTAGCAAAATACACTGCGTCGGCAATACGATTGGCGACTGTTTTTTTCAAATCTTCCCAGTCTTTAATCTTCTCTTTGTATTCTTGAAACTCTTTTAACTCAATAATCCTTTCTCTGTCTTTTATTGAAACTTTTACCTCTATTGTGTTGCTGGTGTACTGAGTAAAAGGGCCTCCAATCGTTAAGGTAAGCGCATATCTAAGAAACTTGCTGTCTTTGTTGAAATTTAAAACCTCAACAATCAGTTTTGGATTATCTGTGTCTACAACGCTTATTCCTCTTTTCTGAAGCGCCAAAATTATCAACTCCCTAAAACTTTCCAGTTCTTCTTTGTCTACGCTATCAGGACTGACGACTTCAAGATTCAGCGCTTTGTATTTTGTGTAGGGAGAGATTGGATATTCAACTTCAATTTGTCTGTATGTACTGCCGCAGCCAGCCAACCACAACAATATTCCAACCAAAAATCCGACAAAAACCAGCTTTTTCATTCTAACCACCCCCTTTGCTTAGCAATTCGTTCAATTCAATGGTAAGTTCCAGCAAAATTCTTTCTTCATTATTCAGTCTTTCTCCAGACTGATAAAGGGCCTGAGACAGCTGGTTAAACCTTTGCTCGTTTTCCTTGGTTAGATAACTCAGATTCCGTTCAACACGTGCCTTGTCATAGCCCTCAATAATATCTAGAAATTCCCTAATAGTATTTATAGTATCAAGCACCTCTTCTACGAACTTTTTGCCTAAACCAACAAATTGGTCAGTTTTGGCTTTAATTGTAGAATTGTTCAGATTCTTATTCGCTTCGCTTAGTTTTTCATAAGCGCTTTTCAGGGTCGAATAAGAATTAAACCATTCCGCGTTGTACCCCTTGGCTTTTGCGATAAGAGCGTCTGTCCCTTCGTAATCTTTCTTCTGATATTTTTGATGCATCTTCTCAAAAACCGGGAAAAGCTTTTCTTGGTAAACCAGAATGGCATTCTTGTTGCGCTCTACAACGCTTTTAAATACAACGCCGTATTCCTCGCTCGGCATTTGAGAACTTATTTTAAAGTTCTGCAATCTTTCAACAATAACCGGGTTAATCGCTGTCGGTGGATAAGACACCAAATTCGGAGCACACGCACCAACCATTACCAGCAATTCTGCCAAAATCAAAATCAAAAACAATTTTTTCATCACACACCTCCCTTATATTTAATCCCGCAAAGCGGAACGTTATTAAATTACTTGATAAACAGTAAAACCGTTGTTTTTTAAGGTTTTGTTCTGCGTTAAATATAAAACAAACCAAACCGATTTGTCAAGTTTTATAACCGAACGACATCGTAAGTCGCTTATTTGCGCCCTTGACAATTGCGGTTGGTAAAGTCAGAAAAATTTGCTAAAATTAAATAAATGTCCAAAACCAAATTTTTAAAATTGGCTGAAATTTTCTCGCGTTTGGAAAAAACAGCGTCCAGCTTAGCGATGATTGATGTTTTGGCGGATTTTTTCCCGAAGATTTCGCCGGGAGAAGCGAGAATTTCCGCTTATCTTTTGCGAGGCGAAGTCAGTCCGCCTTATGAAGGTTTGGAAATCGGTTTGGCGCAAAAAATGGTAATAAGGGCGATTGTTAAAGCCGAAAATATAAAAACCGAAAAGGTGGATTTTTTATTTAAAAAAACCGGCGACCTCGGCTTGGTAATTGAGAATTTAAGGAAAGATAAAAAAGGCGCCGGCTTGAGGATTGAAAAAGTTTTTGAAAGATTGGTTGAAATCGCCAAAACCGGCGGCCTTGGTTCCCAGGAGAAAAAAATAAATCTTTTGCTTGATTTACTCTTAAAAACTTCCGGTCTTGAAGCCAAATACATCGTTCGGACGATTTTGGGAACTTTGCGTCTGGGAGTGGGGGAAATGATTTTTCTTTACGGTTTATCTAAGGCGTTCGGCGGCGGCAAAAAACAAAAAGAAACCCTGGAATACGCTTTTAACGTTTTGTCGGATTTGGGCGAAGTGGCTTACCTGGTTTCAAAATTAGGCATTAAAAAAATTGCCGAAATCGAACCGAAAATAGGAGTACCTATTCGGATGATGGCGGCCAATCGAATTCAGGAATTAGAGGAGGTCGGCGAACATATCAAAGGAAGCGTCTCGGTTGAGGATAAATACGACGGCGAGAGAATCCAGGCGCATATTAAAAAAAGCGGCGAGATTGTTTTATTTTCAAGGAGGCAGGAAAACATTACTCATCAGTATCCGGATGTGGTTATTGGTTTTAAAAAATCTTTTAAGGCCCGGGAAGCGATTGTTGAAGGCGAGGTCGTTGCTTTTGATGAAGAAAAAAATAAAATGTTGCCTTTCCAGGTTTTGATGTCGCGGCGCCGAAAACATGCCATTGAGGAATATGTCAGAAAAATTCCGGTTCGCTATTTCTTGTTTGACTTATTGTATTTGGACGGCAAAAATTTTCTTAAAAAACCGCTCAAAGAGCGCCGGACCGCTTTGGAGCGTTTTTTTAAAGAAATAGCGCCGGTTAATTTTGGAAGATACATCGTCACAAATAACCCTATCAAAATTCAATCTTATTTTACCGACTCAATAAAAAGAGGGGCTGAAGGAGTGATGATTAAAGACGCGTCAGGCACTTATCGGGCTGGCACGCGCGGCTGGCTTTGGATTAAGTTTAAAAAAGAATACAAAGAAGAATTGGCTGACACTTTTGATTTGGTGGTCGTCGCTGGAATTTACGGAAGCGGCAGGCGGGCGAAGACTTACGGTTCGCTTTTGGCCGCGGCTTACAGCCCCAAAGAGAATAAATATTATTCTTTTACTAAAGTGGGCGTCGGTTTTACCGATGAGATTCTGGCTCGGTTGCCGAAAATGTTTGAGAAATACCGATTGCCGGAAAAATCAAAATTAGTGGAGACAGAAATGGAATCCGATGTTTGGTTTGAGCCGAAAATAATAATGGAGGTTTCCGGTTCTGAAATCACAATTTCTCCGGTTCATCCGGTCGCCAAAGACAAAATTAAAAAAGGCGGCCTGGCTTTGCGTTTTCCAAAATTTTTAAGATGGCGGCCGGATAAATCCGAAAAAGACGCCACCACAGTTAGCGAAATTTACGAACTTTATAAAACCGCTAAAAAGCGTTAAAATATAAAAATGTCTCATTTGATTACCAAAAAAACCTTGGAATATCTGGCGGAATTAAGCAGAATTGAGTTAAAAAAAGAGAACGAAGAGAAATTACTAAAAGATCTGCAAAAAATCTTGGAGTATTTTGAGGAACTTAAAGAAGTGGATACGGAAGATATTGAGCCGACCCGCCTGCCATCGCCTGACGGCGAAGCCGTTGGCGGGCAGGTGACTGGCGGGACTATAGGAAAAAATGTTTTTAGAGAAGACGAACCACCCGCTGCGTTAAGTCAGCGTAGGTCAGCATTGATGGAGGCATTTCCAGAAAAAGAAAAGGGTTTTTTAAAAATACCGCCGGTTTTTGAATAATTTATGGACATTCGCGAATTAACTATTAAAAAATTTAACGAGGGGCTATTAAATAAACAATTTTCCGCTTTTGAAATTACTCAGGCGTTTTTTGATTATATTAAAGAAAAAGACCAAGAAATTGATGCTTATCTGCATTTAACCAAAGATTTGGCTTTGAGCCAAGCCGAACGGGTTGACATTGAAGTGGCTGAAGGGAAAGATTTAGGGATTTTGGCCGGCATACCTCTGGCGATTAAAGATAATATTTTGATAGAAGGCGAGTCCGCCACGGCCGGTTCAAAAATTTTAGCCAATTATCGGGCGGCTTACGACGCCACGGTTATTAAAAAATTAAAACAAGCCGGAGCGATTTTTTTAGGTAAAACCAATTTAGACGAATTTGCCATGGGTTCGTCAACGGAAAACTCAGCTTTTAAAATTACTAAAAATCCTAATGATTTAGAGCGGGTGCCGGGTGGTTCATCGGGCGGCTCAGCCGCGGCAGTTGCCTCTGATATGGCAGTGGCGGCTCTTGGCTCTGATACCGGCGGTTCTATCAGACAACCAGCCGGTTTTTGTGGCGTAGTTGGTCTAAAACCCACCTACGGCGCAGTTTCCCGCTATGGATTAATTGCTATGGCTTCAAGCCTAGACCAAATCGGACCGATTGCGAAAACCATTGAAGATGCCGCAATTTTATTCAAAGAAATTAGTGGTAAAGATGATTTAGATTCTACAAGTATTGATGCTAAATACGGCGATGAACTTTCAAACCCAAAATTAGAAGATATCAAAAAACTTAAAATTGGAATACCGAAAGAATACTTTATTGAGGGTTTGGATAAGAGGGTATCATCGGCAATTGACGAAACGATTAAGTTTTTAAAATCATTAAAAATAGAATTTAAGGAAATTAGTTTGCCCCATACCAAATATGCTTTGTCTTGTTATTACATAATTATGCCGGCAGAGGTGAGCGCCAATTTAGCCCGATTTGACGGCATCAGGTATGCGCGGACTAACGCAGACCATACGCAGACCAACGCGAACGATTTTCAACGTAAGTCCGCGTCAAGTCCGCGTAAGTCAGCGTTAATGGATATTTATTTTGAAACACGGGGCAGGGGATTCGGAGAGGAAGCAAAAAGGAGAATCATTTTGGGAACTTTTGTCCTGTCTTCCGGTTACTACGACGCTTATTATGCTAAGGCCCAGAAAGTTCGGCGCTTAATCAAAGAAGATTTTGACAGGGCTTTTAAGGAAGTTGATGTAATTTTAGCGCCAGTTTCACCCACCCCAGCTTTTAAAATCGGCGAGAAAACCGACGACCCTCTGGCAATGTATTTGTCGGATATTTTCACTATTCCGGTAAATTTGGCTGGCTTGCCCGGCTTGGTCATTCCGGTAAAAAAATATAAAATAGATAGTGGAGAATTACCAATCGGTTTTCAGTTAATCGGTAAACCGTTTCGCGAAGCCGACATTTTAGGAATCGGACAATACTATGAGAAAATTTCTAATTTCTAATATCTAAATATATGATTGCCAATTTTATAAATTTTATTTCTGAAAATTTACTGCTTATCCAGTTTCTTTCCCTTTTTATTTCAGGTATTCTTTTATTTTTTAGTATTTATTTTCTTGTCAAAACCGGTATTGTCGGTCAGGACATTGAACATTATATCGGTGTTTTTACCAGTAAAGACATCTGTAAACGGCGCAGCCTCATGGCCTGGAAGCAAATTCAAAAAAGATTAAAAACAGGAAAGGCAGACCGATTAAAATTAGCCATTCTTGAGGCCGATAGAATTTTAAACGAGATATTAAAAATGGCCGGTTACCCCGGCAAAAATTTAGATGAGCGTTTAGAACAAGCTGATTCGGCTCAAATTTCTAATATTGAAGAACTCCGTCAGGCGCACAAACTAAAAAACCGGCTTGTTTCGGAACCGGATTTTGTTATCATCCGAAATGAAGCCGAAATAATTATTGATATTTATAAAAAGGCCTTTCAGGAATTGAATTTAATTGAGTGATTTATTGTAATTTTATCCTCTGATGTTTTTTCTTGCCGGCTCGTAAAAAAAATTCTCCTTTTTTAAAGTCATTAGCCGTTATCAAAAGATTGGGATTGTCCAATCTTTTTTCGTTTAAATAGCCGCCGCCTTGAATTATTAATCGTCGGGCTTCAGAAACAGATTTAGAGAGCCCGACCATATTAAACAACCTAGAAACCAAAATCCCTTTCTTTAATTGATTTTTACTGATAAAAATCGTGGGAATTAAATGTGTCTTGCCTTTTTCTTTTCCAAAAAGAGTGCGGGAAGCGCTTCTGGCTTTTTCAGCCGCTTCTTCGCCGTGAAGAATTTTTGTCGCTTCAAACGCCAGAATTTCTTTGGCTTTCTTCATTTCAGAACCCTTCAATTTTCCATATTTTCTGATTTCCTCCATTGGCAAAAAGGTAAAGATAGACAAAAATTTTGCCACATCAGCGTCATCGGTGTTAATCCAATATTGATAATATTCATAAGCAGAAGTTTTTTTGGCATCCAGCCAGATGGCTCCCTTTTCGGTTTTGCCCATTTTTTTGCCGGTAGCTGTTTTTATCAAGTGAAAAACAACGCCGTATGCCTCTTTTTTCTCTAATCTGCGGATAAGTTCAACGCCGGCCACGATATTGCCCCATTGGTCGCTGCCGCCCATCTGCGCCAAGCAGTTGTAATGTTTGAATTGATACCAAAAATCATATGCCTGAAGCAGTTGATAATTGAATTCCAAAAAAGACATTCCCTTGGCCAGTCGCGTTTTTATCGCTTCATGAGATAGCATCCGATTAACGCTGAAATGGACGCCGAAGTCGCGAAGAAATTCAATGTAATTGAGCTTAGTCAGCCAGTCGGCATTGTTCAAAAGCAAAGCGCGATTTTTGCTGAAATCAATTATTCGGGAAACCTGTTTTTTGATTGATTGGACGTTATCTTTAATTTGTTGATAGCTCATTATGGGTCTGGCTTTGTCTTTGCCGCTTGGGTCTCCCACCATTCCCGTGCCGCCGCCAGCCAGAAAAATCGGCCGATGTCCGAGTTTTTGTGCGTTAGCCATCGCCATTAACGGAAGTAAACTACCGATATGCAAACTGGAAGCAGTCGGGTCAAAACCGATGTAAAAAGTCAATTTTTGTCTGGAAACCAATTGCCGCAATTGGTTTTCATTAGTAGATTGCTCAACAAAACCGCGTTCTTTTAAAGTGTCATAGAGATTTTTTTGTGTCATTTTAGATTGATTATAAAAGCATTAGCTTCAATAATTTCTTGTTTGTCGCGTCGAGTTGTAATTTTTTCCGGTCTTACTCTCGCTCCAATTAACTGGAGCGTTATTATCCCGGCTAAATCCATGAAAATTTTACCGCCCTCAATTATTATACATTCTTTGTAATCTTTTGAGAATAGCTCGGCTCTTTCTTGGGGAACGTCATAGTGACAGCTTTTTATGCCTGGTCCTATCCAGACAATAATGTCAGCCGGATAAGAATTTTTGGCATTAGTTATTAAGCCGTCGGTATCAGGAATACGCGTATCGGAATCAAGAGCGCCTTTCCCTAAGTCGCTATGACATGTCATAGCGATATTTGTGCCATGAACTCCGGCGACGTTCACGAGTCGTTGCGGGTCAATGTTATTTTTCTCAAAAAAAAGAAATCCGATTGGCTCGGACTTTTTCGTTGAGTTTATCAGCGGCAGTCAGCTTGTTATCTGCGTCAATCTGCGATTGTTTGAAAAGCATATCGCCATCGGATTTTTGAGAGAAAATGATGGCGATATTTTTATTATCGAACCAAAGCATATAGGAAAAATTCGTGCGCGGGCGACCGGATTTGAACCGGCGATCTCCTGCGTGACAGGCAGGCACTTTAACCAGGCTAAGCTACGCCCGCGCTTTACATAAATTTTACCTTTTCTTTTTAAATAAATCAAATATTTTTTTACTTCTATCTGCGATTTTACTTGTAAAGTTTACGATCGTAGACTTTACAAGTATTTAATAAACATTCGGGAGAAGTATTATTTCAATCTCTTTACAAGTTTCTTGAATTTCTTGCCTCTATCCGCATAATCCTTGAACATATCAAAACTGGCAGAAGCAGGGGAGAATAGAATATTAACACTTGACCACTGACCATTGACCATTGACTTTAATAAATTTTTGGCGGTTTTATAGGCGAATTGAACACTGGATTTTAAATCTTTTACTAAAACTACTTCTTGTCTCTTATCTCTTGTCGCTTGTCTCTTAATCTTGTTCTTATTTTCGCCGAAGAGGATTACTAATTTCGTGTTGGAATTTTTAAGCGCTTTAGCGAGAGGGGAGTAATTTAGTCCTTTGTCCTTGCCGCCGCTAATTAGGATTTTTGGCTCTTTAAATGCTTTTATCGCCGCGTCTGCGGTCTGGGGATTAGTTGAGGCAGAGTCATTGTAAAACTTTATAAACGCTGATTCATGCTGATTTAGCTGATTTATGCGGATAGTTCGAACTAATTCTAAGCGGTGTTCGTTGCCACGGAAATTTTTGACAACCTTTAGAATTTTTTCTTTCGGGCAGCCGAGCGATAAAGCGACAATCGTGGCCATTACGGCATTCTTCAAGTTATGCTCACCGGGAATCTTTATTATCTCTTTTATTTTATTCTCTAATTCGCGCGAATTAGAGAAGATAGAATCAACCGGTATTTTTTTGCCGCGGCTTTTTTGAGCAATCCATTTACTCCAGCGATTGTCGCTAAAATAGAATATTTTATCGGATTTTTTTTGCCATCTGGCAATATTGGTTTTGGCATCAAAATATTCCCGAAGATTCCTGTGGAGGTCCATATGGTCGGGAAAAACATCCAAAACCACGGCTATTTCCGGCGAAACTCTCATATCCTGAAGCTGAAAACTGGAGAGTTCTAAAATTACAAACGCTGATTTATGCGGATTTGGCTGATTTATGCGGATTTTTGACAAAAGTTCAATTGCCGGTTTGCCGATATTGCCGGCAAGATATACGTTTTTACCGCAGGCTTTCAATATTTTGTAGAGCAGGGTAGCGGTTGTGCCCTTGCCTTTGGTGCCGGTGATGCCGATTATGACCGTTGACTTTTGACCGTTGATTTTTGACCATTCTTCAATTTGTTCAAAAAATAGCTTTATGCTGCTGGAAAATTTGACGCCTTTCCTAATTGCTTTTTGGATTTCGGGCAAATTATAAGGCACTCCCGGCGAGCGATAAACAACGTCAAAAGAGCTTAAATTTTTAAGATAATTTTTATTAAATTTTTTGTCTAAAATAGAAATATCCGCCTTTTTGAATTGCGGAGATTTTTTTAAGTATTTTAAAACAGATTTTCCCTCCCGACCAAAACCTAAGATAGCGATTTTCATAGTCATAATAATAGTTGATTTATGCCAAAATGTGAATATAATTAAAACGCGGGGTGGACCAGTAGTAGGTCGTCAGGCCCATAACCTGAAGAACGCCGGTGCAAATCCGGCCCCCGCAACACGAATCCGCCGGTGTAGCTCAGTGGTAGAGCGGACGTTTCATAAGCGTTAGGTCGCAGGTTCAATTCCTGCCACCGGCACCATTGACTATTGACTAAATGACGATGACAAAAAATCTTCAACAAATTAAAAGCTTGGCCTTAAAAGATATAGAGACCGCAAAGGACTTACATAATTTGGAGCAAATCAGAATTAAATATCTCGGTCGGAAAGGGGAGTTGACGCAAATTTTGCGCAATCTTAAAAATTTATCAATAGATGAGCGGCGAAAATTAGGTCCTTTGGCTCAAAAACTCAAAAGAGAACTGGAAGAAAAAATTAAGCAGAAATCTCAAGGGTTCTCCGTTTATAATCCATCGTTCAAGGTTTCTCCAATTGATGTCAGCAAACCTGGCAGAAAAATTTCCATTGGTCATCTTCATCCTTTGACAAAAATCGAAGAAGAAGTTTGCCAAATTTTTCTTTCAATGAATTTTTCGGTGGTGGAAGGTCCGGAAATTGAAGATGAATATCATCATTTTGACGCCTTAAATATCCCCAAAGATCATCCAGCGCGAGATGCTTGGAACACTTTTTGGCTCAAAGAGCCAAAAAATTTAGAATTCAGAATGCAGAATTCAGAATTAAAAAGTAGAAATTCTAAATTCTTAATTCGTAATTCTAAATTAGCAAAAACTGGCAAGTTTTTGCTAAGGGCTCACACTTCTCCGATGCAAATTCGTTATATGGAAACGCATCAGCCGCCATTTCAGATTATTGTCCCTGGCCGAGTTTTTCGCTATGAAGCCACTGATGCCTCCCATGAGACAACTTTTACTCAAGTAGAAGGATTAATGGTTGGCGAAAATATCTCTTTGGCAAATTTCAAGTTTATTATTGAGAAATTTCTTAAGAAACTTTTTGGCGAAAAAACCGAATTTGAGTTGCGGCCGAGTTATTATCCTTTTACCGAACCCGGTGTTGATGTTTATATGAAATGGCGGGGCAGGTGGTTAGAAGTGGCCGGAAGCGGAATGGTTCATCCGAAAGTTTTTGAAGCAGTCGGCTATAATCCGTACGAGTGGCAGGGCTTTGCTTTTGGTTTTGGTCTTAATCGTTTAGCTATGATTAAATACAATATTCCCGACATCAGATTATTCTATTCGGGCGACCTAAGATTCATTCAACAGTTTTAATGACCAAAAAGAAGGAATTATTTTTAGAAGAAGCGGTTCTTGACGACCTGGCTCAGGATTTTAATTCCTTAGAATTGCCGCTTTCCCAAAGGGCCTTTAAATTAGTGGGAGCCGCGGTTTTTTTAATAGCCAGCGTAGTGATTCTAAGAATATTATTTTTAGGCGGCTGGCAGGGCGATTTTTACAATCAGCGGGCATTGATTAATGCCAGTCAGGTAACCGTTAATCGGGCCGAACGCGGCATTATTTTCGACCGATTCAATAAACCGCTGGTCAAAAATCTTCCCAGCTTCCGTTTGAACTTAAATCTGGTTGAGTTGTTTAAAAACAATGAAAATAAACTTCAAACAATAGAAACTCTCCAGCAGGTTCTTAATTTACCAGCCAACTACATAGAAGGCTTGCTTAAAGAAGTTGACTTGGAAAAGCAAAATTCGGTCACTATTGCCAGACAATTAAGCATTGAAGATGTAATTAAAATCAAAAACTTGAATTTGCCGGCGGTTCAAATTGAGGATGATTTTAAAAGGCAATATGTGGAAGGAGAAGTTTTGGCTCATCTTGTCGGCTATACCGGACAGGTTGACAAAAATGACGTAAAAAACATTCCTTCCTTTTCTTTTAATGATGTTATCGGCAAAAGCGGCTTAGAGGCTTATTATGACAAGGAATTGAGAGGAGGGGACGGGGAAACAATAAGTTATCGCAACGTTAAAGGCGAAATTATTGATAATAAATTATTGAAAAATCCGACTCCGGGCTATCAACTTTATTCCACGATTGATACTGAGTTCCAATCGTATTTTTTTAATCGTCTTAAACAAGCCCTAAGTTATTTGGGAAGTCCGGCTGGGGTTGGCATCGCCCTTAATCCTCAAAACGGAGAAATTTTAGCTTTGGTCAGTCTGCCGAGTTTCAACAATAATGAAATTAAAAGCGGAGCCCTTAATAATCCTTATAAACCTTTTTTCAATCGGGCAATTTCCGGAGCCTACACTCCCGGCTCAACCATCAAGCCCTTGGTGGCTTTTGCCGCTTTAAAAGAAAATATTATTACGCCCGATAAAGAAATTTTCTCTCCGGGTTATTTAGAAATTCCCAATCCTTATTATCCTGACAAGCCCTCCCGTTTTCTTGATTGGAAACCGCACGGCTGGGTTGATTTGTATTCAGCCATTGCTCGCTCGTGTAATGTTTATTTTTATACTGTCGGCGGCGGCTATGAGGATATCAAAGGACTAGGAATAGACAGGTTGAAAGAATATTGGCAGAAGTTTGGATTAGGCAGAAAGACCGGCGTTGATTTACCCTCGGAAAATGGCGGTTTTCTGCCAGATGCTCAAACAAAGGAAAAAAATAGAGGGGAAATTTGGCGAATAGGCGACACCTACAACGTAAGCATCGGCCAGGGAGACCTTTTAGTCACGCCGCTTCAACTTATTAATTACACTACCGTAATTGCCAACGGAGGCAAAATTTACCGACCCTTTATTGTTAAAAAAATTGCGGCTGAAGACGGAAAGACAATTAAAGAAATAAATTCCCAAATTATTGAAGATTATTCATCAAATATTGAAATTATAAAAGAAATTCAACGGGGAATGATTGATGCCGTAAAAAAGCCCTATGGTACCGCCTATCTTTTGGCGGATTTACCAGTTTCCGTGGCCGCTAAAACCGGCACGTCTCAGATTGAAAGCAATACAAAAATCAACGCATTTTTTGTCGGCTATGCACCGGTTGAAAATCCGGAAATAGCCATTTTGGTTTTGGTGGAAAACGCCCGGGAGGGTAGCTTAAATGCCGTGCCGGTGGCAAAAGACATTTTAAATTGGTATTATTACAATAGATTAATTAAAAGTTTATAAACCTTATGAACAGCGAACTACGACAAGACCTGGTTTCCGGCGATTGGATTGTCATTGCGTCGGGTCGGGCAAAAAAACATCTTCAATTATTAAAAAAAACAGGAAAAAGAAAAAAAGCGCCAATTTCGGGCTGCCCCTTTGAAAATCCCGTTAAAAACGGCAATAAACCGATTCTTTTATATGGGAGGAAAAATGAAGGAAAAAAGAGGAAAGAAAGAGATTGGCAGGCGATGCTCATTGAAAATAAATATCCGGTTTTTACTCACGAGAACGTTTGCGGCAGAAATTTTAAGCATGGTCCTTATTCGGTAGTGGAAGGAATTGGTCATCATGACATACTCATCACTAGAGACCATAATGATAATTTTTCCCACCTCAACAAAGATTCGGCCAATTTGGTTTTTCAGGCATTCCGCGACCGATATCTGATGCTTTATAACGATCCCTGTCTTAATTACATTTCCATTTTTCAAAACCGGGGACCGAAAGCCGGCGCCACCATTTATCATCCTCATTATCAGATAATCGCTTTGCCTATTATCCCGCCTGATGTCGGACATTCTCTTTCCGGTTCGGCTCGTTATTTTAAAGAATTTAAAAAATGCGTCCACTGCACCATGATTAAATGGGAGAAAAAAGAGAAAAAAAGAATCATTTATGAAAACAGAGGAGCAATCGCTTTTACTCCTTTTATCTCCCGCGAACCGTTTGAATTGAGAATTTTTCCCAAAAAACATCTGCCTTATTTTGAAAATACTTTGGACGAGGATTTAGAATGGGTGGCTGACGCTTTACAAAAATCTTTATTAAAAATTGAAAGAAAATTAAATGATCCGGATTATAATTTTTTCATTCACACGGCGCCCTTGAAAGACAAACAAAAGTACAAAAATTACCACTGGCACATTGAAATTCAGCCGAAAATCAGCATTTCCGCCGGATTTGAATTGGGAACCGGCATTGAAATTACGGTAGTTGACCCGGATGAGGCGGCCAAGATTTTAAAATCTTAATTCAGAATTTAGGATGCAGAATTAAGAATTGCCGAAATTCTAAATTCTTAATTTTGAATTCTTAATTAGCGAGCGAAGCGAGCTTATGGTTTCAGCGCTTTTGGGAGCAGTTTCAATTCTTATTTTATCAGCAATTGAAAACACCGGTTATCTTGGCGTTTTTTTCCTGACGGCGTTGGAAAGTGCGAGTATTCCCGTCCCTTCGGAAATTATTATGCCGTTTTCGGGATTTTTAGTGACGACCGGCCGCTTTTCTTTATGGTTGGTGATTTTTTGGGCCACAGTGGGCAATCTTTTGGGTTCTCTGGTTTTGTACATAATTGGCTGCTACGGCGGCAGACGATTTATTTTAAAATACGGTCGATATTTCTTTTTTAGCGAACACGAATTGAACAAATCAGACGAATGGTTTAAAAAATACGGTTCGCCGGCGATTTTTTTGGGTCGCATGCTGCCGATTGTACGCACCTATATTTCATTACCGGCCGGCGTGACCAAAATAAGTTTGCCTAAATTTTTAATTTACACGTTTACTGGTTCTCTTCCTTGGAATTTTGCGCTCGCTTATATCGGAGTGGCGCTGGGCCAGAATTGGAAGGGGATAGAAGTTTATTTCCGGAAGTTTGATTATTTGATTTTGATATTGATTTTAGCGGCAATCGGCTGGTGGGTTTGGCGGCATATTAAGCGGGGATTGACAAAATTATAAATTTGTGTATAATTAAAGGCAGTTTTATAGTGGAAGGCTTATTGTGAGCAACCCGTAAAAGCGGGATAAACCAAGAGCCACTGGCTGTTTAAAAATTTGAAAGGAGGTGTGCGATGGAAGGATCGCGAGCCAAAGATTTTGGAAAGGAGTTGGGGATGATTCATGAAGGGATTATTACTCTTCGGAATCTTGGTTTGTCAGCCGAGGGCTGGCAAAAAATGACTTGTGATAAAAATTTGGCCCGAAAAGTGATTGAATTGGTTGAGGGCCAAAAAGAACTCTGGCTGGAAGAAATTTTGGCTAGGGAACAAGCTTGCCATCTGGCTTTCTTCGGTCAGGAATTTGACTTGACCGATTTCGCCGATACCTTAAAAAAGTATGGCGAATTAAAAATCAAATTTTGGCAGAAGTTTGAGATGGAGCCCGCATTTTTGCCGGAAGTGGCAATGCCGCAAGATGCCAATTTTCGCGGCTGGAAAATTAAACCGAAAAGTTGGTTGTGGCAGAAAGTTGCCGAGGGCAAAGTTTTCCGCGATATCCACGATGTTGATGGCAAAGTGGCGGCTGTCAAGGAAGTCAAACTCGATGGTATCACAGTCCTGATTGATACTCGGCTCAAGCCGAAATATGATGCTGGTAAGCAGATGTACAAAAATGACAATCTGCTAGGCCCCATCATTGAGGATTTGCGCAGGGCCGGAAAAATTACTAAATATAAATACGGTCCTCAATCTTCCCGTTTCGGCGTTTCTGCTGATGAGTGGGAGGAGCATATCAAGCCGGCCTTGGCCGAAAAACTTGGACTGGAAATAAGTCAGCTCCGACTTGAGCGCGCCATTGAGGTCGATGTTATTCCTCAACTTTACCCATATATGCCTCGCAAGGACGACGGCAACAGTAATACTTGGGTATGGTATGGGGAATATTTTGAGGATCGCGGCCACCTGTTCTCTAGTGACGACTTTTTCTACAGTAGTCTGGGGCTTCTCTACTACGATCTGCTTGGCTTCCGCCAGTCCTACAAGTCTGTCCGTCCCCTAGCAGTGCTTTGAAAACTTGAGTATAGTAAATTTGTTTCTTTTGAATTTTTGGGTCTTGGAAATTATTTCCAAGACCCTTTATTTTTGCTGATTTTGATATTGATTTTAGCGGCAATCGGCTGGTGGGTTTGGCGGCATATTAGAAAAAAATAAGATAGAACAGATTAAAGACCAAAATTTTTGAAATTATAGCGCCGAAAAGTAGTTCATTGTAAAGCACGCCCAATTAAAATAATTCAGACGATATACTTAAGTATATCGTCTGAATTTAAAACTCCCATATTTTTTAAATGGGCTATCCCTGAAAGTTGTTTAACTTGTTTAATATGTTTAATAATTGCTTAAAAAGCGCCAGCGACCTCTATTTCTTCGCCTATCTGCCTGTAGCTTAAACCTTTTTCCAACAAATAAAGAATACCCAACCTCTTTTCAATCATAATTTTTTCGTCCGGAGTGAAAAATTTCTTAAGCAAAAAATTTAATTCCTTACAGGTTTTTGCCTTTTTGATATTCTTTAAAAACCGATTTCAGAGAATACTTTTAAATTTTTCTTCAAAATATTTTTTACTTGTTTTTGACACAGTTTAAAAATTAACAATAATTGATATATCTAAGTATATCGCCATAAACAAAATAAAAGCAAGACCCAGAAGAAAAGAGCCAGGGAAAAAGAAAGAAAGAAAAAAAGAAAAAGAAAGAAAAAAAGGAAAAAAAGAAAGAAAAAAAAGGAAAAAAAGAGATAGTGTGGCGAGGGTGTCTTTCTCTGGCCGATATACCTAAGTATATCAATTATATTTTTGCTATACAAAAAATGTGTTCTAAGAAAAGCACTTGACCTTTGGCCTGTGATTCTTTGTGAGGGCCGATTGAAATTGAAATTGAAAAATCAATCGTGCCCTCCTTTTATTTTTCCTAAATTTTTATTATACTAATAAATAGGTTAATACATCTTGGTTTAGAAAAAATCAAGGTCGCCGAAATATATTAATTTCGGAATTTTAAAACATTGCCAAGGATATAATATCAAAAAGAAAATTTTATTTTTAGTTAATAAAATATGAAAAAAATCATAATCTTTAACTGGAAAATGTACCCTTCTTCGCTGAAAGAAGCGAAAGAGCTTTTTAATTCAATATTAAAACAAATCAAAAACTTAGAAATAGTTGTTGCCGCGCCATTTATCTATTTATCGGAATTTGTCGGTCTTATCAATAAGACCAAAATAAAGTTAGGAGCGCAGGATGTTTTTTATAAAGATGAGGGCGCTTATACTGGCGAAATTTCGCCAACTATGCTCAAAAATTTGGGCGTGGAATATATTATAATAGGACACTCCGAACGCCGAAAGTATTTAGACGAAACCGATGAAATGATAAATAAAAAAGTTTCGGCGGCTTTAAAAACAGGATTAAAAGTCGTTTTATGTGTCGGCGAACCCACTCGCGCTAGGGCGCGAGAATTAAGAATTAAGAATGCAGAATTAAGAAAAGCAAAAATTTATGTTAAAAAGCAGTTAAAAAAAGATTTGGAAAATTCTAAATCCTTAATTCTGAATTCTAAATTACGCAATCAATTAGTGATTGCGTACGAGCCGGTTTGGGCCATTGGCACCGGCAACCCCTGCTGTCCTAAAGACGCTTTGAAAATGATAAAATTCATAAAAAAATTTTTAAGTGTCAAGTGTCAAGTGTCAAGTGTCAAGGTTTTATATGGCGGCTCTGTTGATAGTAAAAACATTAAAAATTTTGTAAAATATTCCGAAATTGACGGCGCCCTGGTCGGCGGCGCGAGCTTAAAAATAAAAGAGGTGAAAAAAATAATTAAAATAATAAAATAATTAAAAGTATGGAGAACGATATTTCAAAATCAAAAAATCAAGCCATTATTATTTTTCTGGGATTTCTGATGTTGGTTATCATTTATTCTCTTTTCTTCGGGCCGGCAAAAAAGTATGGCGATTCATTGATGCCGGCAAAAACAATCAATGTTTCGGCCGAAGGCAAGGTGACGGTCTCGCCTGATATCGCCAAACTCTCTTTTTCGGTTGTTTCCGAGGGTGCTAATTCCAAACTTCTGGCTGAGAATAATAATAAGAAGATGAATGCGGCGATTGATTTTGCAAAATCACAGGGGATTGAAGAAAAAGACATTAAAACCACGGAATATAATCTCAGTCCTCGCTATGAATACGACGAAAAAACCAAAAAGACATTTATCAGCGGCTATACGCTAACCCAAACGGTTTTAGTTAAGGTCCGCGACTTAAATAAAGTGGCAGAAGTTTTAGGCGGTTTGCCAGCCTTGGGCATCAATCAGATTAGTTCAATTTCTTTTGACATTGATGAGCCGGAGAAATATTTAAGCGAAGCCAGAAATCAGGCCTTTGATAAGGTCAAAGAAAAAGCCAAAGCTATGGCAGAGAAAAACGGCGTGAAACTCGGTCGGGTGATTAATTTTTATGAATATCAATCCACTCCTTATTATCAGAATGTGAGAGCATTAGGTATGGGTGGAGCAGAAGCGGTTCAGCCCTTACCACAGATTCAACCCGGCAGTCAGGAAGTAACGATACAAGTCAGTGTGACTTACGAAATAAAGTAAGCTGATATTATGAGGTTTAAGAAATCTACCATCAGTGCTATAATTATTTTAGTAGGTTTAGCCACTATTGTGGTGATGTCGGGTTTGAATTTTCTTATGCCTCAAAATACGCAGACAGACGTGGATAATTACATGAATAAAATTTTCCTCTCCACAAAAGATGATGTTAAAATTGCAGCTGACTTGTATGAAGTGGAAAATCCCGCTGGTTGGTTAGTGTTGGTTCATATGATGCCGGCCACCAAGGAATCTTGGACTGAGTTAGCCAAAAATTTCCAAAATGCTGGTTATGAAAATTTGGCTATTGACTTGAGGGGTCATGGTGAATCGGATGGCGGACCAGATGGCTATAAAAGTTTTGCCGATAGCCAACACCAAAAAAGTATTTTGGATTTGGAAGCAGCTGCTAATTACTTAATAAAAGAGCGACAAGCGACAAGCGACAAGATTATTTTTATCGGCGCTTCCATTGGCGCTAATTTGTCGCTACAATATATCAGTGAACATTCGGAATTCAAAACCGCAGTTCTGCTCTCACCGGGCTTGAATTATCGGGGGATTAAAACCGAATCGTTGGCAAAAAATCTCAGAGCCGGACAAAAAGTGTTTTTCGTTTCGAGCCGCGACGACGGTGAAAACGCCGAAGAAAATCAGAAACTTTATCAGTCGGTGCCGGCCGGAGTTGAAAAAGAAATAAAAATTTACGAAGCCGCTGGTCACGGCACGACGATATTAGAAAATGAGCAGGAATTAAAAAATCTGATTTTAGAATTTCTTGGAGTAAAATGAACGCAAATTTATTAAGACAAATTTCCAAGTTTGTTGTGGTTGGCTTTATTAATACCGGCATTGATTTCGGGATTTTGAATTTATTGATGTTTTTAACCGGCATTTACAGCGGTCGCTGGATTATTCTGCTTAATTCGATTTCCTTTGCCGTAGCCGTCATCAACAGTTATCTCTGGAATAAATATTGGACTTTTAAAAAAGAAGGAAGCGAAACGGGACAGATTGCCAGAGAGTTCTCTCAATTTTTGGTTGTCAGCATCGTTGGTATCTCGTTAAACAGCGGAATCGTTTATGGTATCAGCACTTTCGTTCCGGCGCTTTTCGGTTTATCCCCGGCTCTTTGGGTGAACTTCGCCAAGGTTTTAGCAACTGTAGTTTCGATGGCCTGGAATTTCACAGGATATAAATTTATTGTTTTTAAAAAATAGAAGCGGATTAACGCGGATTTAAACGCTGATTAACGCGGATAAACCGCGTTTGGTTTTTATGTTTGTAGAAAATGTTAAATTAAGTTCATATAGTAATTATAAAATCGGCGGTCCGGCCAGATATTTTTTTGAAGCAAAAAGCATTGATGACATTATTAAGGCTCTGGAAAAATGGCGCCTACTTGCCCCGTACCAAATTCGCAAAGCGAATTTTGGTAGCGGGGTTTTCACTTTGGGAGCCGGAACGAATATTTTGTTTGGAGACGAAGGATTTAACGGATTAATTCTGAAACCAAACATTCAACTTATTAAAAAGGAGGGAGATATCTTAAGGGTCGGCGCTGGCGTTCTAATCAGTCAATTAGTTGATTACTTGATTAATAAAAATTTATCCGGCTTAGAATGGGCGGGTGGTTTGCCCGGAACTGTCGGCGGAGCCGTTCGGGGCAATGCCGGTTCTTTTGGCGGTGAGATACAGACAATTGTCAAAGAGGTGGTGAGTTTAGATATTTCAAGACCCCAAACGAAAATCATCAGGAGAAACAATCGGGATTGCAACTTTAGTTATCGCTCGAGCATTTTTAAGCTTAATAAAAACAGGGAAATTATTGTTGAAGCCGCCTTAATCCTAAAAAAAGGGGATAGAAAATTAATGCAGACAATTATTGAGGAAAATATCAATTATCGCCGGCAAAAACAGCCCCTAGAGCACCCGAATATCGGCAGTATCTTCAAAAATGTGGCTCTTAAAAAAGTGGCCAAAAACGCGCATAAAAGCTTCAATTCAGTCATAAAAAACGACCCTTTTCCGGTAATTCCGGCCGCCCATCTGATATCTGAGGCAGGACTCAAGGGAATTTCCCATGGCGGAGCAATGATTTCACCAAAACACCCGAATTTTATAGTTAATGTCTTGGGTGCCACCGCAAAAGATGTCAAAAATTTAATTCAATTGGTAAAAAAAGAAGTGAAGAAAAAATTTAACATCGGGTTGGAGGAGGAAATAGTCCGTCTTTGAGTTATCCACAGTTGCAATTAATTTCATTTGTTCTAAAATTAATAGTAGAAGTTATAAATAAGTATCACAGGTCAGCGGGATTGAATGGTCGACGATCAAAAGCTGACTATAAAATAAATCTTTACTCGTGAACGCCGGAAATACTATTAGGGCGTTTGCGAAACGCCAAATGGCAAAGAAAAGAAAGAAAAAGAAATAAATCATTCTTCCCCTCTTTCCCCACCCCGACGTTACGTCGGAGTTAAGAAAGAGGGGTTTTTTATTAAGGGCTTGCTTGAAAAATTCAAACCGAAGGTGTAGAATTTTTCATAAGCAAACCTTAACCCCGCCCATACTTTACTAATGATGTTGGTTCCAGAAAAAGAAAGATTGTTCAGAACAAACTATTTATCTTTAAGCCATTATCGCCAGCAAAGTATGGGCGGGGTGCTCAATTCTATCACCAAATTTTCTGCGTCTGATGGCTTGAAAATTTGGATATAATTGGCACATGAAACTCAATATCAAAGCCACAAATTTAGACCTTACGCCGGCCATCCGCGAATACATAGAAATAAAAATCGGTTCCCTCAGCCATTTTCTTAAAAGATTTGAAACCGAAAATGAAATTGAGGTTTTTGTTGAGATTGCCCGAACCACCAGGCATCATCGGAGCGGCAATATTTTCTACGCCGAGGCGAGTTTTTCCATAGGCAAAAAACCTCTAAGAGCCGAACATTTCGATTGGGATGTCAGGGTAGCCATAGATGAAGTTAAGGACAGACTACAACAGGAGATTAAAAAATACAAAGAGATTAAAATAGAGAAATATAGAGAAAAATAGATAAATATAGAAAATAGATGTTTTCCCTTTTTAAAAAATTTTTTGGCAAATATGATTTCGAACCCTTAATTAAATCCATCAATTTTCAAGAGCCGGAATTGGAAAAACTTACCGATGAAGAATTGAAAGGCAAAGGTTTGGATTTAAAAAAAACGGTCCAAAATGGTAAAAGCCTCGACGACGCTTTAGTCGAGGCTTTTGCATTAATTCGGGAAGCGGCCAAACGAACTCTTAATCAGAGACACTTTGACGTTCAATTGATTGGCGGCATTATTTTGCATCAGGGAAAAATTGCCGAGATGTTAACCGGCGAGGGAAAAACTTTGGCTGCTACAGCTCCGGTTTATCTTAATGCTTTAAGCGGCAGAGGCGTTCACGTCATCACGGTCAATGATTATTTGGCGCGCCGCGATGCGGTCTGGATGGGACAAATTTACTATGCCTTAGGGCTTTCAATTGGCTGCCTGACTCATGAAGGTGCTTATTTGTATGACCCGGAATTTACGACACAGCAAATAGCAAATAGCAAAGCGCAAAGCGTTGATGATAAAGATAAAAAAAGAGATGTTTTAGGGGCTTTTAAAGTATTTCAGGAATTTCTCCGGCCAATCTCGAGAAAAGAGGCTTATTTGGCTGATATTACTTATGGCACCAATCATGAATTCGGCTTTGATTACCTTCGCGATAATTTATCTTATGATTTAACCCAGCAGGTTCAAGTTACTCGCCTTCATTACGCCATTATTGATGAGGTTGACAGCATTTTAATTGACGAGGCGCGAACGCCATTAATTATTGCCGTTCCGGACACCGAGTCCAGCGATTATTATCGGATTTTTACCAGGGTCGTCAGTCAACTTTCTGAAAATGAGGATTATTTGGTGGACGAAAAAATGAAAACAGTCAGCATTACCGACGAGGGTATTGATAAAGTAGAAAAAATATTGAAATTAAAAGACCTTTACGGCCCGGAAAATCTCCGGCTGGTTCATTATTTGGAAGAATGTTTAAAAGCCAAAACATTATTTCACCGCGACAAACAATACTTGATTAAAAACGGAGAAATCATCATCGTAGATGAATTTACCGGTCGCTTGATGTACGGTCGCCGTTATTCGGGCGGACTGCATCAGGCAATTGAAGCAAAAGAAAACGTTCAGGTTCAGCAGGAATCGCGGACTTTTGCCCAAATTACAATTCAGAATTATTTCCGCTTGTATAAAAAAATCGCGGGAATGACTGGCACGGCTCAAACCTCGGCTGAGGAATTTCATAAAGTTTACAATTTGGAAGTGGTCAGCGTTCCGCCGAACAAACCGATGATTAGAAAAGATAATTCCGACATGATTTATAAAACTTTGGAAGCCAAATGTCGGGCGGTGATTAAAGAAGTGAAAGAACGGCATCTGGAAGGACAGCCGATTTTGCTCGGAACAACTTCAATAACCAATAATGAAATTATATCGGACTTGCTGAAGCAAGCCGGGATTCCTCATGAAGTTTTGAACGCCAAGAATCATGAACGCGAAGGCTTGATTATTAGCCAGGCCGGAAAATTGGGAGCCGTGACCGTGGCCACCAATATGGCTGGTCGCGGCGTTGACATTGTTTTGGCTGGCAATCCGCCTGTGCCTGAGGAAGCCCAAAAAATCAAAGAACTCGGCGGCCTTTATGTGATTGGCACTGAACGGCACGAAGCCAGAAGAATTGATAACCAGCTTCGCGGCAGAAGCGGCAGGCAGGGCGATCCGGGAACTTCACGATTTTTTCTCTCTTTGGAAGACGACCTTTTGCGAATTTTCGGCGGCGAGAAAATTAAATCTTTAATGGAAAGTTTTAATCTGCCGGAAGACCAACCGATTGAATCTAAATTAGTTTCAAAGGTAGTCAATGAAGCCCAGAAAAAAGTTGAAGGATTTAACTTTGACAGCCGCAAACACCTGCTGGAATACGATGATATTTTAAATAAACAGCGAACCACTATTTACAGAAAAAGGCAGGAACTTTTGGAAAAGAAATCACTGCCCCAGATTTTAGGGATGCTGGATATTCTATGGATGAACCACTTGGAAAATATGGAAGCATTAAGAGAATCGGTGGGAATGAGAGCTTACGGTCAGCACGACCCCTTGGTAGAATACCGTCGGGAAAGTCATATTATGTTTAAAGATATGATGAATGGTTTTGACAAGTGGCTTGAAGAAAATAAAGAAAAAATTGAAGAAGCACAGAAAAATATGGCTGCGACGCAAAATAATACACAAACTTCGAAACCGCAGCCTTCGCCGGAAGTTTTAAAGAAGATTGGTCGCAATGACCCCTGCTGGTGCGGCTCAAAAGATTCTAAAACCGGTAAACCAATTAAATATAAAAGGTGTCATGGGGTGTAAAATAAATTTATTTAACTGGACGCAGTTGAATTGATTGGGCGGTAATGCTGCCGTCTGAATTTGCTTTACCATATGCTGAAATCGGCAAGCTGGGGATTTGAAATGTTGTGGCGGCTCAATAAGAGTGAAGTTATTTGTTCCTGTAAGGCAGTCATTGAATCTTTTAAGACGTCTGCCACCTCATCTGTTTTAACTTTGCCTTGCTCTGTTAATTTTTCGAGTATTTTCTGTTTTCTGTCCTCTTTTACTTTCTGCATATGGCGGTTAAAATCAGCCAGTCCCAAAGCGACATTTTCCTGTTCTTCTTTTTCTTTTTCTGTTCTTTTTAACTCAATCTCCCACTCTTTTTTTCATTACCAGCCAAATTACTCCCGCTCCTAAAACAATTCCCAAGAAAAAAATAAATATATTCATAAAATGATTTTATTCCAACATTCTCAAAAATGTTGAAATGTTTTGTTTGCTGGCCTAATTTTTTGTTGGCCAATTTCCAAAATCTCCTTCGGGTCGCGGGGGTTGATAGATTTATTTTAACATAAACAAACCAAAAATGCCCAGCTACGCTGGGCATTTTTGTGGAAGGTGTGTCTTTTGGGCGCTATCACAATTAAGCAATTTCTACAAAATAAGAGTTAATCAAGTTCTCAAATCGGTCAAGCTCTACCTACTTGAACACGTTTTCTAAGTACCTTTTTTAATAAAACCTTGTATTATTTTCCGTAAGTACGCGTGTTCTTATGGCAAGTCGCGCACATGGCGATAAGATTTCCAAGATTATCGGGGCCATCCGCACTACGATGGTGAGCTTCCCAATACCCATAAGAAAGAGAGTGTGGGCACCTACTACCAGATCTGTGATGCGAACATGCCAACATAGTACATTCACATCTCCCGCCAGCCCTCTCATATAGTCTCCTTTTAACATCTTGAGAAATAGACATGCTGTTTTTTATTATTTTTAATTAATTCTTCTACCTTTTTGCCTGTGGATAACTCCACTTGTTTACTACCGACTAATTGTTATACTTAAAGTGTACCCGAAAAAAACCCGAAAGTCAATAGCAATTATCAATATGCTCACAAAAAGGCAAAAACAAATATTAGATTTTATAAAAGATTACCTCAAAAGAAACGGTTATTCCCCCTCTTTAAAAGAGGTAGCTAGGCATTTTCATTTAAAGTCTGTCGGAACGGTTCATGAACATTTCAAAAATTTAGAAAAAGGAGGATATCTCAATAAAGAAGAAAATAAGCCGCGAAGCGTTAATCCCCGAAAAAATCAAGAAACCATTGAAGTTCCTTTAGCTGGAGTTATAGCCGCTGGCCAACCAATAGAAGCCATAGAATCGTATAATGAAACAATAACTGTCCCAAAAAACGAAGTAGGAAAATTTGGGAAATTTTATGCTCTCCAAGTTGCGGGAAATAGTATGGTAGACGATGGAATTTATGATGGAGACATTGTTATTGTCCGACAACAGAGTGTTGCTGAAAACGGCCAAACAGTTGTAGCAATAATTAATGATAATGAGGCAACGCTTAAAAGAATTTATAGAGAGAAAAATAGATTTAGATTACAGCCGGCAAATCCGTCTTTATTCCCCATTTATACAAAAGAAGTTGAAGTAAGAGGCGTTGTGGTAAAAATAATCAGGAATTTAGAAAAGAAAATAGATAAAGATGATATATCTGATAAAAAATTACAAAGACGAATTGATTACTCTTGGGATTTTAACGGCGCGAAAACAAAACCCTGTATTCATGGTTTTCATACCTACCCGGCAATGTTTATTCCCCAAGTAGCACGAAGACTGCTTTTAACTTACAGCAAAAAAGGAGACACAATTTGTGATATTTTTTGTGGTTCCGGCACTGCTTTAATTGAAAGCAGGTTATTGAGTAGAAATTCTTACGGAATTGATTTGAATCCATTAGCCGTATTTTTGGCAAAAGTTAAAACGACCCCGATAAATCCGCAATTGCTTTCAAGGGAATATTTAAAACTTGTAAACAGAATTGGTAAAATAAAAAATGCCCAACTTAAAAAACCAAAATTCAAAAACCTAGAATTTTGGTTTAAGGATAAAGTCATTATTGAACTTTCTAAAATCAAAAAAGCGATAAAAGAAATTAAAAATAAAGAAATTCAAAATTTCTTTCTAATTGCTTTTAGCGAGGTTGTCCGAAAATCTTCAAATGCGAAAAATGGAGAGTTTAAATTGGTAAGAATAAAAAAAGAAAAATTAGAAAATTATAATCCAGACGTATTAGCAATGTTCAAACAAAAATCTGAATCAAATATAAAAAGAATGGAGGAGTTTTATAAAGATGTCGATAAAAACACTTGGGTTAAAATTATACTTGGGGATTCTTCAAAAAATAACGATATTAAAGAAAATTCGATAGATTGTGTTATCACTTCCCCGCCCTACGGGGACAGCAGGACGACAGTTGCTTATGGTCAATTTTCTAGACTTTCCGCGCAGTGGATAGATATTTTTGATAATCCTAATGACGCTTCCGGCATTGATAATGAATTACTTGGCGGCAGGGCATCTAAAACATTGGTTCATTCTTTGCCTTCTAGATATCTAAAGAACGCTTTGGATAAAATCGCCAAAAGAGATGAGACTCGCGCAAAAGATGTTTTAAGTTTTTATTCTGGATTAAATGATTGTTTAAAACAAGCATATAAAATACTTAGACCGAAAAAATATTTCTGTCTCGTTATTGGCAACCGCCTTGTAAAACAAGTTCGTATCCCCACAGATTTCATAATCGCCGAACTAGGAGAAAAAATCGGCTTTACCTGCGAAGATATTTTTGTTCGTAATATCCCAACCAAAAGAATGCCTATTAAAAATTCTCCGACTAATAAGGCCGGTGTATTAGAGGAAACAATGACAAAAGAAAGTATTATAGTTTTAAGAAAGAATTAAATCAGTTTTCTGTAAATTTTAAAGACGTTGGGCAAACTGGTTTTCTTTAGTCGAAAAGCGGAGCCGTGATCGTGAGGTCGGCCATCTGGATATCTGCCGATCCTTATATCATAAAACAAGTTTTTTAAAAAAGCGTTGAAACTTCCATTTTTCAAAATATAGGCCTCTTGGTAATGAAATTTTTCTTTACCATTGGAATCCTTTTTTGACGTTGCTAAAACCAAAATTATTCCCTTACCGAATTTCTTATTGAATAGCTTTTCAAGTTCTGTTTTATTATAAGAAAAAACATATTCATTATTTTTGAGAATTGATAATTTCTGACCAGTATTTTTCAATTTAAATCCTTGTTTATTTTTAGCAGTTGAAGTAATTGTTTGATGAATAACTCTTAAACCGTCTTTTTCTCTTGGATATCCAAATTTTTTAAGTAATTTAGAATTTAACAAGTCATCTGGTTTCTTTGTAAATAAGGTTATTAAAGAGGCAGTTTCTAATCTTTGAGATTTAAGTTCTAATTTACCTAAGTCGGGCAAAGAAATGTTGTTTTCTTTGAGCCCCAAAAATTGTTCAAGCGTATGACCTATGCCTGTATTATGGAAACGTAAACTAGAAATAAAACCTCGAAAGTGAAGTGGTCGTTGTGGCGGAGGAAAAGCACCATGCGGTATTTGGGAGACAACTTCTCCATTGCTTTTGCGAGTATATCTCCTATCTCTTTTCGTTCCAAGAGTTCATGGGGAAGCGGCGAGGGGTCAACAAGTTTTTCCGAAAGCACGTTTTCGCCATCTGCATTTTCTCCGCCAAAGGCCGATCCGCCTCTGGCGGAAAATTCGGAAAACGGTATGGTCCTTTTCTTTTTAAGAAAGTTGATGGCCGCGTTTTTAGCGATACTGAAAATCCAAGTTTTGAAAGTATATCATAGAGGTTTAACTCCATCAAATAGGATGCGAGAATTTCTCTTGTTTTTTAAATAAATTTTTGATACAATTAAGATACCCAGAAGCGGGTATTTTGTTTTCTATGCCCAGTAACATTACTTCGATTACCTTGTTTTTTAGCAAAAACAAGGCAGAAAATGGACTGGGTAAAATTAGCAAGATTATTAAACAGAACTTCATCTACCCAGTAACTCAACTAGTTGAGTTACTGGGTTAAGTCGAAGTAATGTTACTGGGTATGCCTAAAAAACCTAAAAAAACAGCTGAAAAAGTCAGTGAAAAAATCCCCAAAAACAACAATGTTTCTTATGAAGCCAAGGACATTTATGTTTTGGAAGGTTTAGAACCGGTCAGAAAGCGGCCGGCAATGTATATCGGTTCCACCGGACCTGACGGTTTGCACCACTTAGTTTGGGAGTGTGTTGATAACTCATTGACTTATGACACGCCTGTTTTGATTGAAAAAGACGGAAAAGTGATGCTAAAAAAGATTGGTGAAGTTGTTGATTCTGCAATTGAAACCAACCAGAAGAAAGATTTACTTTCAAATAACCAAATGGAAATTTTGCGTTCTGGTTTTAACATAAAAACCCTGAGCTTTGACCCCTCAAATCTTAAATTATCATGGAAGCCAGCTTCGAGTTTGATTCGTCATAAAGTTAATAGCGAAATTTATGAAATTACTTTACAAAATAACAGAAAAATTGGAATTACCCCTTATCATTCGCTTTTTACTGTCAAAAACGGAGAGGTGGCAGGAATTAGAGGCGATGAATTAAAAGAGGGCAGTTATATTGTGGTGCCCAAAAATTTTCCCGAACCAGAAAATTATCTAAAGGAAATTGACCTACTCAAAGAATTATTGGTTTTACCGACTGCAAAGACAAAATCAATCTTCCTCTACGGCGTAAAATATTTATTGAGTTCAGAGGTCAAGCTCTTGATTAAAAATTATTTTCAAGAAAAAGTAGGTAATCGGTGGTCAAATATTTTTTACGATTTCAAACGTCACGATTATTTGCCTTTTAATGTCTGGCGGACTTTCCCGGCAACCATTAGAGATCATTTTTCTTGTTTTTTAGGAACAAGATTTAATGAAAGGGTAAGGATAAAATCAAAAATTCCGATTAATCGTCATCTTATAGAACTTTTGGGTATTTACGCGGCAGAAGGAACGAATCTTTCCGGTAGGACAAATCGGATTGTTTGGAGTTTTGGCAGTCACGAAAAAGAATTGATTCATTACACGGCTGCTCTCGTTGAAAAAGTTTTTGGGATACAAATAGAACCGCATTATGCCCATGAGACCAGCCAAACTATCCAAATTGATTCCTTATTGATTAGCCTTATTTTAAAAGAGATATTTAAACCGGGGAATAATAGTCGTCAGAAAGTGGTTCCGTCTTTGATTTTTAACATCAATCCTTGGCTTCGAGAAAGATACCTTATTGCTTATTTAGCTGGCGACGGTTATCCATCTCAGGTATTTACCCAGTACCTTCTAAATAATTCTTCTCCAGACAGCGGTGAACGGTCTAAATTTACAGCGGTTTCAGCAAGTAAAGAATTCATTGAAGGATTAAGCCATCTTTTGTTTTCTTTGGGTAAGACATTTTCCATTGGGGAAATAAGACAAAAAAGAAACAGTGAAATTGCGATGAATTATCGCGGCCGAATCACCAAATATCCTTTTAACCGACAGACTCATTCGTGGCGCATTGATTTCTATTGGCATGCTAATTCTTCATACATCGGGTATCTACCAGCGGCCGAGATTATTTCCTCAATCTCATGGCAGAGACCTTATTCATTTAGCCTAAACACTCATGGCGGAGTCTCTGCTGGTAAAGTAGTCGCCCTTTTAGAAACTAAACGTATTACTTTACATTCTAATGCCCAAAGATTTATTGAATCTGATCTTGGTGTATTGAAAGTAGTTAAAATCAGAAAGATTAATTATCGCCATCCTTGGGTTTATGACTTTTCGGTTCCTGATGCTGAAAATTTCGTCGGCGGTTCAGCGCCAATTATGGTTCATAACAGTATTGACGAGGCAATGGCTGGCTATGCCAAAAACATCAAAGTAGAACTTTTGAAAGAAAATCAGGTGGCAGTGACTGATGATGGTCGGGGTATCCCGGTTGATATGCATCCCCAGACAAAAAAATCCGCCTTGGAAACAGTAATGTGCACTCTCCACGCCGGCGGTAAATTCGGCGGCGAGTCATATAAAGTAGCTGGCGGACTTCATGGCGTGGGCGTCTCGGTGGTTAATGCTTTGTCGAAATGGATGAGAGTAGAAGTCTGTCGCGATAATAATCTTTATTCTCAGGAATACGAGAAAGGCAAGCCGAAATACAAAGTAAGAAAAGAAGGGAAGTGTTCACCCGCCCAAATTTCGCAAGGCGAAACTTGGGCGGGCAGGGCAACTGGCACCAAAGTTATTTTCGGCCCGAACCCGGAAATTTTTTCCAAAGTAGAGTTTGACCGAAAAAGAATTATAGACCATCTTCGGCAACAAGCTTTTCTTACCAAAGGTACTAAAATTGAATTTATTGATGAGCGGGAAGCCGCACCATTATATTATGCTTTTTGTTTTGAAGGTGGACTGCTATCTTTTATTAACTATCTCAATCGCTCCAATCAATCGGTTCAAAAGGAAATTTTTTACGTTAATAAGTCTTATGAAAACATTGAGGTGGAGGTGGCTTTTGTTTACAACCAAGAAATTGAAACTCAAGAGTTAAGTTTTGCCAATAATATTTATACCCCGGACGGCGGAATGCACTTGACCGGTTTTCGTTCGGCCTTAACCCGAACTTTAAATGATTATGGTCGGACCAACGGCTATCTTAAAGATTCCGAAGATAATTTGATTGGCGATGACATCAGGGAGGGCTTGGTGGCAATTGTCTCCGTTAAATTAAGAGAGCCCCAATTTGAAGGTCAGACCAAAGCCCGCTTGGGTAATCCGCCGGCCCGAACCGCAGTGGAAACAGTAGTTAATGAATCCTTAAAGGAATTTCTGGAAAAAAATTCCAATGACAGTCGGGCAATCATTGAAAAATGCCTGCTGACGGCTAAAGCCCGCAAAGCGGCCAAGGCAGCCAAAGAAACGGTTTTAAGAAAAGGCATTTTGGAAGGAATGACTTTGCCGGGAAAATTAGCTGACTGTTCCAGCCGCGACCCGGAAGAATCCGAATTGTTTATTGTGGAAGGCGATTCTGCCGGCGGCAGCGCCAAGTCGGCGCGGGACAGACGTTTTCAGGCTATCTTACCTTTGCGGGGAAAAATTTTGAACGTGGAAAAAGCCCGGGTTGACAAAATGCTTTTAAATAAAGAAATTCGCGCTTTGGTGATGGCCATTGGCACTGCCATTGGCGATGAATTCGACCTTTCAAAATTGCGTTATCACCGAGTCATCATCGCCACCGATGCTGACGTGGATGGCGCGCATATCCGCACCCTCCTTCTGACACTCTTTTATCGGTATTTTAACGAGGTGATTAAAAACGGTCATCTTTATATTGCCCAGCCGCCTTTATATCGGCTTCAGACTGGAAAAGAAATAAAATATGCGTATAATGATGCAGAAAAGGAGAAAATTATGAAAGAATTGGCAAAGGGCGAAAAACGGCAGACTAGTATCAATATCCAGCGCTACAAAGGGCTTGGAGAGATGAATCCGGAGCAGCTTTGGGAGACAACAATGGACGACCAAAACAGGATTTTAAAATCGGTGACGATTGAAGATGCTCAGGAAGCCGAAAGATTGTTTGATATTTTAATGGGGGAGCAGGTTGAACCCCGAAAACATTTTATTCAAAGTCAGGCGACAATGGTTAAAAATTTGGACATATAACGATAACAATGTTTAACAAACCCAAATCTTACATCCAAGAATCCTATCGGGAAATTCATAGGGTTAATTGGCCTACCCGCAAGGAGACCGTACGTTTAACCTTAATTGTTATTGGCATGTCCATAGGAGTGGCGATTTTTTTGGGTATTTTGGATTTCGTATTTACTTATTTATTGGAAAAGTTTCTTGTATAATTCAGAATTTAAAAGTCAAATGGAACAAACAAAAGAGAAAAAATCATCCGCCGCATCCGCCCCAAAAGATATTAAAAAAAGGGGGGAAAGACACTGGTACGCAGTCCATACTTACTCGGGCTACGAAGATGCGGTAGGCCGCTATTTACGTCAAAGAGTTAATTCTTTGGAGATGAACGATAAAATTTTTAATATTGTTGTCCCCAAGGAAACGAAAATTAAAATAAAAAACGGCAAACGTAAGGTGGTGGAAGAAAAAATTTATCCCGGCTATGTGTTGGTTGATATGACGATGAGCGAGGATTCTTGGTACGTGGTTAGAAATACCCCGAGAGTCACCGGTTTTGTCGGCGCCGACTCAACAGAGCCGACTCCGCTTTCCAAAGAAGAAGTCGAGGCCCTATTGGATCGGATGAAAGGAGAAGAGCCCAAATTTAAAATTGAATTTCGGACCGGTGAAACCGTGAGAATTATTGACGGGCCATTCAAGGATTATGAGGGAAAAGTGGCTGAAATAGACGAAGAGCACGGTAAAATGAAAGTGATGGTTCCGATTTTCGGTCGGGAAACAAGAGTGGAGTTGGATTCTTTACAAGTACAAAAAATTTAGGGCTTTGTCTAAATTTTGGAGGCAATAACCGAACAAAATTTAGAAACAAAACCTTTACCCCGGCCTCTATGCTTATTAAATAAGGAATAATTCTATTTACTGATATTAAACTTAGTAATAAATATTTTATCGTAATTTTATGGGCTTAAAGGGCGGGGTGCTCCATGTTGTAGATAAATTTTCATCGCTACGCTGGAGCTTCGCTCGAAAATTTAAACAACATGGGCAAGCTAATTAAAACAATCGTAAAATTACAAATTTCTGCCGGAGCAGCCAATCCGGCGCCGCCGGTTGGGCCGGCTTTGGGTCAGCACGGCGTTAATATCGCCCAGTTTTGTCAGGAGTTTAATGAAGCCACCGGGAAAATGACCGGAGACATTATTCCGGTTGAAATTACGATTTACGAAGACCGAAGTTTTGATTTTAAATTAAAAACTCCGCCTGCCTCGGATTTATTAAAAAAGGCGGCTGGCATTAAAAAGGGTTCTGGCGATCCGCTGAAAAATAAAGTCGGCAGAGTGACCAAAGCTCAGATTAAAGAAATCGCCGAAAAGAAGATGGCGGATTTAAACGCCAACGATATTGAAGCGGCGATAAAAATAATTGAGGGGACAGCCCGCTCAATGGGAATTATTATAGAAGAATAAAATTTTTTATTTTGTCTTATGCCGCAAAGATTATCTAAAGACGAATATTATCTAAAAATTGCCAAACAAGTTGGCTTAAGGTCAACCTGTTTTCGCAACAGGGGAGGAGCAATTATAGTTAGAGATGACCAAGTTATCGCTACGGGCTATATTGGCGCTCCACGAAAAACCAAAGATTGCTTTGAAAGGAACGAATGTTTAAGAGATAAATTGGGCATTCCCCATGGCAAACAATATGAAATGTGCCGGTCGGTTCATGCCGAAATGAATGCCATAATCAATGCGGCCAGAGCCGGAGTTTCTCTTTTTGGAGCAGATATTTATATTTCTTGTGAAAATCCAAAGGATAATACGCCAAGGGATAGTTTCCCTTGTTTTATCTGTAAAAAAATAATTATTAACTGCGGAATTAAAAGAATTGTTTGTACCGACAATAAAAATGACATAGTCATATTTAACGTGGAAGACTTGATTAAAGATTGGCAGGAAAAAGACATAATTGATGACCAACGCCAATTTGGAACGGATTTAAACATTAAAGAAGGTTTAAACTGAAAAGGATTTTAGGTGAATAAAATTATCTGCATTGTCGGCATGGCTGGTTCTGGTAAGAGTATTGTTTCCGATGAATTGGTAAAACGCGGTTTTTCATATTTAAGATTTGGACAGATTACTCTTGATAAGGTTAAGGAAGAAGGTCTCGAACCCAACGAAAGTAATGAAAGAAAAATAAGAGAAAAATTCAGAAAAGAATATGGAATGGGGGCGTTCGCTACTCTTAATATTCCAAAAATAGAAGAATTGCTTAAAAAATCTAATCTAGCAGTTGATGGGCTTTATAGTTGGTCAGAATATAAAATACTCAAAGATAAATATGGAGATTCGAGGTATGTTATAGCGGTATATGCGCCGCCAGAATTGAGGTACGAAAGATTGAAAAATAGGGCTATGGCGGATGATGAAAAACAACGTTTTAGATCTTTTACAGAAAAAGAGGCAAAAGCCAGGGATTATGCCGAAATTGAAAATATAGAAAAAGGCGGTCCTATTGCGATGGCAGATTTTACGATTATTAATACGGGGACGGTGGAA
>Ga0210058_1000486_pt1 | contig 37993 bp, 34 predicted proteins | sample CryGeymeta201511_FD_183979 | JGI IMG/M metagenome (GOLD analysis project Ga0210058, IMG submission 183979) | Groundwater microbial communities from Crystal Geyser aquifers in Utah, USA - Crystal Geyser metaG 2015-11 (SPAdes) (version 2) | ecosystem: Environmental > Aquatic > Deep subsurface >...
CGCCACAGGGAGCGTGCGCCGGCCATGTTGCGACCGTGGGTGGAGGTGCGGGAACGGTATTGGGGCATGATGTCTCTCTCAAGCAACGTATAATCCGGACTTCAATTCTAACCCATCACTCCATGCTCGTTCATCCGCAATTCGACCCTGTCGCCCTGCATCTCGGCCCGTTCGGCATCCACTGGTATGGATTGATGTATCTGGCCGGTTTCGCGATCTTCATCTGGCTTGGGCGGAAACGTCTGCGCACGCTGAACCACCCCGGCTGGGATGCAAAATTCCTCGACGACCTGCTTTTCTACGGCGTGCTCGGCGTGATCATCGGCGGCCGACTGGGCGAAGTACTATTCTACAACCCCGGCTATTATTTTTCACATCCCGCCAAAATCCTGGCGGTGTGGGAAGGTGGCATGTCGTTCCACGGCGGCCTCCTTGGCGTGCTTTTGGCGATGGCGCTGTTCGCGCGCAGCCGCAACATCCGCTGGCTGGTACTGATGGATTTCATCGCCCCGCTGGTTCCGCCGGGACTGGCGCTTGGGCGGCTCGGCAATTTCATCAACGGCGAACTGTGGGGACGCCCCACCGACGTGCCGTGGGCGATGGTCTTCCCGCAAGTGGATCAACTACCGCGCCACGCTTCGCAGCTGTATGAATTCGGGTTGGAAGGCGTCGCACTATTCATGCTGTTGTGGTGGTATTCGGCCAAACCGCGTGCAGTGGGTGCAGTATCCGGCCTGTTCCTCATCGGCTACGGCAGCTTCCGCTTCCTCGGCGAATTCACGCGCAACCCGGACGACGGCATCTTTGGTCTGATGACGTTCGGCACCAGCATGGGGCAGTGGTTGAGCCTGCCGATGGTGCTGGCAGGGGTCTGGCTGATGCGCCGCGCGCAAGGGAAACCCGCAGCATGAAGCGCGCCGCCCTCTTCCTGTTGTGCGCCTGCGCCGCCGTATCCGCCCAAGCCGTCAAACCCAACTGGAAAGCCTGCGCCGAGAAACCCAACGATGCGGAACGGCTGGCCTGTTACGACAAACTCACCGGCCAGCATTATGCCGACCGTTCGGCGCTGACCCGGGCGTGGGATCTGGACGGGCGCGGCAACCCGGATGCGGAGGGAATCCGGCGGCTGGAGCCTTACCGCGCCAACCGCTTGCTGGTGCAGCACACCTCGCGCATCAATAACCAAACCGCTTCACCGGCCAAACAAAATGCCGCAACTGCGCCGTTCACCTACCAGCCGAATGAATTGAAATTTCAGTTCAGCGCAAAATCGGAAATCGGCAATTTTCGCGAGATGGATCTGCTGTGGTTTCGCAATTTTAGAATCTGGGGCGGCTTTACCCAGCAATCCTACTGGCAATTGTTTAACAGCTCGCAGTCTTCGCCGTTCCGCGAGACTAATTACGAACCCGAGATTATCGGCACTTTGGGCACCGGCCAAGCGCAAGGGTGGAAACTGCTGAATATCGGCCTGTCGCACCAGTCCAACGGGCGCGACAATCCGTTCTCGCGCAGCTGGAACCGCGTGTATTTGCAAAGCGGCTGGGAGTGGGGCAGCCATTATTTGCTGGCGCGCAGCTGGTGGCGCGTCCCCGAGTCGGCCGGTAACGACGACAACCCGGATATCCAACAATTTTGGGGGCGGGCCGAAATGGAAATGCATTGGTCGCCGGACCAGGATGACGAGGTCATCCTGCTTGCGCGCAGCAACCTGTCTGTCGGTCAGCCGCGCGGCTTCGTGCAGCTGGACTGGTCAACTCCCGTCCGTTTCTGGCATCTGGCGCGCTTAAGCATGCAGCTTGCCACCGGCTATGGCCACAGTCTGATCGACTATAACCACAAGCAAACCACTTTAAGTTTGGGCCTGACCTTCAAGGACTGGTAATTGACACCACCCGACCCGCTCCCCGATACTCGAAACATCGTTTTCTTCAAGGCTGTTCATTTTGGATGACATTTCCCTTGGCACACTGTTTGCCATCCTGTGCGTACTGCTGATCTGCAGCGCGTTCTTCTCCGGCTCCGAAACCGGCATGATGGCGATCAACCGCGCCCGCCTCAACAGCCTGGTGCGCAAAGGCAACCGCGGCGCCCGTCTGACCGCTGCCCTGCTCGGCAAGGTGGATAAACTGCTCGGCTCCATCCTGCTCGGCAACACCCTGCTCAACGTCGCCGCCGCCGCCGTGACCAATATCATCATCCTGCGCCTGTTCGGGCAGGATGATCTGGCCATTCTGTTCGGCACCCTGGCGCTGACTTTCGCGCTGGTGGTGTTCAGCGAAATCATGCCCAAGATTATTGCGGCCAGCTTCCCCGAGCGCATCGCCCTGCCCGCCAGCTATGTGCTGACCCCGCTGATTACTCTGTTTCATCCGGTTGTCTCCGTGGCGACGGCCTTGGTCAAGGGACTGCTGTGGTTATTCCGCATCCGCATCCAGACCGACCAAAGCAAACAAAAAATGACCTTGGAGGAGCTGCGCGGACTGGTGCTCGATGCCGAGCATTTCCTGCCGCGCAAACATCAGAAGATGCTGCTGAACCTGGTCGATCTGGAGCGCATCACCGTCAACGATGTGATGATCCCGCGCAACCAGATCGAGGCGCTCGACATCGGCACCGAGCCGGCCGAATTGCGGCGGCAACTCATCACCTGTCACCACACCCTGCTCCCGGTGTTTCAAGACACGCCGGACAACATCATCGGCATCCTGCACCTGAAACGCGTGTTGCCGCTCCTGCAGGAAGAAACACTGGACCCGGAACAGTTGCGCGAGGTGCTGCACGATCCGTATTTCATTCCTTCCGACACACCGTTGCTGAAGCAACTGCAACAGTTTCAGGAACGGCGGACGCGCCTCGGGCTGGTGGTGGACGAGTATGGCGAGCTGCTGGGACTGGTGACACTGGAGAATATTCTGGAGGAGATTGTCGGTGAGTTCACCACCCAGTCGCCCGCACAAACAGGCAAGTTTCTGCGGCAGGATGACGGCAGTCTGTTGCTGGAAGGCAGCAGCAGTCTGCGCGAGCTGAACCGCAAACTCGGACTGCATCTGCCGCCGGGGGAGGCCAAGACGCTCAACGGCCTGATTCTGGAACACCTTCAGGATATTCCGGAAGCAGGCACCAGTCTGAAGATCGGCGATTACCCGATCGAGATCATCCAGGTACAGGATCGCGCGGTTAAAGTCGCACGCATTTTTCTGCCCCGGCCAACTCGGAAAATCGAGTAATCAGCACCGCTTTACATGCAAAACAATGCAATGCATGATGCAAAAGGCCTTTATAATTTATCCGCTTGCGCGTAACGCGGCGACGCGAAACAAACCGCATCCGCAGCGCATTTGAGTCGAGGAAACGCAATGGCTAGAGAAAAGAACGTCAAGGTCAAGGAAATCCTCTATAGCTGGGAAGGGAAGGATAAATCCGGCAAGACGGTGAAGGGCGAGATGCGCGCGCCGGGCGAGGCCAGTGTTTCCGCGCATCTGCGCCGCCAGGGCATCAATGTCAGTAAAATCAAAAAGAACACCGCCGGTGCCGGCAAGGTCAGCGAAAAAGATATCGCGCTATTCACCCGCCAACTCGCCACCATGCTCAAATCCGGCGTCCCCCTGTTGCAAGCCTTCGACATCGTCGGCAAAGGTCACGACAACCCCGCAGTGGCGCACCTGCTGATGGAGATCAAGACCGACGTGGAAACCGGCAGCAGCCTGGAACAGGCGTTCCGCAAATTCCCGTTGTATTTTGACGACCTGTATTGCAACCTGATCGGAGCCGGGGAAGCGGCCGGCATTCTCGACACCCTGCTCGACCGTCTCGCCAGCTACAAGGAAAAAATTCAGGCGATCAAGAGCAAGATCAAGTCCGCCCTGTTTTATCCAATCTCCATCATTGCAGTCGCGTTTATCATCACCGCGATCATCATGATCTTCGTGATTCCGGCGTTCAAGGAATTGTTCAGCAGCTTCGGCGCCGACCTGCCCGCGCCGACTCTGGTGGTAATGGCAATCTCCGACTTCTTTGTCGAATGGTGGTGGGCGATCTTTGCCATCATCGGCGGCTCCATCTACGGCTTTTTCTATACCTGGAAGCGAAACAAAAAAATGCAGCGCGTGATGGACCAGATGATGCTCAAGATTCCCGTGTTCGGACCGCTGGTGCGCAAAGCCACCATCGCGCGCTGGACGCGCACCCTTTCCACCATGTTCGCCGCCGGTGTGCCGCTGATCGAAGCCTTCGATTCGGTCGCCGGGGCGGCGGGCAACGCGGTGTACGCCGATGCCACCAAACAGATCCAGCGCGATGTGGCGGCCGGCAACAGCCTGAATGCCGCGATGGTCAGCACCAACGTGTTCCCTGGCATGGTATTGCAAATGGTCGCCATCGGCGAAGAGTCGGGCTCCATCGACAGCATGCTGTCCAAAGTCGCCGATTTTTACGAGGCCGAAGTGGACGATGCGGTAGAAGCCCTATCCAGCCTGATGGAGCCGCTCATCATGGTGGTGCTGGGCACCCTGATCGGAGGCATGGTGATCGCCATGTACCTACCGATCTTCAAGATGGGCCAAGTGGTTTGATTTTCTTCACACCCGGGCGCGGCGCGGTGCCGCGCCCTTTTTTATATCAAATTTAATGCTCACCCTGTTACAGCACTCTCCTGCATTTTTTATTTCGCTGGCCGGCCTCCTCGGCCTGCTGGTTGGCAGCTTCCTCAATGTCGTCATCTACCGCCTGCCCCGAATGATGGAACGCGAGTGGCAGGCACAGTGCGCCGAACTGAACGCCCAGCCAGCAACGGAAAACACACCGTTTAATCTGATGGTGCCACGCTCTGCCTGCCCGCAATGCCACCGCCCGATCTCTGCGTTGGAGAACATCCCGCTGTTGAGCTATTTGTTTCTGCGCGGTCGTTGCGCCGGATGTGCGACACCTATTTCACTGCGCTATCCGATCGTCGAGGCAGTGAGCGGCGGATTGAGCGCCTTCGCCGCCTGGCATTTTGGTTTTGGTCTCGCCGGCATTGCCGCGCTGTTCTTCATCTGGGCATTGGTCGCCCTCACCTTCATCGACTTCGACACGCAATTGCTGCCGGACAGCATCACCCTGCCTCTGCTTTGGCTCGGCCTGCTGCTGAATCTCAATGGCGCGTTCACTTCGCTGGCCAACGCAGTGGTCGGCGCGGTCGCCGGTTATCTGGTGCTGTGGAGCGTGTATTGGGCGTTCAAGTTGTTCACCGGAAAAGAGGGCATGGGATTCGGTGATTTCAAATTGCTCGCCGCCATCGGCGCTTGGTTGGGCTGGACTCTGCTGCCGCTGGTGATCCTGCTGTCTTCGCTGGTCGGTGCGGTAGTCGGCATTATTCTGATCGTGGCGACCAGGCATGGTCGCAACATCCCAATCCCGTTCGGTCCCTACCTGGCGGGCGGCGGCTTGATCGCCCTGTTCTGGGGACACTCTCTCACCCAGTCTTATCTGCAGCTGCTCGCGCCATGATGCGTTATTACGGATTAACCGGCGGTATCGGCAGCGGCAAGAGCGAGGTGGCGCGCCTTTTGGTCGAACTCGGCGCGCGCGTTATCGACACCGACGAAATTTCGCGCCAGCTGACCGCGCGCGACGGTTTGGCGATTCCCGAGATCGGCGAAATATTTGGCGCCAATTACATCACGGCGGAAGGCGCGCTCGACCGCGCCCGCATGCGCCAACTGGTGTTCAGCGACCCGGCCTCGAAAATGCGCCTGCAAAACATTCTGCATCCGATGATTTTGGCGGAGACTAAAACCCGGGCACTGATGCCCAGCCTAGCGCCGTACACGCTGGTCGTCGTGCCTCTGCTGTTTGAAAGCATGCGCTACCGCAACTGGCTGCAGCGTGTGATCGTGGTCGATTGCCCAGAAACCGGGCAAATCCGCCGCACGATGCAGCGCAACGGATTGGACGAAACTGCCGTGCGCGCTATCATGGCGCAGCAAATGACGCGCGCGATGCGCCTGCATCTGGCCGACGAGATCGTTCACAACGATGGCGATCTTGATGCGCTGAAAATCGAGGTGGCCCAGTTGCATCAGCGCCTGCTTGCGGCCTGACAGGCGGTTGACGATATCCGGCACTGCCTACATCTTTCAACCACGACCAACCGCCAAACCGGCCCGACAAAAGTGATCAGCTACGAATTCCCTTTGAACGAGCGCGTGCGCACCATGTTGCGCCTGGAAGATTTGTTCACGCGCGTCGAACGTTTCATCGCCCGGGCAGATCGAACCGATCACCATGCCGCGCTCGGTGTGCTGTTCGAGATCCTTGAAGTCGCCAGCCGCGCCGACCTGAAGTCGGACCTGCTGCAAGAGCTGGATCGCCAAAAAAAGGCACTCAATGCCCTGCGCAACAACCCGCAGATTTCAGAAGATGCACTGGATTTAATACTGGATCAAATCGAAAATGACAGTGCCAAATTGTTGGAAATCAACGGCAAGATCGGGCAGCACCTGCGCGATAATGAATGGCTGATGGGCATTAAGCAGCGCGCCATCATCCCCGGCGGTGTGTGCGAGTTCGACCTGCCCTCCTACCATTATTGGCAGCACTTGCCGGAAGACCGGCGGCGCGCCGATTTGAGTGAATGGCTGGCACCGCTGTTGCCGCTCAAGGCAGGCATCAGCATCCTGCTCAAGCTGTTGCGCGAAAGTGGCCGTGCCCGTCGCTTCACCGCGCTTCAAGGCTCTTTCCAGCAAATGCAGGGGGGGCGGGTGGCGCAATTGCTCAGCGTCACGTTGGATCGGTCGCTACCCTGTTTTCCGGAGATCAGCGCCAACAAATACGCGCTGAACATTCGCTTTGTAGCCGCCGATTTCTGCGCCAAGACATCGCTATACGAACAGGATGTCGATTTCAGCCTGGTTTTTTGCTCGCTGCAATGAGTAAACCACTCATCGTCACCTGTCCCACCTGCGGCAAAGCGCATCCATGGGACAACACCAACCGCTTCCGTCCGTTCTGCAGCGAACGCTGCAAAATGATCGACCTCGGCAAATGGGCAAATGAGGAATATCGCGTCGAACAACGCGAACGGGATGGCGGGGATCAGGAAACCCAAGCTTGACGCAGCAACGCGATGCCGTGCGCGCCCTGCCGCCACGCGGTCTGCATGTCATCGTGTTTCAGGCCACCCAGCGCATACACCGGTATGGACGAACCCGCCGCAATCGCGGCGAAATTTTCCCAGCCCAGATGCGGTGCACCCGGATGCGATGGCGTCGGCAACACCGGACTCAATAACGCGAAGTCACAGCCCAATGCTTCCGCCCGGCGCAACTCGTCCGCGTTGTGGCAGGAAGCCGCGCACCAATCCACCGCCGGACGTTCAGCCAATTCTGCAAGCTGCGTCGAGGTCAGCTGCACCCCGTCCGCGCCGACTTCCCGCGCCAGCGCCACATCGCCGTTGAGCAACACGCTTGCCCGATGGGCATGCGCCAGCTCCACCGCGCGCAAGGCCAACTCACGCAACACGTCCCCAGAGAGAGATTTTTCGCGCAACTGCACCAGCCGCAACCCCCCTTCCAGACTGGCCTGCAGCCTTGCCAGGAATGGCTCCACCCCCAGTTCGGCGGCATTGCTGATGGCGTACAGAGCGGGCAACTCCAGTGCGCGCAGAATGGGAGAGTTGGCCGGGAGGATGGGTTCAACGATTACCTTGCCCGGGTGTTGCCAGGAAAATTGCTGGCCTTCATGCGGATGTAACTCTCCTGTCCACGCTGTCACGCGAAAAAAATTCAGGCGCACCGTCGCATGCGGGTAAGTAAATACCCGCGTCAGCCAAGGATAGGCTGTCGCGACTCCGATGCCCAACTCTTCGCGCAGCTCGCGCACCAGCGCAGAGTGCGCCGTCTCGCCCGGCTCGATCTTGCCGCCGGGAAATTCCCAATAGCCGGCCCAGATTTTGCCAGGGGGACGCTGGGCGAGGAGGAACGAGCCATCCGGACGTTGCAGGACACCTGCGGAGACTTCAATGATCCTATTTTGCAACATACCGGCCGCACCAGTCGCGCGCGAATTGCCCCGCCACCCTCCCGCTCCTCGAACCGCGCGACAGCGCCCATTGCAGCGCCGCCGTGCGCACCTCGTCTGTCATGCCCTGCTGCCCCCCATGCCGCGCCAGCCAGTGCGCCGCCACCGCGAGATACTCGTCCTGTGTAAACGGGTAAAAGGAAATCCAAAGGCCGAAACGTTCGGACAATGAAACTTTCTCCTCGACACTTTCCGCCGGATGCACTTCATCGCCAACATGCCTGGTGGCGAGATTGTCCTGCATGGAATCCGGCATCAGGTGGCGACGGTTGGAGGTGGCGTAGATGAGCAGGTTGTCGGAGAACGCCACCAGATCGCCGTCCAGTGCGGCCTTGAGTGCCTGATAGCCCGGCTCATCGGTATTGAAGGAGAGGTCGTCACAGTACAGGATGAAGCGCTCGGCGCGCCCCTGCACCAGAGCGACAATATGCGACAGGTCGATCAAGCCTTGCTTGTCGATCTGAATCACGCGCAAACCCTGCGCGGCATATTCGTTCAGCAGCGCCTTGACCAGCGACGATTTCCCGGTGCCGCGCGCACCGGACAGCAGCACGTTGTTGGCGGTGCCGCCGTTGACGAACTGCAGCGTGTTCTGCCGAATGCGTTGTTTCTGGTCGTCGATGCCGAGCAAGTCGGTCAGCGCGATACGCTGAAAATTGGCAACGGGATGCAGGGTACGCTGCCGGTGGTCCCAACGAAAAGCGGCGGCAGATTGCCATTCGGGGGCCTGCGGCTGCGCACCGGGCAAGATGCTTTCCAGACGGGAGAGCAGGCCTTCGGCGCGGCAGAGGAAGCGGTTGAATTCGTCCATAATGCAAAACCTTCTTATCCGCAGATTGCACAGATTCTCGCAGATTAAACCCCAAAATCGGCGGCAGATATTTCAGCTCTTATCCGACTCAAGCTGCTTCACCCACAATTAATCTGCGTCAATCTGTGCAATCTGCGGACACATGGTTTTAGCTTCTGTAGCTCGCGTTGATCTTCACGTAGTCATACGAGAAATCGCACGTCCACAGCGTGGCGTTCACCGCTCCGCGGTTCAGCACAACGCGGATGGTAATGTCGCTTTGTTGCATCACGCGCTGCCCGTCTTCCTCGCGATAGCTTGCCGCGCGCCCGCCGTGCTCGGCCACCAATACATCGTCGAGATACAGCTTGAGCGTTTCAACATTGAGGTCGGCAACCCCGGCGTAGCCAATCGCGGCCAGGATGCGCCCAAGATTGGGGTCGGAGGCAAAAAACGCGGTCTTGACCAAAGGCGAATGCGCGATGGCGTAACCGATTTTCTTGCACTCGGCTTCATCCTTGCCGCCCTCGATTTTGATGGTGATGAACTTGGTTGCGCCTTCGCCGTCGCGCACGATGGCCTGCGCCAGCAGCGTCGCCACTTCCGTAATGGCTTCCAGCATCTGCCAACGGTTGGTATCGTCGATCACCACACCGCTCTTGCCCGTGGCGATCAGCATCAGCGCATCGTTGGTGGAGGTGTCGCCGTCCACCGTAATGCAATTGAAAGAGGCATTCGCCGCATCCTTGACCAGGAGTTGCAACAGCGGTTGCGGGATCGCCGCGTCGGTGGCGATGTAACCCAGCATGGTGGCCATGTTGGGGTGGATCATGCCGGAGCCTTTTGACATGCCGGTGACGGTGACGGTCTCGCCGTTGATCTGCACCTGGCGCGAGACTGCCTTGGGCAGGATGTCGGTGGTCATGATGGTGTGCGCGGCGTCGTACCAGTTGTCGGCTTTTAGATTGGCGATGGCTTGCGGCAAACCGGCAACGATCTTGTCCACGGGCAGCGGCTCCATGATGACGCCGGTGGAATACGGCAGCACCTGCTCCGGTTCGCAGCCCAGCAATTTCGCCAGTTCGGCGCAGGTCGTGCGCGCTGCCTGCATGCCCGGTTCACCGGTGCCGGCATTGGCGTTGCCGGTGTTGACCACCAGCGCGCGAATACCCTTGCCTGCGTCGAGGTGTAACTTTGCCACGGTCACCGGCGCGGCGCAGAAACGGTTGGTGGTAAACACCCCCGCCACAGTCGCGCCCTCTTCCAGCCGGATAACCAGCAGATCCTTGCGCCCGGCGGACTTGATGCCCGCTTCCGCAGTGCCCAAAAAAACGCCCGCAACGGGCAACAGTAGTGCCGCAACGGGCGTTGATAGATTTACCGGCATGATTTCAGAAACGTCCGCCGGTCTTGTACAGATAGTTGGTCATTTCAACAGACTGCGCGTTCATGCGTCGAACGATGCCATGCACATGGCGCACGATGCCGCGCATCACGTAATACACGATGGCGGGTTGCGAGTTCAGCAAGGACTCGAACTTGCAACGATCGAGCACCAGCACTTTGCAGTCGGTCTTGGCGGTCACCGTCGCGCTGATCTGCGACACATTGCCGCCAACGAAGGTGATGATGCCGGCCAGGTCGCCCGGCTGCAGCAGATGCAGCGTGGCCTGTTCGCCACCGATGGTCGCGGTTGCTTCGACTTCACCGCTAGCCAGCACGATCAGGGAATTTTTCAGGCGCTCTTCCCCTGGACGCAACAGGCTTTGTCCCGCCTTGTACTCGCTGACTTCAAACAGCTGACCGAGCGATTCGATCTCGGCATCGCGCAACTCTTCGGTCAACGTCGAGTTGTGCAGGGTTTGCAAAATAAGGTCATCGGTCGGCATCGTCTTCTCCCGTCTGGTTGAGGTGTTCAATTCAGTTTCCCGTGGCACTGCTTGTACTTCTTGCCAGATCCGCACGGACACGGATCGTTGCGCCCGATTTTTTCACCGCCGCGCACAAAGGGCTTGTGCTCAGCTTCGTCCGGTTCATTTCTGCCCAGCGCCTCGTCGTAATCGGCGTGATGATACTGCACATTCTCCGGCGCATGGGGCACCTCCGCTTCCTGCACCGCTTCCTCGCTGCGTATCTGCACATTGAGCAGGGTCTGCACCACGTCGCGCTTGATTGCATCGAGCATGGAGGAAAACAATTCGAACGCCTCGCGCTTGTATTCCTGCTTCGGGTTCTTTTGCGCATAGCCGCGCAAATGGATGCCCTGGCGCAAATGATCGAGCGCCGCCAGATGCTCGCGCCACTGCTGGTCCAGGGTTTGCAGCATCACGATGCGCTCGTAACCGCGCATCAGTTCGGCGCTAACCCGCTCCGCTTTGGCCTGATACTGCCGCCGCGCCTCGTCGGCAATGCGCCGGAACAAGCCGGTCGGATCAAGCTGTTTGTCCTGCTCCATCCACTGCGTAACCGGCAGATGCAGCTGGTATTCCGCCGCCAGCACTTTCTCCAGCCCCGCCACATCCCACTGTTCCTCCATGCTGCCCGGCGGCAGATGCTGGCTGACCAGATCGAGCAGCACACTGTCGCGCATCGCGCTGATGGTATCGCTGATGTCGCCGCTTTCGAGCAACTCGGCGCGCTGCTGATAGATCACCTTGCGCTGGTCGTTGGCGACATCGTCATACTCGAGAATCTGTTTGCGCATGTCGAAGTTGCGCGCCTCGACCTTGCGCTGCGCGTTCTCGATGGCGCGGGTGACCCAGCTGTGCTCGATCGCCTCGCCCTCGGGCAGCTTGAACTTGTTCATGATCGCCGCCACGCGGTCGGAGGCGAAGATGCGCAACAGCGGGTCTTCCAGCGACAGATAAAAGCGGCTGGAACCGGGATCGCCCTGGCGCCCCGCGCGGCCGCGCAACTGGTTGTCCACCCGGCGCGATTCGTGGCGCTCGGTGCCGATAATGTGCAGGCCGCCGCTGGCGATAACTTGCTCATGCACCGGCTGCCATTCGCTGCGCAATGCGGCGATGCGCTGTTCGCGCGCGGCCTCGTCCAGACTCTCGTCCATGCGCACCAGCTCGATCGGCTTCTCCACGTTGCCGCCGAGCACGATGTCGGTACCGCGCCCCGCCATGTTGGTGGCAATGGTAACCATCCCGGGACGGCCCGCCTGCGCCACGATCTCGGCCTCGTGTGCATGCTGTTTCGCATTCAACACCCGATGCGGCAGTTTGGCTTTTTCCAGCAGGCCGGAGAGCAACTCGGACGTCTCGATCGAAGTCGTACCGACCAGCACCGGTTGCCCGCGTTCGTGACAGTCGCGGATATCGGCGATCACCGCCGTGTATTTTTCCTGCGCGGTGAGGAACACCTTGTCCATCAGATCGCTGCGTATCGTCGGGCGGTTGGGCGGCACAATCACCGTTTCCAGACCGTAGATCGACTGGAATTCGAAGGCTTCGGTATCCGCCGTGCCGGTCATTCCGGACAATTTTTCGTACATACGGAAATAGTTCTGGAAGGTGATCGAGGCCAGCGTCTGGTTCTCTTTCTGGATGGTCACGCCTTCCTTCGCTTCGACTGCCTGATGCAGCCCGTCCGACCAGCGCCGACCGGCCATCAGGCGTCCGGTGAATTCATCCACGATCACCACTTCGCCGTTTTGCACCACGTAATGCTGATCGCGATGGAACAGGTTGTGCGCGCGCAAAGCCGCATAAAGATGATGGATCAGCGTGATGTTCGCCGGGTCGTACAGACTGCCGCCAGCCGGCAACAGACCCGCCCGTTCCAGCAACTGCTCGGCATGTTCATGCCCGCTCTCGCTCAGCAGGATCTGGTGGTTCTTTTCGTCCACGTGATAATCGCCGGGCGCGTTTTCATCGGCCTGGCGCGTCAACTGCGGCGCCAGCACATCGACCCTCACATAAATCTCGACGTTATCCTCGGCCTGGCCGGAGATGATCAGCGGCGTGCGCGCCTCGTCGATCAGGATCGAGTCCACTTCATCGACGATGGCAAAATTCAGCCCGCGCTGGAACCGCTCCTCCGCGCTGGCCGCCATGTTGTCGCGCAGATAATCGAAGCCGAATTCGTTGTTGGTGCCGTAAGTGATGTCGGCGGCATACGCGGCCTGCTTGTCCGCCTGCGGCATGTTGGTCAGGATAACCCCGACCGACAGACCGAGAAAACGGTACAGCCGCCCCATCCACTCGGCATCGCGCGCCGCCAGGTAGTCGTTCACCGTCACCACGTGCACGCCCTTGCCGGACAGGGCATTCAGATAAGCCGCCAGCGTCGCCATCAGGGTCTTGCCCTCGCCGGTGCGCATTTCGGCGATCTTGCCGTAATGCAGCACCATGCCGCCGATCAGCTGCACGTCGAAATGACGCATCTGCAGCACGCGGCGGCTGCCTTCGCGCACCACGGCAAAAGCCTCCGGCAACAAATCGTTAAGCGACTCGCCCTGTTGCAGGCGCTGTCTGAATTGCGGCGTTTTGGCCTGCAGCGCCTCATCGGAGAGGGCGGTAACTTCTGACTCGAGGCTATTGATGCGCGCAACAATCTGCCGATATTGTTTGAGCAGACGGTCATTACGGCTACCAAATACGGATTTTAACAATCTGGAAATCATGCGATTATTTTCTGTGGCTGATGTTACAAACAAGTCATAGCGACATAAATCGTAGCGAGCGGCTGCATGGCAAGGCGCACGGAGCGGAGGAACCGGAGTGTACAAAAAGTACGTCAGGATTCCGAGCACCGCGCAGCGCAGCCATGCAGCCGCGCAGTAGATTTATGTCGCTATGTATAAAAAGGGGGAGGTACTCACCTCCCCCTGACACAAAACCATTGCATTCAACCTGCAGCTTGTTGCAGGAAACGCACGGGATTTTGTGCGGTACCCCGGTATCTCACCTCAAAATGCAGATGGTTTCCGGTCGAACGTCCGGTGCTGCCGACCCGTGCAATCTCGCGCCCACGCCGCACCACCTCACCCACGTGAACCAGCACCTTTGAAGCATGCGCGTAGCGGGTGATAATCTGGTTGCCATGATCAATTTCCACCATATTACCATACTGGGGATGCAACCCCGCAAACACCACCACCCCGCCGGCAGAGGCGTAGATCGGCGTGCCTTCCGGCACCATGTAGTCAACCCCTTCGTGCAACGCATTTTTGCCGGTAAACGGATCCAGCCGCCAGCCGAAATTGGACGAGTACCAGCTGGTTCTGACCGGTGCCACCGAAGGCAACATTCTCTTGTCCAGCCGATCCTGCTGCAACAAGGTTTCCAGCGCCACCAGCTTGTCGCTGCGGTCGCCGAGCAAAACATTCAAAACTTCCAGCTGCTGATCCAGCGACTGCATCGAGACTTCTTGCTGGGGCGGGGCGGGCATATACGGGCCGCCGCGTGCCGGGGCCAGATCGAAGGAGAATTCGCCCGGTTTCATTCCGCTCATCTTGGCCAGTCTTGCCCCCAAACCATCCAGCCGCTGCAACTGCGCCTGCATCTGTCCCAGCCGGGCTGCCATCGCATCCAGACTCTGGCGCAGATAAAGTGCCTGCTTTTGTTGCTCCTCCGCTTGCGCGCTGGCCAGCCAAGTGCGCAATTCATCGCTGATCACGCCCGACTGAAAGCGCACAATGGCATACTGCGCCGTCAATACCGCGACCACGAACAGCGTTGCAGCCAGCATTCCTGCCGCCAGCAGATGGGCGCGGGTCAACGTCAGACTGCGCGCTTTTGCAAAACGGCTGGAAACCAGAATAATATTCATGCCATACCTCCCATACTACAGACTGTGGAAATCGTGCCTCATCGCCTGACCGCCTTCATCGGATCAAACCCGACCCTGCGCTCGCTGGCACAGACGGTGGCGCAACTTTCAGAATTGCAACGCCATTACCAAGCGATCATCCCGCCCTCGCTCGCCCCGTGCAGCCGTGTCGCGCACTGCGCAAACGGACAGCTGACTCTGGAAGCCGACAACGGCGCGGTGGCCGGAAAACTGCGCCAGCTCAGCCCGGAGCTGATTTCCTTATTTCGAACAAGGGGATGCGAGATTACTGGAATTCAGATTAGGGTGCAAGCAAGCAACCGGCCACCCCCTCCTCCGGCCACCCCCCGATCACTCGGCAAACAGGGCCGGCATGCCCTCGAAGTATTCGCCAGCGAACTGCCCGACGACAGTCAGCTGAAATCTGCGCTCGAACGGATGATCCGCAGGGCACGTTAACTGAAAACGCGCCAAGCGACGAAGCCGTAGCGTTCGAGCAGAAACACCACCCCAAAAACCATCAGCAGGAACAAGACAAAGCGCGCAACCTGAACGGCCCGCTTGAGATAACGCGCATCGCGCGTAAAAAGGTAGGCCACCACGGCTGCCGCGATGAACAAGGCGGACAGCATCAGGGCCAGCCGGATCAGCATGCTGTTCAGGCCGCCTGCATTTGCAGGCGCAGAAAATTCGGCGCTTCTTCCGCTTTATCGAAGGTGACAAATTCCCACGCCTCTTCATCCGCCAACAAGGCGCGGCACAAGGCGTTGTTCAGGGCATGCCCCGATTTGTGCCCGGAAAAGGCGCCAATCAGCGGATGTCCGAGCAGATAGAGATCGCCGATGGCGTCCAACACCTTGTGCTTGACGAACTCATCCTCGAAACGCAGGCCGTCCGGATTGATCACGCGGTATTCATCCATCACGATAGCGTTGTCCAGGTTGCCGCCCAGCGCCAGACCTTGCGAGCGCATCCATTCCACCTCCTGCATGAAACCGAAGGTGCGCGCGCGGCTGACTTCCTTGATATAGGAATGCTCGCCCAGATCGACCGTCACCTGCTGCTTGGTATCGGCGAACACCGGGTGCGCGAAGTCTATGGTGAAATTCAGGCGATAGCCGTTGTACGGCTCGAAGCGCACCCACTTGTCGCCCTCCTTCAGCTCCACCGTCTTGCGGATGCGGATGAATTTCTTCGGCACATTCTGCTCGATGACGCCGGCCGACTGCAGCAGAAAGATGAACGTGCCCGCGCTGCCGTCCATGATCGGCAATTCGGGGCTGGTCAGTTCGACGATGGCATTATCGATTCCGAGCCCCGACAAGGCGGACATCAAATGCTCCACCGTCGCCACCCTCGCGCCATTGGCTTCCAGGCAGGTGGACAATCGGGTGTCGCTAACCGCTGTCGCCTCGGCCGGAATATCGACCGGCTGCCGCAGATCCACCCGCCGAAACACGATGCCCGTATCGGCGGCAGCCGGGCGCAAGGTCAGACAGACCTTCTCCCCGGTATGCAGTCCGACCCCAGTCGCCTCCACTGCGGTTTTCAATGTGCGTTGCTTGACCATGCGCTTACCTTGTGATTCGTTGGCAAAGTTTAACACGGGCGCACCCGCCCCCATCCTGCCGCCTAAGGCAGTACGCCGTGATCAGTCGGCTTGTTTGCGCAGGAACGACGGGATATCCAGGGTTTCCACGCCCGATTGTTTCATCGCCTCAACCGCCTCGCGATGGCGTCCGGTGCGATATACCGCCGGCATTTCCAGCTCGTTGAAATCGACCAGCGGTGCATCATGGGTGCCGGTGCGAACCTGTTTCTCGTAAGCCAGCACCGGCTTCGCTTGCGGCTTGCGAATCGCGCCAAGACCGGTTGCCACGATGGTTACGCGCAGTTCGTCGCCCATGTTCTCGTCGAACACCGATCCGACGATTACCGTGGCTTCCGCCGCCGCGAACTGGAAGCAGTTCATCACCTCGTGGAACTCTTCCAGGGTGATGCTGCTGCTGGAGGTGATGTTGACCAGCACCCCCCGCGCGCCGGACAGATCGACATCTTCCAGCAGCGGACTGGCGATGGCCTGTTCGGCGGCACGCTGCGCCCGGTTCTCGCCGGAAGCGGAAGCGGCTCCCATCATCGCCATGCCGTTTTCCGACATCAGGGTGCACACATCGGCGAAGTCCACGTTGACCATACCCGGCACGTTGATGACTTCGGCGATCCCCGCCACCGCGCCTTGCAGCACCCCGTTGGCGGCCTTGAACGCATCCGGCAGCGTGGTCTTGCCGCCCAGCACTTCCATCAGCTTGGCATTCGGCACGATGATGAGCGAATCGACATGCACGCTTAATTCCTCGATGCCCTGCTGCGCCAGCGACATGCGCTTGCCCTCGAACAGGAAGGGTTTGGTCACCACCGCCACGGTGAGGATACCCATTTCCTTTGCCACCTGCGCCACAATCGGTGCGGCGCCGGTGCCGGTGCCGCCGCCCATACCGGCGGTGATGAACACCATGTTGGCACCTGCTATGATCTCGGCAATGCGCTCGCGGTCTTCCTCCGCCGCCGCTTGGCCGATTTGCGGTCGCGCGCCCGCCCCCAGACCTTTGGTCAGGGTGGCGCCAATCTGCAACTGCACTCTGGCCTTGCTGCGTTTCAATGCCTGCGCATCGGTATTGATGGTGATGAACTCGACGCCTTGCACGCCCTGCTCGATCATATGATCGATGGCGTTGCCGCCGCAGCCGCCCACCCCCACCACTTTGATCACCGCGCCTTGCGGTTGTGCATCCAACAGTTCGAAAGCCATCATTTTTCTCCTTGGGTTGATATCAAAATTTAATTGAAAGAATATCCTGCACTGCCTGCTAAAAATTTCCCCTGAACCACGCCGCCATCTTTTCCAGCACCTCCTTGAACGACCCCGCTCCCACTCTCTCCACTTCATTACGCTGCCGCCGTTCCAGCCCGTACAGCAGTAAACCCACGCCGGTCGCATAGCGCGGCGTCTTGACCACCGCCGACAGCCCGCCGATATTGCGCGGCAAGCCAAGCCGCACCGGCAGATGGAAGATCTCCTCACCCAACTCGACCATGCCCTGCAATGCCGCGCTGCCGCCGGTGATGACGATGCCGGAAGACAGCAACTCTTCCATTCCGCTGCGGCGCAATTCGGTCTGCACCAGCGAGTACAACTCTTCCACGCGCGGCTCGATCACTTCCGCCAGGGTCTGGCGCGACAGCATGCGCGCGCTGCGCTCTCCCACGCCCGGCACCTCGATCGGCGCATCGGTGGCCAGTTGGCGCAACGCGCAGCCATATTTGATCTTGATGTCTTCCGCATCGCGCGTCGGCGTGCGCAAGGCCATCGCGATATCGTTGGTGATCTGGTCGCCGGCGATGGGGATCACCGCCGTATGGCGGATCGCGCCGTTGGTAAAAATCGCCACATCGGTGGTGCCACCGCCGATATCCACCAGGCACACACCCAATTCCTTTTCATCGTCCGCCAGCACCGCCTTGCTCGACGCCAGCGGCTGCAAAATCATGTCGTTCACTTCCAGCCCGCAGCGATGGATGCACTTCAGGATGTTCTGCACCGCCGACACCGCGCCGGTGACGATATGGATCTCCACTTCAAGGCGCAGGCCGCTCATGCCCAGCGGCTTCTTGATCCCTTCCTGCCCGTCGATGCTGAACTCCTGCTCCAGGATGTGCAGGATCTGCTGGTCGCCCGGCAGGCTGATCGAGCTGGCGGTCTCGATCGCGCGCACCACATCGGTCTGCGCGACCTCCTTGTCCTTGATCTTGATCATGCCGTGCGCGTTCGAGCTGCGGATATGCCCGCCCGCGATGCCGGTATAGACCTCGCGGATCTTGCAGTCCGCCATCAGTTCGGCTTCCTGCAGCGCCTGCTGGATGGCGCCGACGGTGGCATCGATGTTCACCACCATGCCTTTCTTCATGCCGGACGATTCGTGCATCCCGGCGCCGATCACTTCCAGCGTGCCTTCGGCCGTCATCTCGGCCACGATGCAGGCGATCTTGGAAGTGCCGATATCCAGCCCGACAATCAGATTCTTGCTTTCCTTGCTCATTCTTTCTCCCCCGCCTCAACTATTGGCCACGGCAAATCCATCGCGATAACGCAAATCAATCCGGCGCACCCGAGGCATGGCCGCCTGACTGGACGGATACACGCGGACGAAACGCGCCAGCCGTTCACTTGTCGCCTCGCGCCCCAGTGCCAGTTGCAAGCCGTCGTCCAGTTCGATCTGCCAGGCCATGCGCGGCGACAGCACGACGCGCGCAACCTGCCGCTGCAGCGGCGCCAGCAACTGATTCATCTCGCCATAGGCCTGCGCAACCAGCAGTGCGTTGTGCGCTTCGCCGCTGAATGCCGGCAGCGGCTCGTCCGTATCGGCGTGAAACACTTCGCCGTAGGTGTTCACCAGATCGCTCTGGTTCCAGCGTGCCAGCGCGATGTGCTCTTCCAGCTCAATTTCCAGCGTCCACGGGAACTTGCGCCGCACACTTGCCCGGCGCACCCAGGGCAACCGCTCCAGCGCCTGCCTTGTGCGCTGCAGATCGACGGTGAAAAAATTGCCATGCACCTGCGCCGTCACCGTGCGCAATTGGGCTGCCGTGATATGACCCGGGGCAGCCGTCAACGCCACCGCGCGCAGGGCAAACTGCGGCAGATGCACGGCGTAATTCAAACCGTTCCATACGATCCACAGCGCGCTCAATCCCAGCACCAGATTGGTGAATGCGCGCAAACGATCCGCATCAGCCCACATGACTTGCCTCCAATATGCGCAGCGCCAGTTGCTCGAAGCTGATCCCCTTCTGCCGCGCCGCCATCGGCACCAGGCTGTGGTCGGTCATCCCCGGCGAGGTGTTCGCCTCCAGCACATAAGCCTTGCCGTCCTCCGCGCCGCGCAGGAAATCCACCCGCCCCCAACCTTCTCCGCCGATCAGTGCAAATGCCTGCAAGGCCAGCTGCTGCATCGCCGCCTCGTCCGCCGCACTCAGTCCGCACGGGCACAGGTAGCGCGTGGCATCGCTCAGATATTTCGCGTCGTAGTCATAAAACTCGTTGGCCGGTTCGATCTTGATCACCGGCAGCGCCTGCCCGCCGAGAATCGCCACCGTGTATTCGCCGCCGCTGACAAAACTCTCGGCCAGCACCACCTTGTCGTGGCGGGCCGCCTCGGCATAGGCGGCGGGCAACTCCGCCACCGTGCGCACTTTGCTGATGCCCACGCTGGAACCTTCATTGGCGGGCTTCATGAACAGGGGCAGATCGAGATGGTCGGCCAATGCAGACCAGTCGGTCGGCGCAGTCAGCGCCTCGTACTCCGGGATCTGCAATCCGGCCGCCTGCCAGATCATCTTGCTGCGCCACTTGTCCATGGCGATGGCGGAGGCCATCACGCCGCTGCCGGTGTAGGGGATGCCCATCAGTTCCAGCGCGCCCTGCACCGTGCCGTCCTCGCCGAAGCGCCCGTGCAGGGCGATGAACGCGCGGTCGAATTTTTCTTCGCGCAACGCATGCAGATCGCGCTCGGCCGGATCGAAGGGATGCGCAGCAACGCCCGACTTTCGCAGCGCCGCCAATACCGCCGCGCCGCTCTTCAGCGACACCTCGCGCTCGGCCGAACGGCCGCCGAGCAATACCGCCACTTTCCCGAATTTGCTCACTTTGCTTTTTCTCCCGCTATCCGCACCTCGGTGTGCAGCTCGACCCCCGTCTGCCGCAACACCGTTGCCCGCACTTCTCCGATCAAATCCTCGATGTCCGCCGCGCTTGCACCCCCCAGGTTGACGATGAAATTGGCGTGTTTCTCCGACACCTGCGCGCCGCCAATCCGCTTGCCTTTCAGTCCGCAACTTTCAATCAGGCGCGCCGCGTGATCGCCCGGCGGATTGCGAAATACCGAGCCGCAATTCGGCAGCTGCAACGGCTGGCTCGCGCTGCGCTTCTCCATCAGCGCCTTGATCTGCTGCCGCGCGGCCTCGGCATCTCCCTGCTCGAACTTCAACCAGGCACCGACGAAAAATTCTTCATTCGCTTTGCGCAATGCCACATGCCGATAGCCGATTTCGTATTCCTGCGGCGCGCGTTCCAGCAGCTCGCCGCCGCGCGCCAGCACTTGCACGCGCACCACTTTCTGCCAGGTCTCGCCGCCATAGCAGCCGGCATTCATCGCCAGCATGCCGCCCAGTGTGCCGGGGATGCCGACGAAGAATTCGGCACCGCATAGATGGTTAGTCGCGGCAAAGCGCGCGAGCTTGGCGCCCGCCACGCCGGCTTGCGCGTAGATCAGATCGCCCTCCCTGCGCAACTCGGCCAGCCCCCCGAGCAGCAGCAATACCGTGCCGCGAAATCCGCCGTCGCGCACCAGCAGATTGCTGCCGAGACCCACCGCCAGCAGCGGTTCATCCGCCGGTGTCCGGCGCAGGAACGTTTGCAAATCGGCCAGGTCTGCCGGTTGATACACACGCTGTGCGACACCACCGGCGCGCCAGCTGGCATGGCGCGACATGGGCTCGTCGCGGAGCATCTCTCCACGCAACCCTTCAGCCCTGAACTCTGTCGGTTCGCTCATGTTCATTTTTGCGTCAGTTGCTTCAATTGACTCGGCACGCCGCCGATGGAACCCGCGCCCATGGTCAGCACCACATCGCCGTCGCGCGCCATCTGCAGGATGGCTTGCGGCATGTCGGCGATGCTCTCCACAAATACCACCTCGTTCTGTCCGGCCACGCGCAAGGCGTGCATCAGGCCGCGCCCGTCTGCCGCAACGATGGGCGCTTCGCCCGCCGCATACACTTCCGCCAGCGCCAGCGCGTCCACCGTTCCCAGCACTTTGACGAAGTCCTCGAACAAGTCGCGCGTGCGGGTGTAGCGGTGCGGCTGGAACGCCAGCAGTAAACGCCTGCCGGGAAAGGCGCCGCGCACCGCTGCCAGAGTCGCCGTCATTTCAACCGGGTGATGGCCGTAATCGTCAATCAAGGTAAAGCTGCCGCCTGCGGCAGCGGCGTTTACCCCCCCGCCCTCCGGAAGACGGCTGGGGAGAGGGATTTCCCCATAGCGCTGCATGCGCCGCCCCACACCCTCGAATTCGGCCAGCGCGTCAACAATGGCAGACGGCGCAACGCCGACTTCCAGACCGACCGCGATGGCCGCCAGCGCATTCAACACGTTGTGCTCCCCGGCCAGATTGAGCGTGATGTCCAGATCCAGAGGTTTCCCCTCGTACACACATTTCTCGTCGTGGCGGCACTGCGCGATGAAGCGCATCCGACCGCCCTCGTGACGCACGTTCACCGCGCGGATTTGCGCCTCGTCACTCAAACCGTAAGTCGTCACCGGCTTGCTGATGCGCGGCAATATCTCGCGCACGTTGGCGTCATCCACACACAACATAGCGCGACCGTAGAACGGCAGACGCTCGATAAAATCAATGAATGCCTGTTTCAATTTGTTGAAGTCGTGGTCGTAGGTCTCCATGTGGTCGGCATCGATATTGGTGACGACCGCCAGAATCGGCGTGAGATACAGGAACGACGCGTCCGACTCGTCCGCCTCCGCGACGATGAACTCGCCCGTGCCCAGCCGCGCATTGGCCCCGCTGCTGTTGAGCCGCCCGCCGATGACGAAAGTCGGATCAAACCCGCCCTTGGCCAGCACCGTGGTGACCAGCGAGGTCGTCGTCGTCTTGCCGTGCGTGCCCGCCACCGCAATGCCCTGGCGCAGGCGCATCAGCTCGGCCAGCATCACCGCGCGCGGCACCACCGGGATGCGCTGCGCGCGCGCCGCCAGCACTTCCGGGTTGTCCGCCTTGACTGCGGTGGAAGTCACCACCGCATCGGCATCGCGCAAATTCATCGCATCGTGTCCCTGATGGATCTCGGCGCCCAGTTCGCGCAAGCGCATGATCACCGTGCTGTCGGCCAGATCAGACCCGCTCACCTTGAATCCGAGATTGAGCATCACCTCGGCGATGCCGTTCATGCCGGAGCCGCCGATACCGACGAAGTGGATGTTTTTAATTTTGTGCTTCATCCCGCCAACTCCATACAAACTTTAGCCACTTGCGCCGTCGCATCCGGTTTCGCCAAGCTGCGTGCCGCTAGCGCCATCGCCAGCAATTTTCCCCGCGTCAGTTCACGCAGCAATTGCGCCAATTTCTCCGCGCTCAATTCTTTCTGCGGCAGCAAAATCGCCGCGCCCTGCTCGCTCAAAAAACGCGCGTTGCGGGTCTGGTGATCGTCCACCGCGAACGGGAAAGGCACCAGCACGCTGGCCACGCCCGCCGCCGCCAGTTCGGCGACGGTCAAGGCCCCGGCGCGGCAGATCACCACATCGGCCTGCGCGTACTGCTGCGCCATGTCGTCGATGAAGGCGAGAATGTCGGCCCGTACACCAGCCTGCGCATACAGTGCCTGCACCGTCCCGAGATTTTTCTTGCCGGTTTGATGCACCACATTAAACGAACACTCGCGCAGCGAGCCGGTTGCCCCCTCTCCCGCCGGGGGAGGGTTGGGGTGGGGGAGCGCTCCGCCGCTCAGCAGCGCCAGCGCTTTGGGCAATGCCTCATTCAAAGCCCGCGCGCCCAGACTGCCGCCGACCACCAGCACGTTCAGCTTGCCGCTGCGTTGTGTGTAACGCGCGTTCGGGTCGGGCAATGCAGCGATGTCGGCGCGCACCGGGTTGCCGCACCATGTCGTGTTGCGCAGCACATCCGGGAAACCGCTCAACACGCGCGTCGCCAGTTTCGCCAGCACCTTGTTGCTCAATCCGGCGATGGAATTCTGTTCATGGATCAGCAGCGGCCGGCGCAGGAATGCGGCCATCAGTCCTCCCGGCATCGTGATATAGCCACCCATGCCCAGCACCACATCGGGACGGTGGGCAAAGATCGCCGCCGCACTCTGCCACAAGGCGCGCGGCAGCGAGAACGGCAGCATCAACAGGCGCTGCATCCCTTTGCCGCGCACGCCGGAAAAATTGACCCATGCCACCGGATAGCCGTGTTGCGGCACCAGTTCCGCTTCCATGCTGTGCGGTGCGCCCAGCCACACGATGTTCCAGTTCTGCGCGCGCAAGGCATCGGCAACGGCCAGCCCCGGGTAGATGTGTCCGCCGGTGCCGCCCGCCATGATGAGGATGGTGCGGCTCATATCGGCAACCCCCGCGCAACACGTCTGTTTTCGTAGTCGATACGCAGCAACACCGCGACGGCAACCAGATTCATCACCAGTCCGCTGCCGCCGAAACTCAGGAAGGGCAACGTCAGTCCCTTGGTCGGCAGCACGCCCATGTTGACGCCGATGTTGATCATCGCCTGCACGCCCAGCCAAACCGCGATGCCCTGCGCCACCAGCGCGGCATACAAACGGTCGGACATCGCCGCGTGGCGTCCGATGGAGAAAGCTCGCACGATGAGCCAGGCAAACAGCAGGAGCACGGCACTCACCCCGACTAGCCCGAGTTCTTCGGCGATTACCGCGAGCAGAAAATCGGTGTGCGCCTCCGGCAGATAGAACAGTTTTTCCATGCTGCCGCCGAGACCGACGCCCAGCCATTCGCCGCGCCCGAAGGCGATTAGGGCATGGCTTAATTGATACCCCTTGCCGTAGGGGTCGGCCCAGGGATCGAGGAAACCCAGCACGCGCTGGGTGCGATATTCGGAAGAAAAGATCAGCGCGGCAAACGCCAGCGGCAACACCACGGCCAGGCCAAGGAACACTTTCAGGTTGAATCCGCCCAGCCACAGCGTACCCATGGCGACGACACAGATCACCACGAACGCGCCCATGTCCGGCTCCAGCAACAGCAGAATGCCAACCAATGCCATGACTGTCGCCATAGGCGCGAAGGACTTGAAGAAACTTTCGCGCACCGCACCCTTGCGCACGGCGTAATCGGCGGCATAAATCACCGCGAAGAATTTCATCATCTCCGACGGTTGCAAGTTGAACACCATCAACGAAAGCCAGCGGCGGCTGCCGTTGACCGACTTGCCGATGCCGGGAATCAGCACCAGGATCAGCAACACGACGCCGGCCACAAACAGCAGCGGCGCGTATTTTTGCCAAGTCTGGGTTGGCACCTGGAATGCGATCACCGCGCAGACCAGACCGATCGCCATGAACAGTCCGTGGCGCAACAAATAATAGGCGGCCTGATGGCCGGTATAGCGGCCGGCTTCGGCGGTGGCGATGGACGCGGAATACACCATCACCAACCCGATCGACAGTAACGCGGTAACGATCCAGGTCAGGATGCTGTCGTATTCGGCCGGCTTGCGGCGCGGCGCTTGCAGCGCGGTATTTAGCATGGCGACCCCGCTTGCCGTTTCCGCACCGCCGCGACGAATCTTTCCGCGCGGTGCAGATAGTTGCGGTACATATCGAAACTTGCGCACGCCGGAGAGAGCAGAACCGCGTCGCCGCGCTGTGCCTGCGCGGCGGCCAGCGCCACCGCCTCGTCCATATCGCGCGCATGCAACAGGGGTTTGCCGCAACCGGCCAGCGCCTGCCCGATCAACAGCGCATCGCGCCCGACCAGCACCGCCGCCCGCGCGTATTGCGCCACCGCTGCCCGCAGCGGGGTGAAATCCTGCCCCTTGCCGTCGCCGCCAAGGATAATCACTGCCGGCTTGCCCAACCCCTTGAGCGCGGCCTCGGTCGCGCCGACGTTGGTGCCCTTGGAATCATCGTAAAAAGTCACGCCATTGATCTCCGCGACGCGCTCCACCCGGTGCGGCAATCCCTTGAAGGCGCGCAACGCGCTCAACAGTGGCGCCAGCGGCAGCCCGAGCGAGCGGCACAGTGCCAGCGCGGCGAGCGCATTCGCCACGTTATGCAACCCGCTCACCCGCAATTCATCGGCGCGCATGATCTTGCGCGCACCCTGCATCAGCCAGATATGCGCGCCTTCGCGGATGATTCCCCAGTCGTTTGCGCCAGGCGGAGGATTCAGGCCGAAACTGAACTGCCTGCGCCCGGCAAGTTTCATCGCCGCACTGCGTGCGTCGTCGCGGTTCAGCACTTGCACCCCGCGACCCTGGAAAATGCGTGCCTTGGCTGCAGCGTAGCCATCCATCCCTGCATAACGGTCGAGATGGTCTTCCGTGACATTGAGCACCGCCGCCGCATCCGCATCCAGCGTGGCAGTCGTCTCCAGCTGAAAGCTGGAGAGTTCCAGTACCCATACCTGCGGCTGTTGCGTGCGGGCGCGCAGGGCATCCAGCACCGCCGGCGAGATGTTGCCCGCCACCTGCGTGTCCAGTCCCGCCGCCGCGCACATCGCGCCAACCATGCTGGTGACCGTGGTCTTGCCGTTGGCACCGGTGATGGCGATCACCCGGGTATTGCGCCGGTAGTCGTGGCTCGCAAGCTGCTGCGCCAGCAATTCGATATCACCTTCAACCGGCACTCCGCGTGCGAGGGCGCGCTGCACCAGCGGATCGGCCAGCGGCACGCCGGGGCTGATCGCGATGCGATCGATGTCCTGCAGCAGCACATCGTCGAACGCACCGCAATGCAACTCGGCCCGCGCTATCTCGCTGCGCAGTGCCGCCACCCCCGGCGGCTCGGCACGGCTGTCGCCGACGCGCACGCGCGCGCCCTGCGCATGCAGGTAACGCGCAAGCGAAAGTCCGGTCTCCCCGAGACCGAGCACCAGCACCGATTGTCCAGCCAACTGTTTCAACATTTCTCCTTCGTTGTAGCTCGGGTTTTAACCCGACAAGTCGGGCTGAAGCCCGACCTACAAATACCTCATCGCAACTTCAACGTTGCCAACCCGATCAATACCAGCATCATGGTGATGATCCAGAACCGCACCACGACCTGGGTCTCTTTCCAGCCTTTTTGTTCGAAATGATGATGCAGCGGCGCCATCAGCAGGATGCGCTGGCCAGTGCCATATTTGCGTTTGGTGTATTTGAACCAGGAGACTTGCAGCATCACCGACACCGCCTCGACCACAAACACGCCACCCATGATGAACAGCACCAGTTCCTGGCGAATGATCACCGCCACCGCGCCCAGCGCCGCACCCAGCGCCAGCGCGCCGACGTCGCCCATAAATACTTCTGCCGGATAGGCGTTGAACCAGAGGAAAGCCAGACCCGCACCCGCGATGGCGGCGCAAAACACCGCCAGTTCACCCGCGCCGGGGATCGCCGGCTCACCCAGGTATTTGGCGAACTCGGCATGGCCTGCGACGTAGGCAAAGATCGCCAGCGCCGCCGCCACCATCACCGTCGGCATGATCGCGAGGCCGTCGAGACCGTCGGTGAGATTGACCGCATTGCTGCTGCCGACGATGACGAGATACACCAGCACGATGAAGCCGACCATGCCAAGCGGGACGACCAGGTGTTTGAAGAACGGCACGATGAGCTCGGTGTGAGCGGGCAGCGTGGCGTGCTGCCAAAGATAGAAACCGACCGCCAGCGCGATCAGCGATTGCCAGAACATCTTGCTGCGCGCCGACAGTCCATCCGGATTGCGATGCACGACTTTGCGGTAATCGTCCACCCAGCCGATGGCGCCGACCCCGAGCGTGGTCAGCAGCACCACCCAGACATAGGCGTTATGCAGATCGCCCCACAGCAGGGTGGTGATGGAAACCGACATCAGGATCAGCGCGCCACCCATGGTCGGCGTGCCCGCTTTCACCAGATGGGTCTGCGGCCCGTCGCTGCGCACCAACTGGCCGATCTTCATCGCCGCCAGTTTGCGGATCGTCCACGGCCCAAGCATGAAGGAAATGACCAGCGCGGTCATCGCCGCCAGCACCGCGCGCAGCGTGATGTAGTTGAACACCGCAAAAGTGCGGATGTCATCGGCCAGCCATTGGGCTAGTGCGAGCAGCATGTTTCCTCCTGTGCCGTCGCGCAGGCTTGCACGACCCGTTCCATTTTCATGAAGCGCGAGCCCTTCACCAGCACCGTGGTCTGCGCATCCAGTTCCGCCGCGAGTTGCCGTTGCAGGGTTTCGATATCGGCAAAATGCGCGGCCCCCGGACCGAACGCCCGGACCGCCTGCACACTCAATGCGCCCAGCGCCAGCAGCCGTTCGATTCCCAGTTCGCGCGCGGTGATGCCGATCTCGCGATGGAACTGCGCTGCAGCGTCGCCCAGCTCGCCCATGTCACCGAGTACAAAGATGCGTTTACCCTGCGCCTGTGCCAGCACTTCCAGCGCCGCGCGCATCGAAGCCGGGTTGGCGTTGTAGGTATCATCGATCAGCGTTGCGCCGCGTTGCGCCGCTTTGCGTTGCAGGCGGCCGCTCACGCCGCCGAAATCCCGCAATGCGGACTCGATCGCAGGAAGCGAAACACCCAGCGCCAGCGCGGCAGCAGCAGCCGCCAGCGCGTTGCGCGCGTTGTGCTCGCCCGGCACTTGCAAGGCGATGCGCAATTCGCCGGACGGGGTGTGCGCGGTCAGCGTGCCGCCGAAGCCCTGCGCCTGCCAGACACCTTTAACTGCCGCCGCATGTTGAATTCCGAAATCGAACACACGGTGCGCGCCCGCCAGCCCGCGCCACAATCCGGCATGCGCGTCGTCGGCATTGATCACCGCGATTCCGTTCGCTTTCAGCCCGCTGAAAATCTCACCCTTGGCGCGCGCCACCCCTTCCACCGAACCCAACCCCTGCAGGTGCGCGCCGCTGGCATTGTTGATCAGCGCCACATCGGGATGCGCGATGCGGGTCAGATAGTTGATCTCGCCGGTATGGTTCATGCCCATTTCGATCACCGCGTAGCGATGCGAGTCTCGCAACCTGAGCAGCGTAAGCGGCAGGCCGATATCGTTGTTGAAATTGCCTCGGCTGGCCAATACCCGTTCCTTGCTGTCTTCGGATGACTCCCCCTCCCCAATCATCCCCCGCGAGGAGAGAGTGAGATCGTGAAGATCATCTTTCATTTTCTGGCGCAGGATCGCGGCCAGCATTTCCTTCACCGTGGTCTTGCCGTTGCTGCCGGTGATGGCGACTAGCGGAATGGCGAATCGAGCGAGCCAGTGTGCGGCCAGCCTGCCCAGCGCAAGCCTCGTATCCTCAACCAACAACAGCGGAATTCCCGCATCCCGACTCCCGCATCCAGAATCCCGGTTCACCACCGCCGCCACGGCTCCGGCCGCCCGCGCCTGTGCGACGAACTGCGCGCCATCGAAGTGCTCACCCCTGAGCGCGACAAACAAATCACCCGGCGCGATCGTGCGCGTGTCGGTGGAAACTGCGCTGAATGCAGCATCGGGCCCGGCCGTCACGCCATCCAGCACCGCCGCGATTTCGGACAGCCGCATCATGCCGGCCACCTTTCCTTCGGTGTCCATACGCTCAAGGCGCGCCGGGCGATTTCACTGTCGGAAAAAAACTGGCGCACGCCGCTGATTTCCTGATATTCCTCATGTCCCTTGCCCGCGATCAGCACGGTGTCACCCGGCTGCGCCGCAGCGATGGTTTCGCTGATGGCGTGGGCGCGATCCGCGATCACCCGGTGCTCACCCGTCATGCCGGCCGCAATCTCGTCGATGATGGCAAGCGCATCCTCGCCGCGCGGGTTGTCGCTGGTAAGGATGCGTACATCGGCAAAACGCTCGGCCACCTTGCCCATCATCGGGCGCTTGCCGCGGTCGCGGTCGCCGCCGCAACCAAACACGCAGATGAGACGCCCGTCCGGTGCGCGCACCTCGCGCAAGGTGCGCAGCACGTTCTCCAGCGCGTCCGGTGTATGCGCATAATCGACCACCACCGCCGGCGTCCCCTTGCCGCCCAGTGTTTGCATGCGTCCCGCCACCGCCTTCCGCGCCCCCAGCTCGCGCACTGCATCGTAAAAATTGATGCCGCTGACCAGCAGCACGGCCAGGGCACCGAGCAGGTTGGACGCATTGAACCTGCCAAGCAGTTTGCTGTTCAGTTCGGCCTCGCCCCACGCGGTGCGCAATTGCAGGGACAGCCCCTGCGCATCGGCCCGCAGCAGATCGCCATACACCATGCGGATACCCAGCCGCGCGGCCAGTTGGCGCGCGCCATCCTGCATTCCATAGCCGACAACTTCCGCCGTTTTTGGCGAAACTCGCTCCGCTCGTTTTGCGGCAAGGCTTTGCGCACATTCCGCACCGAACGGATCATCCAGATTCAGCACGGCATGGCCGAGCTGATCCCAGTCGAACAACCGCCGCTTCGCGGCCGCGTAATGCTGCATATCGCCGTGGTAATCCAGATGGTCACGAGTCAGGTTGGTGAGCAGCGCGACATCGAAATGCACGCCGTTGACCCGTCCCTGCGCCAACGCATGGGATGACACTTCCATCACCGTCGCGCGCGCTTCCTGCCGCGCGAACTGCGCCAGCAGTTCATGCACCTTCAGCGCGTCCGGCGTGGTGTTTGCGCACTCCCGCAGGGCATCGGGAAAACCGTTGCCGAGGGTGCCGATCAGCGCGCATTTTTTATCCAGCTCGGAAAACGATTTCGCCAGCCAGTGGCTGATCGAGGTCTTGCCGTTGGTGCCGGTCACACCGACCATTTGCAACTGGCGTGACGGTTGGCCATAGATGCGGTCGGCGATGAATCCCGCCTGCCGGCGCAGATCATGCAAAGCCAGATGGGGCACGCGCCAGGTCGCATCCCATTGCAGATCACGTGCTTCGCACAACACAGCATTGGCCCCGCGCGCGATGGCCTGCGCGATGTGGCGCCGTCCGTCGGACTGTTCTCCCGGATAAGCCACAAAGGTGTCGCCCGCCCGCACGTCGCGGCTATCCGCCACCAGCCGGGTGATCCTCACGCCCAGACGGCTCATCTCATCGAGTCGCAGTGCGTTCATGTTTCTTCCCCCACCACCGGCCCGAGATCCGGCATCACATTGTCCAGCGGCGCATCGTAGGGCACATCCAGCGTCTGCAGCGCGGCTCCCGTCACGCTGGCAAACACCGGCGCGGCCACCTGCCCGCCGTAATATTCCTTGCCGCCCGGCTCATCCAGCATCACCGCCACAATCAGGCGCGGATCGCTGGCCGGCGCCATGCCGACAAAGGAAGCGATGTAGCGATTCACATATTTGCCGTTCTGCAGTTTGTGCGCGGTGCCGGTCTTGCCCGCCACGCGATAACCGGGAACCTGCGCCAGCGGCGCGGTGCCGCCGGGCAGCACCACCCGTTCCAGCATGGCGCGCACCGCGCGCGCGGTCTGCGCGGAATACACCGGGCTGCCGCGTGCCGGAGTCTCCTGTTTGAGCAGACTGATCGGTTTCAGCTCGCCGTCGTTGGCAAACACGGTGTAAGCGCGCGCCAACTGCAGCAGATTGACCGAAATACCGTGGCCATAAGAAATGGTGGCCTGCTCGATCGGGCGCCAATTTTGGTAACTGCGCAGCTTTCCGCTTGCTTCGCCGGGGAAGCCGCAACCGGTTTCGTCGCCAAAACCGGATTGGCGCAAATGGTTCCAGAAGACTTGCGGCGACAGTGACAAAGCCAGCCTGGCCGCGCCGACATTGCTCGATTTCTGCAACACTTCTGACACCGACATAAACGCGGCAGGGTGCGTGTCATGGATGGTTCGGTTGCTCAGGGTCAGCGTGCCGTTGCCGGTATCGACCCGCGACTCCGGCTTGAATTTTCCCTCTTCCAGCACCGCCGCCACGGCAAACGGCTTCATGGTCGAACCCGGCTCGAACAAATCGGTCACCGCGCGATTGCGCATCGCACCGCTGGCCGGCCGGGTGCGGTTGTTCGGATTGAAAGCCGGCCAGTTGGCCAGCGCCAGCACCTCGCCGCTTTTTGCATCAAGCACCACGATCGAACCGGCCTTGGCCGCATGTTCGATTACTGCCCGCTTGATCTCGCGAAAAGCGATGAACTGCAATTTGCTGTCGATGCTCAACGCCACATCGCGCCCCTCTTTTGGCGCGCGCAAACTGGCCACATCTTCCACGATGTGCCCGCGCCGGTCCTTGAGCACGCGCTGGCTGCCGGGCTTGCCGCGCAGCACGTCATGCAGCGCCAGTTCCACCCCCTCGCGCCCGTTGTCGTCCATATCGGTAAAACCGAGCAGATGAGCCGTCACTTCGCCGCCCGGGTAATAACGACGATACTCATGTTGTAGTGAGACGCCGGGAATGCCGAGAGCCGCCACCCGGCGTGCCTGATCGGGCGGGAGCTGCCGCTGCAGATAGACAAACTCGCGCGAAGTGTCCGCCAGACGCTCTCTTAAATGACCGGCCGTCGTATCAAGCAATTGCGCCAACTGCCGCAGTTGCGCGGCACCCGCCACCACATCGGACGGACTGGCCCAGACCGAATCGACCGGCGTGCTGATCGCCAGCGGCTCGCCGTTGCGGTCGGTAATCATGCCGCGATGCGCCGGCACCTCGACCACACGCGAATAACGCGCATCACCTTTTTGCTGCAAAAAGTCGGTGTGCATTCCCTGCAAATAGAAAGCGCGCGCCATCAGCGTAACCATCCCCAGCAAAAGCAGGAAGAACAGGGTGCGGGCGCGCCAGGCGGGCAACGCAATCTGCGCGGAAGTTTGCGGCAGGCGGGCGTAATTCACGGTCGCGCCCCCGTTTCGGCATTGTCGCGCACACGGCGAATCTGCTCATGGGACGGCCACTGCATCTGCAATTGTTCGCGCGCAATTTTCTCCACCCGCGCCGGTGCCACCAGGGTGCTTTGCTCCAATTGCAATTTCCCCCACTCGACATCCATTTGTTGTGCCCGCTCTTTCTCGTTTTGCCATGCCACAAACAGCTTGCGCGCCTTGTGTTGTGAGGTCACAACACCCAACGCGCAAGCGATTGCCAGGAACAGGAGCAACGCATCCAGCCTAGCCACTGGTCGTCCCCGCCCGTTCCGCCACCCGCAGCACCGCACTGCGCGCACGCGGATTGGCCGCCACTTCCGCCATTGACGCGCGGGTCGCCTTGCCGATCAGGCGCAACTGGCCCTGCGGCACATCGGCGGCACGGATCGGCACACTCTTGGGCAGCTTGTCGCCCTGCGCCATGTCGCGCATGAAGCGCTTCACGATGCGATCCTCCAGCGAATGAAAGCTGATGACTGCCATGCGCCCGCCCGCTTTCAGATGGCCCACGCATTGCGGCAACACGTTCTCGAGTTCTTCGAGTTCGCGATTGAGATAAATCCGTATAGCCTGAAAGGTGCGGGTGGCCGGGTTTTTCCCCGGCTCACGCGTGCGCACGCAGCGCGCGACGACATCAACCAGCTGGTGCGTGGTGTGGAGCGCCCGTTCCTCGCGCGCAGCAACAATCGCCCTTGCAATCTGCCTAGCAAACCGTTCTTCGCCGTAATCACGTATCACCTCCGTCAGTTCGCCCTCGTCCGCCGTTGCCAGCCACTCTGCCGCCGTCTGCCCGCTGCTTGTATCCATGCGCATGTCCAGCGGCGCATCGAAACGAAAACTGAAGCCGCGCTTCTCGTCGTCCAGTTGCGGCGACGACACGCCCAGGTCCAGCAAAATGCCATCCACCTTGTCCGCGCCCTGCTCTTTCAGCACCCGCGCCAGATTCTCGAAACCACGGTGCACCAGGATGAACCGCGCATCCCCGATCGCGCGCCCCGCCGCGATGGCTGCCGGATCCTTGTCCAGCGCGATCAACCGCCCGCACTCGCCCAATCGTTGCAAGATCAGGCGACTGTGCCCGCCGCGGCCGAAGGTGCCGTCCACATAGACGCCACCCGGCTTTACCTGCAAAGCATCGACCGCCTCCTGCAACAGGACGGTCGCGTGCGCGAACGTCTCGCTCACAAGGTGAAGCCCTCAAGCTCCGGCGGCAGATCGTCCAGCGAGAAATTGCCCATCTTCTCGTACTGCGCCTGCCAGCGCGCCTCGTCCCACAGTTCGAATTTGTTGCCCTGACCGACCAGCATCACGCGCTTATCCAGCTTGGCGTAATCGCGCAGGGTCGCGGAAATCAACACGCGTCCCGCCCCATCCATGGCCACCTCTTCCGCATGACCGACAAGGAAGCGCTGCAGGGCGCGAATCTTTGGATTAAGCGCGGAAAGCTTCATCAGCTTTTCGCGGATGGGCTGCCATTCAGGCTGGGGATAGAGCAGCAGACAGCCGTCCGCATCGGCAGTCAGCACCAACTGACCCGCGCAGTGCGCCAGCAGCATGTCGCGATACCGCGTCGGTATCGTCAGCCTGCCCTTGCCATCCAGATTGAATTGTGCCGCCCCTTGGAACATGGAACCCCTTTGCCTCCCATTTATTCCCACTTTTCACCACTTGCCCCCACTATATTCAAAATATTTGGGGTGGTCAAGCGGATAAACCGGATTTTTCTTTTCAGGACAAGGAGTTAGCACAGAATGTTAATGCACAGCAAATATACTTAAAAAGCAATGGATTGCACAAACAAGCTAAAGTTGTTTGTAATGGAAGGTCTATATATTTGGGTCAAGCAGGAAGAGAAGGACGGTTACAAACGGCAACACGAATCACGAATCAATTCAACGTCGGCTCGGCACCTTTTGGAAACAGCACCCACAGCCGTCCGCTTTGCTTCATGCGTCCCGCCTGATGCCCGGCCAGTTCGCCGAAGCCCCAGAAGAAATCGGCACGCACCGCGCCCTTGATCGCGCCACCCGTGTCCTGCGCGAACACGAGACGGTTGAGCGGTTCTACGCTGTTCGGCTGCGTGGTGGCGAGGAACACCGGCACCCCGAGCGGGATGCTGCGCCGATCGACTGCGATGCTGTATTCATTGGTCAGCGGCACGCCCAGCGCGCCGATCGGCCCTGACAGGGTATCCGGCAGTTCGCGGAAGAAGACGTAACTGGGATTGTGTCCGAGCAGGACCGCAAGCTTTTCCGGATTTTTTTCCGCCCAGCTCTTGATGCCCTGCATCGAGGCCTGCTCCGGCAGCAGCTCGCCCATGTCGATGAGCCTTCTGCCGATGGAGGCGTACGGATGGCCGTTCTGCTCCGCATAGCCGATTTTGGCATGGGTGCCATCTTCCAGCCGGATGCGCCCGGAGCCCTGGATCTGCAAGAAGAACAGTTCGACCGGATTTTCCACCCAGAACAGTTCGCGCCCGGGCAAGGCAGGCGCCTGCCCGGCGTCGATCTCGGCGCGGTTGAAATAGGGCACGACGCGCTTTCCCTGTAGCCTGGCACGCACGATGTTGCCGCGAAACTGCGGATACAGTTCAGACATATCGACTTCCAGCATGTCGTCCGGGGGCGCGTAGAGGGGATAGGCAAAACGCGTGCTGCGCTTGCGGCTGCCCAGCAGCAGCGGCTCGTAATAACCGGTGATGAGGCCGGTGTCGCTGCCGTCCGGATTGAGGACTTTATAGGGCGTGAACCAGGTTTCGTAAAACGTGCGCTGCGCCATCGCGTCGTCAGCCGCAATGTCCCGGGCGGCGGCACAGATCGGCAACCAGTTGGCTTTCAGGCGCAGCGCGCTGCAACTCTGTTGCAACGCTGGCCACGAAGCCGGCAACTCCTGCGCCAGCCAATCGGGCAGATCAGCCCAGCTGGCCAACAGAAAATCGGGGGAGGGTTTGCCCACCGGCGGGATCGGCTCTTTCGGCGGTGGTGTCTGGCAGGCAACAAGCCAAATGCCGACACTCAAGGCGATCAGGGCGGAACGAATGCTGCGCAGATGCATTTTCAATGCAGGGTGCGCGGTACGCTCAACACGAACTGCGGCACCGCCACGTCAAACTCGCCGCCCTCCACCATCTGCATCCGATAGCTGCCGGACATGGTGCCGACCTGCGTCGCCAGCACTGTGCCGCTGGTGTACTCGAAACCTTGCCCCGGCTTGATGACGGGTTGTTCGCCCACCACGCCCTTGCCTTTTACTTCTTGCACATGCTGGTTCGCATCGGTAATGATCCAGTGCCGGCTGAGCAATTGCACCGGATGCTCTCCCTGGTTGGTCACGGTGATGGTGTAGGCGAACACGTAGCGGTTATCCGCCTCATCCGACTGGTCGGGCAGATAGCGCACCTGGACGGCGACATGGACGCGATAGAGAGATGAATCTTGCATCGCGGCATTTCACCGTATTTTGTCCGGCGTGACAAGCTGTGCATCGAATAAAGTGCAGTTTCGGTTAGAATGCGCAATCAAATTTCTAAACTCTCGAGGATCAAACCATGGACTACCAGATCGCCCCTTCGATTCTTTCCGCCAATTTCGCCCGCCTCGGCGAGGAAGTCGATAACGTACTCGCCTCCGGTGCCGACATCGTGCACTTCGACGTGATGGACAACCATTACGTGCCCAATCTGACCATCGGCCCGCTGGTGTGCGAGGCGCTGCGCAAGCACGGCGTCACCGCGCCGATCGACGTGCACCTGATGGTCAAGCCGGTCGATCGCATCATTCCCGATTTCGCCAAGGCCGGCGCGACCTACATCACCTTCCATCCGGAAGCTTCCGAACACATCGACCGCACCATCGGCCTGATCAAGGAAAGCGGCTGCAAGGCCGGTCTGGTGTTCAACCCGGCCACGCCGCTGGATGTACTCGAATACATGCTGCCCAAGCTGGACATGGTGCTGCTGATGTCGGTCAACCCTGGTTTCGGCGGCCAGAAGTTCATCCCTTACGTGTTGGACAAGGCGCGCGCCGTGCGCAAGATGATCGACGCCGGCCAATACAACTGCCGCCTGGAGATCGACGGCGGCGTCGGCCCGGCCAACATCAGGGAAGTGGCTGAAGCCGGCGTCAATACTTTCGTCGCCGGTTCGGCCGTGTTCAGCAAGCGCAACGAGAACGACAAGAACCAGTACAACACCGTCATCGGTGAGCTGCGCGCTGAGTTGGCCAAAGCCGGGAAGTGATTTTGCCGTCACACCGGCGAAGGCCAGTGTCCAGTTAATTTAAAGCACTGGATTCCGGCCTGCGCCGGAATGACAAAGTGTTAGAGGCATATCCAATGTTGTTCAAGCAGTTTCCGCTATCCGTCTCCGCCATCGTCATCGACCTCGACGGTACGCTGTTGCATACCGCGCCGGAACTGGCAGAAGCGGCCAACCGCATGCTGCGCGACATGGGGCGTCGGTCCGTGTCGCAGGACCTGCTGATGAGCTACATCGGCAACGGCATCCACTGGCTGGTGAAGCGCGCGCTCACCGGCAGCCTCCGACAGAGCGAGGCGGGGTCTTATGACACGGGAGGAGGCTGCGGGCAGCATTCCCGCACCAGCCGCTTGCGCGCACCGTGTCATGCCGCCGACATGCATGCCGAGCGGGATGCGGCATTGTTCGGCCAAGCGCTGCCCATCTTCGAGAAGCATTACAGCGGGTTATTGCTCGAAAGCAAACCGTTCCCGCATGTGCTCGAAGGACTCGATGCGATGAAGGCCGCGGGCTTCCGCCTCGGCTGTATCACCAACAAGGTCGAGCGCTACACCAAACCCCTGCTCAAGGGCATCGGTCTGGCGCACTACTTCGACATCGTGCTGGCGGGCGACACTCTGACCGAGAAGAAGCCCAGTCCGCTGCCGCTGTTGCATTCGGCCAAGTTCTTCGGTGTGCTGATCGAACAGCTGTTGCTGGTCGGTGATTCGCTCAGCGATGTCATGGCAGCACGCGCTGCGGGTTGCCCCGTCTTTTGCGTGCCTTACGGTTACAATCACGGCGAGCCGGTGGAAACCCTGAATGTCGATGCCGTGATTCCCGATCTGACCGGTGTTTTATCCTTGATTCAGCGAGTTTAAAAATGAAACAGAAAAATCTTCTTAACTGGCGATGGTGTTGATGCATAGGTGGGTCGGGTTTCAACCCGACATTACGCGCAAAACGGCGTCGGACTTAAGTCCGACCCACAAACATCCCGGAGATTTTTCATGTTGCACCCCATCACCGAACAAGCGTTTCATACTTTAGCCAAGCAAGGCTACAACCGCATCCCGCTGGTCACCGAGACCTTCGCCGATCTCGATACGCCGCTGTCGCTGTATCTCAAACTCGCCAACAAGCCGTTCAGCTATCTGCTGGAATCGGTGCAAGGCGGCGAGCGTTTCGGGCGTTACTCCTTCATCGGCTTGCCCGCCACCACGCACCTCAGCGTGCGCGGGAAACAGGTCACGCTGACCACGGCCGCCGGCGCAACCACCCACACCGCCGAAAATCCGCTGGACTTCATCAGCGCGTACCAGTCACGCTTCAAGGCCGCGCCCCTGCCCGACCTGCCGCGCTTCACCGGCGGCCTGGCGGGCTACTTCGGCTACGACACGGTGCGCTACATTGAGCCACGCCTGGCCGCCACGCAGAAACCGGACACGCTGGGCACGCCGGATATCCTGCTCATGCTCACCGAGCAACTGGCAGTCATCGACAATTTATCCGGCAAGCTG
>Ga0210058_1000493_pt1 | contig 37761 bp, 38 predicted proteins | sample CryGeymeta201511_FD_183979 | JGI IMG/M metagenome (GOLD analysis project Ga0210058, IMG submission 183979) | Groundwater microbial communities from Crystal Geyser aquifers in Utah, USA - Crystal Geyser metaG 2015-11 (SPAdes) (version 2) | ecosystem: Environmental > Aquatic > Deep subsurface >...
CCCCCCTCGCCACCCGCCCCAAGGCCGGCCGGCTTCACCCCCCGTGGCAGGCGGGCGCACCCCCGCCCGTCACCCGTCTGGAGCCTCCCGCTCCCGCCGAAAGGATCCCTCAAAGGAACGCCACGCGCCCCCCTCGCCACCCGCCCCAAGGCCGGCCGGCTTCACCCCCCGTGGCGGGCGGGCGCACCCCCGCCCGTCACCCGTCTGGAGCCTCCCGCTCCCGCCGGGCTACCCTCGCGCATGACCCCTCCCGCCGCCCACCTCCACCTGGAAGTCGCCGGCGTGAGCGACCCGGGTCGCTTCCGCAGCGACAACCAAGACGCGATCGGCTGGATCGACCTTACCCCCGCGGGCGCGGCGGAAGAGAGCCACCTGGTCGTGCTGGCCGATGGCGCCGGCGGCCACGCGGGGGGCGCGGCGGCAAGTGGGCGGGCGGTCGCGTGGCTCCTCACCGAGGCGCGGCGCGCCACTCCGGCCGATGGCGAGGCACTGGTGGCGATGGTGCGTGAGGCGCACCGCCAGGTCGTCGCCCTCGCCCACACCCTGGGCGCCGCCGGCAACATGGGCACGACGGTGGTGGCGTGCCTGATCCACGGCGCTTCGGCGGTCGTGGTCCACGTGGGCGACAGCCGCCTCTACCGGCTCCACCACGGCGTCTGTGGCCAGGTGACCCACGACCACTCCTTCGTCTGGGAGCTGTTGCGGCGCGGCGCCCTCGCCCAGGAAGAGCTCTTCCGCCACCCCCAGCGCGGGGTGATCACCCGTTGCCTCGGCTTCGGGTTGGAGGCGGAACCGGAGCTCGACGCGCCGCTCTCCCTCGCGGCGGGTGACCGCCTCATCCTGTGCTGCGACGGCCTGGTGGAGGTGGTGAGCGACGCCGACATCGGCGCCGCCGCCCGCGACCTCGACCCGCAGGCGGCGGCCACCGCCCTGGTCGCCCTAGCCAACCAGCGCGCCACCCGCGACAACGTCTCGGTGGTGGTGGTCGCCGCGCATGCGGCGGGGGAGGCGGCCACGGCCCCCTCCCCCGCCGCCGCGCCGGACGACGACTCGGACGCCACCCACCTCGTCCCCTCTCCGTAGCCGCCCCGTCCGCTGCCATGACCGGTTGGCGTGGCGAGATCGGCAGGGGCCTGTGGCGACTTGGATGGGCGCAGTAAGGTCCTCTCCGGGGGACGCCACACGCCCCCCTCGCCACGGCCCAAGGCCGGCCGGCTTCACCCCTCGTGGCGAGCGGGCGCCCGCCCGCCCGTAGCCCGTCTGGAGCCTCCCGCTCCCGCGGGGGTGTCCGGCGATCGACCGATTACGGCGTGACGCAGGCGACGGTGACCTCGCTCACCCGGCCATCCGCGGCGATCTGGAACGAGCCCTGGAGCTTGTCCTTGGGCGCGCCGTCCACGGTCAGGTGGGTCTCGTAGCTGTACTTGCCCTCCGGGGCGTTGGCCGGGATCGGGATGGTGAGCTCGAACTCGTAGCCGCCGGTGCCGGTGACATCGCCGGAGTAGTCGTAGGTGCGCCGGCTGATCGTGTTGCCGTCGGGGTCGAGGAAGAGCCGCTCCTCCGCCACCTTCGTCTGCATCCCGGGCGGGACCTGAACGTCGAAGCTGCTCACCCACCCCGCCGCGGTGCCGCGCCGAATCGCGTCCGGGTCGATCCACGTCTTGTAGGCGTGGACCTGCGGCGGACCACTCACCGGTGGGGCACCGTACGCCTGCTTGACCTGCTCTGCATTGCGCACCTGGCGCGCCGCGTACTTCTCCGCCAGCCAGCCGGCGGCGTAACCGAGGGCGGCACCCGCCACCGCACCGGCGGCCACCGACTTCGCGTCACGACCGGTGACCGCACCGATCGCCGCACCCACCGCGGCGCCGATCCCGGCGCCCACCGTCTTCTTGTCCATCGTGCCGTCTTGGGTGTGGGCACACCCGAGGGTGACCACCAAGAACGGCATGACGAGCCACGCCCCCCAACCTTGCCAGTGCGCCAAACGAGTCAACATCGTCGCCTCCTCATCGTGTGCGGCGGAGTCCCCCGCCGCGGTGGGCCCTCAGTCTACCCGCCCGGCAACGCAATGCGTACGGCCGGCCGGATCGCTCACGGTGCCGGCTGAGCCGGTCGCCGCTTGCTCTTGATCACCGGCGCCTGCTCCTCGATCGCCTGCCCCCAGCTCTTGCGGATCTCCGCCTTCTTCGCCTCCGCCTGGGCCTTGTACCGCTTCGCCCCCGCGTGGCCGGGGTCACGGCGCAAAACATCCTCCATGCGCGCGATACACAGGTCGTACTGCCCCTTGTCAAAGCTCACCACCCCCCCTTGGTAGATCGACTCCACCTCCTTGCGCTCGCGGGCGAGGATGGTGTCGCGCGCCTCGGGCTCCATGAGGGCGCCGCGGAAGCGGACCCGCGCGTCCGCCTTCAGGAGCGGGTGGAGGGAGAGACTCTGGCCGGCGGAGACTTCGATCTCCGACTCATACGGGTAGTAGCCCTCATGGGTGAGACGGAGCCGATGGTTCCCCGGCGCCACCGCCGCGAGGGCCACCGGCGTCTCGCCCACCGCCGCGCCGTCCACGGTGACCGCCGCCCCCGCAGGCTCGGAGGCGATGGCCAGGGTCGCCGCCGCCACCTCCAGGGTGTAGCTGCGCCGCACCTCTCCCGCGGCCGCCACCGCCACCCCCTCCTCCACCGGCCGGTACCCCTCCAGGCGCACCGCCAGGCGATGATCCCCCACCTCCAAGGTGAGGGTGACCGGGGTGGTCCCGCGCACCGCGCCATCCACCTCCACCGTCGCCCCAACCGGCACCGTCTCCACCACCACCTGTCCCGCCACCGCGGCCGGAGGCGTTGGCGGCGCGGCCTCCCGTGGCAACTCGGCACGGGAGAGCCACCAGACCACCGCCGCCACCCCCAGGATGGCCGCCGCCACCGTCACCGCGGCCGCTGGGTGCCACGACCGGCGGGGCGCTATACGCCTCGCGCACCTCCGCCGGCGGAAGGAAGAGACCGGTGGGCAGACCATCCACCGCCATCGGCGCAGCCCCGCCCGGGGCGATCAGCCGGACCGCGGTGGTCCAACGCGCGGGCGCCGGCCCGCCGGGCGCGGCGAGGCGCGCCATGACGTGCGACGGATCGAGACGCAAATGGGGCGCGCGCAACCGCTCGTGGAGCGCCGCCACCCCCCCCAGCAACTGCAAAAAGGCGGCCGCCTTCAGATAGAGGACCTCGAGCTGAAAGAGGCCGCTGGTCTCGCCCTCGAAGAGGTACTGGGGAGCCCGGCGCATAGACGCCGCCGCCACCTCGACCAGCCCGCGCCGCGCCGCCTGTCCCTCGCCCGTCAGGGCGCGCGCCACCAGGGAGTCCCAGGCCTCGCCGCCGAGGAGGGCCATGTGCTCGTCGAAGCGCAGGTGGAGCGGCTCCAACGCCAGGGCCGCGACCGGCGCGAAGGCGATGGGCAGCAGCCGGTTCGCCGCCTGCCCCGCGCCGGTCGCGGGGAAACAGACCGTTGCCTCGGCACACCCCACACACGGCGCCACCCCCTCGGGCAGCGACGCCAGCGCTGCCCCGAGCCGGTCCCGCCAGCCGCCGAAGTCCACCACCGTCCCCGCCCCCCGCACCTCCTTGGGCAGGGCCAGGGTATAGAGGGGCGAGGGCCCGCCCGGCCCACACGCGGGACACGCGAGGAAGGCGTGGCGCGACGCGCCGGGCAGGGGCAGGGAGAGGCGGTCGAGGAGCGACCCATCCGTGCACCCCACCAAAGCGGCGCCACAGCGCGGGCAGACGGGTGCGAAGCGGATCCACTGCTGCGCACAGAGAACCGCCATCCCGGTCTCGCCGAGGAGGGACTGACCCTCCACGGGCAGCCGCTGCACCACCCCCGCACAACCGCCGAGGGCGTCGAGGGCGACCGCCTCCCGTGCCTGGCGCGCCGCCGCCTGCGCCTGGGTGATCTCCGTCCCCGCCAGGGGCACACGCGGCAAATCCCGCCCCACCTTCACCACCACCTCAAGGAGCGCGCCAACACCGCTGGTGACCTGGGCAAGGAGGAGGCGCGCGGTGTTTCCCCCGTCACTCACCACCCGCAGAGGGGTCGCCCCCGCCCCGCGCATCAGCTCCAACCGGATGGCATCGCCAACCCCCTGCATCACCGATCTCCCAAAGAGTTGGCCGCATCCTCCCCCGCCCCCTCCAGCGGTTCAAGGGGCGGTCGGGGCGTACCGGCGGGGGACCCAACGTGGCCCGGCGAGAAGATCACCGAGCCACAAAAACCCAAGCGGGACGAACGGGGTCAGCCCCTTGCGGCCGGCCAGCGGGGCGGACGGCAGGCCAAGGAGCCAAGGAGCCAAGGAGCCAAGGAGCCAAGGAGATGGTGGCCACTCACGGGATCGAACCGCGGACACGGGGATTTTCAGTCCCCTGCTCTACCGACTGAGCTAAGTGGCCCTTGGGGGGCGCGAAGTTTGCCAGGGGCGGGGGTGGTGTCAAGGCGCCTTGCGGCGCTCGCCGGCGGTTCGATAGGCTCCGCACCCCTGGAATCGGCCCGCGGCGACGGCTCACGGTGGTGGTCGAGGCGGGCCAGGGGGCGACAACAACCGTGTCGGCGAGGATGTGTGGACCGAACCCCTGACCCCCCTCCAGCACCCCCGAGCGACCTCACCGCGCTGCGCCAGCAGATCGACGCGGTCGACGACCAGCTCCTCGCCCTGTTGAACGAACGGGCGCGCCTCGCCCAGCGGGTAGGCGGCACCAAGGCGGCGGCCGGCGAGGAGAGCTTTCACATCCCGGAGCGCGAGGCCGAGGTCCTGGAACGGCTCTCCAGTAGGAACCCTGGACCCCTGCCGGCGGAGGCGGTACGCCTGCTCTTCCGCGAGGTGATGTCCGCCTGTCTCGCCTTGGAGCGCCCCCTGCGGGTCGCCTACCTCGGCCCCGCCGGGACCTTTTCCCAGCTCGCCGCGATCCGCCAGTTCGGCCGTGCCACCCACTTCGTGGCGTGCGAGGACATCTCCGCGGTCTTCCAGGCAGTCGAGCGCAAAGAGGCGGACTACGGGGTGGTGCCGGTGGAGAACTCCACCGCCGGCATGGTCACCGCCACCCTCGACTTGGTCGTCGATTCACCGCTCACCGTCCACGGCGAGATCCTCATGGACATCCACCACCAGCTCTTGGCGCGCAGCAAAGAGCTGAGCGAGGTGCGGGTGGTCTACTCCCACCCCCACGCCCTCGCCCAGTGCACCGCCTGGCTGCGCAAGCAGCTCCCCGCGGCCCGCCTCGAATCGGTCTCCTCCACCTCGCGCGCCGCCCAGCTTGCCTCTTTGGAGGAGCACACGGCGGCGATCGCCAACGAGCTCGCCGCGGAGATCTACGACCTGCACACGGTGGAACGGAACATCGAGGACGAACGGGTGAACCAGACCCGCTTCTTCGTCCTCGCCCACCACCCCGCCGAGCCCACCGGCGCCGACCGCACCTCCATGGTCTTCACGGTGAAGAACGAGGCGGGCGCGCTGGTCTCTACCCTCGCCGCCCTGGCGAGCGAGGGGATCAACATGACCAAGATCGAGTCGCGCCCGTCGCGCCGCGGCACCTGGGAGTACCATTTCTTCGTCGACTGCGAGGGCCACAAGGACGACGCCGGCGTCGCCCGCGCCCTCGCCGAGGTGGAGTGCCACTGCCATTTCTTCCGCATCCTCGGCTCCTACCCGCGCGCCCGGGTGGTGGTGTAGGTGAACCGCCGGCTCCTCTCGGCTGACCTGGGCAACGCACCCGCGCAGGAACGCAACGACCCCAGGGACGGCGTCCACCGCGTGGTCCGTGACCTCTGAGATCCCTCCGTGTCTTTGCGTTAGAACCTCTCTCTACCCTCTTTTGGAAGCCACCACCGATGTGCCTCTCCCCCCCTGACCACATCCGCCGGATCCAGCCGTACGTCCCCGGGCTGCCCATCGAGGAGGTGGCGCGCGAGCTGGGGCTTTCCGGGGTGATCAAGCTCGCCTCGAACGAGAACCCGTACGGCCCGTCGCCGAAGGTGGTGGCGGCGGCCAACGCGGCCCTCGCGCAGCTCCACCGCTACCCGGACGGCAGCGCCTTCCACCTCACCCGGGCGCTAGCCGCCCACCTGGGAGTGGAGGCGGCGCAGCTCTGCCTGGGCAACGGCTCCAACGAGCTCCTCGACCTGGTCGCGCGCACCTACTGGCGGCCCGGCGACACCGCCCTCACCTCGGCCAACAGCTTCGTGGTCTACCGCCTCGCCATGGCGGTCCTCGGGGCGGAGTGCCGGACGGTGGAGATGGTGAACGACACCTACGATCTCGACGCCCTGGCGGCGGCGGTGGACGCGACCACCCGCCTGCTGTTCATCGCCAACCCGAACAACCCCACCTCCACCGCGATCACCGCCACCGGTCTGCGCCGCCTCCTCGACCACCTGCCGGAGAGCTGTCTGTGCGCCCTCGACGAGGCGTACTTCGAATACCGCGACCCGCACGCGGATCCGGTGGATGGAGTGGCGCTGCTCAAGGAGGGGTACCCGCTCGTGGTCTTCCGCACCTTCTCCAAGGCGTACGGCCTCGCCGGCCTGCGGATCGGCTACTGCGTCGCCCCGGTGGCGATCGCCGCCGATCTCAACCGGGTGCGCGAGCCGTTCAACACCAACCGGGTGGCGCAGGCGGCGGCCCTGGCGGCCCTCGCCGACCCCGACCACGTGGCGCAGGTGGTGGCGCGCAACGGCCGCGAGCGCGCCCGTCTCACCGCCGGCCTGCGCGCCCTGGGGCTGGAGCCGCCCCCGAGCCAGGCGAACTTCGTCTACTGCGATTTGCACCGGCCAGCCGCGCCGATTCATGACGCCATGCTCCGCGCCGGGGTGATCCTCCGGCCGGTGGGAGCAACGGCGATCCGCATCACCGTAGGGCTGCCGGAGGAAAACGACCGCGCCCTCGCCGCCCTGGCCACGGCCCTCGGAGAGCGCCAGTGAAGCGGTGCGACCCACCCCCCCACGCCACCCCGGGTGGCGGCCGGCGCGGCCGCGGCCTGGCCGGCCGGCGCGGCCCCTCCGGAACTCGATCTCCTCGATGGCCCGGTCGCCGATCTCGTCGCGGCCTGGCCGGCCGGCGCGGCCCCTTTGCCACGGAGGCACGGTGACCGGCCCGCGCTTTGAGCGGGTGGCGATCGTCGGGGTCGGGCTGATTGGCGGCTCCCTCGCCCTCGACTGCCGGGCGGCGGGGTTGTGGGGATCGGTGGTGGGGATCGGGCGGACCCGGGCGAACCTCGACCTCGCCCTCTCCCGCCACCTGATCGACGAGGCCAGCCAAGCGGCGGCCGCGGTGGCGGGCGCCGACCTCTGCCTCCTCGCCACCCCGGTGGGCAGCCTGGTGGCGATGGCCGCGGCCCTCGCCCCGTACCTCTCCCCGGGCTGTCTGGTCACCGACGTCGGGAGCGTGAAGGGGGGGATCGTCGAGAAGGTGGCAGCCGCCCTGCCCAGGGAGGTCGACTTCGTCGGCAGCCACCCGATCGCCGGCTCCGAGCAGCACGGCGCCGTGGCCGCGCACAACGGGCTGTTCGCCGGCGCCCCGTGCATCGTCTGCCCGCCCGCCGGGGCGAGGGGTGCGGCGGTGGCGCGGGTCTGCGACCTGTGGGCGGCGGTGGGCGCGCGGGTGGAGGTGATGGACGCGGAGCGCCACGACCGGATCCTCGCCGCGATCAGCCACCTGCCCCATGTGGTCGCCTACGCCCTCGCGAGTGCCGCCTTGGAAAGGGAGGGAGAGGCGTGTGGGCGGCTGGCCGGGAGCGGCTTCCGCGACACCACCCGCATCGCCCGCTCGTCGCCGGAGCTGTGGCGCGACATCGCCCTCCTCAACCGCGACGCCCTCCTCGCCGCCCTCGATCGCTTCGAGCTCCATCTGGCGGCGATGCGCGCCGCGGTGTGCCGCAACGACGGCGAGGGCCTCGCCGCCCAGTTCGCCGCCGCCCGCGCGGCCATGGAGAAGATCGATGAATAGCTGGCAGCGCGACTTCGGCTGGGAGATCCCCGGCGGCCGGCGGGTCGGCGGGAGCCTCCGCGTCCCGGGCGACAAGTCGATCTCCCACCGGGCGGCGATCCTCGCCTCCCTCGCCGCTGGCCGCTCCCACCTTCACGGCTTTTTGACCGGCGAGGACACGGTGAACACGGCGCGCGCCATGGCGGCGCTGGGGGCACGGATCACCGGCCTCTCCACCCCGGAGATGGAGATCGAGGGAGTCGGCGCGGCCGGCCTTACGACGCCGCGCCACGACCTCGACATGGGCAACGCGGGCACCGGCATCCGCCTGCTGACCGGGGTGGTGGCGGGCCAGCAGGTGGCGTGTAGCCTCACCGGCGACGCCTCGCTTTGTTCGCGCCCGATGGGGAGGATCCTCAAACCCCTGCGCGCCATGGGGGCGCGGATCGAGGCGGAGGGGGCAGGCGACCGCGCGCCGTTGGTGGTGCGGCCGGCGGGGCTCACCGGTATCGACTACCCCTCGCCCATCGCCAGCGCACAGGTGAAGTCGTGCGTCTTGCTCGCCGGCCTCGGCGCGCATGGGCGCACCGCGGTCCACGAGCCGGCGCCGTCGCGCGACCACACCGAGCGGATCCTCCCCGCCTTTGGCGTCGGCGTGGAGCGGCTCGCCGATGGCGCCGCAATCACCGGCGGCCAGCGGCTCACCCCGTGCGACCTCACCATCCCGGGCGACCTCTCCTCTGCCGCCTTCTTCCTGGTGGCCGCCGCGTTGAGTGCAGGATCGACCCTGACGGTGGTGGGGGTAGGGGTGAACCCGACCCGCACCGGGATCCTCGACTGCCTGCGCGCCATGGGGGCGCGGGTGGAGCGGGTGGCGGAACGGCAGGAGGGGGGCGAACCGGTGGCCGACCTGGTGGTCACCGGCGGCGACCTCACCGGGATCGAGATCGGTGGCACGCTGATGGTGCGCGCCATCGACGAGTTCCCGATCCTGGCGGTGGCCGCCTGCTTTGCCGCCGGCGACACCACCTTTCGCGACGCCGCCGAGCTACGGATGAAGGAAAGCGACCGAATCCGTGCCATGGCCGCGGCCCTCCGCGCCATCGGGGGCGAGGTGGAGGAGCTCCCCGACGGGATGATCGTCCACGGCCAGCCGCTGCTGCCGGGGGGGCAGATCGACAGCCACGGCGACCACCGGGTCGCCATGGCCCTGGCGATCGCCGCCTGCCGCTGCACCGGCCCGCTGGCGATCCGCGACACCGCTTGCGTCGACACCTCCTTCCCCGGCTTCCTGCGCCTCCTCGCCGAGGCCACCGGGTGACCCACGGCCGCGCGGCGCCCGGCGCCGCGACGCTGGGGATGGAAATGGGGGGATGGGGGGGTGGAGGCCGGCAGCCCGCCAAGGCCGTTTGTTTCGGGCGACTGCCCTCCGTAATGATGCCGGCCCGCAGGGTTGACCCCCTCTCCCTCCTCGACCTTCTCCCCGCACTCCTCACCCCCCATGGACGCACCGCTGATCATCGCCATCGACGGCCCCTCCGGGGTGGGCAAGTCGACCCTCGCCCGTGGCCTGGCCTTGCGCCTGGCCATCCCCTACGTGGATACCGGCGCCATGTACCGCGCGGTGGGGCTTTTGGCGCAGGCTGCGGGGATCGACCTCGACGACAACGACGGCTGTGGCCGCCTCGCCGCGACCCTCACCTTCGACTTCCTCGACCCCCCGCCCCCCGGCCGGCTGCGCGTCGATGGCCGCCCCATGGAGGGGGAGATCCGCACCCCGGCGGCGGCAGAGGCGGCGTCATGCTGCTCGCGCCACCCCTCGGTGCGCGCCGCCCTGGTGGCCGCCCAGCGGCGGTTGGCCGCGGACCGGGGCGCGGTCTTGGAGGGGCGCGACATCGGCACGGTGGTCTTCCCCGCCGCCGCGGTGAAGCTGTTCGTCACCGCCGACGCGCGCGAGCGGGCGCGGAGGCGGTGGCACGACCTGCAGGGGCGCGGCATCACGGTCGACCTCGACGACCTCGCGCAAACCGAGGCCGCCCGTGACCTCCGCGACACCACCCGCGCCCACGCCCCCCTCTTCCCGGCCACGGACGCGGTGAGGATCGACTCGACCCACATGGGCGCGGCCGAGGTCCTCAATCGCGCCCTGGCGGAGGTAGCGCGATGGCGCGACGCAGACCGCTAGTCCAGGGGGCGTGGAAGATCGGCGGCCGCCTCGTCATGCGTGCCTTTCTGCGCCTGCGGGTGGAGGGGCGTGAACACCTACCCACCCGCGGCGGGGTGATCCTCGCCACCAACCACGTCTCCAACCTCGACCCGCCGGTGGTCGGCTGCCAGATCCACCGCCCGCACGCCGCGCCCGCGAAGCAAGAGCTCTTCGTCCACCCCATCCGTGGCGCGATCCTGCGCCAGTGGGGTGGCATCCCCATCGACCGCAGCCACCCCAGCCATCAGGTGATGGAGGAGCTGGTGGCGTGGCTGAACCACGGCGACGTCTTGCTCATCTTCCCCGAGGGGACCCGCTCCACCGACGGCCGGCTGCGCCGCTTCCAGCGCGGCGTCGCCCTCCTCTCCCTGGCGGCGCGGGTGCCGGTGGTGCCGGGCTACGTGCACGGCACCCGCCAGTCGATGCCGCCGGGCAGTCTCTTACCGCGGCCGGCGCGGGTCACCGTCGCCTTCGGTCCGCCCCTCTGGCCCGATGAGTTCACCAACCTGCGCCACCCCGACCAGACGCCGTTCAGCGACCACCAGACCCAGGCCTACTTCACCGCCCGGGTGCGCAACGAGATCCGCCGCCTTGCCCGCGGTCTCGGCGACGAGGTGTGAGCCGGCAGCGCGCGCGGGGGGGGTGACGTGCCCGAGCTCGTCGACGAGCTGATCCATCGCGCCGGCAGCGCGCGCGGGGGGGCTGACCCCCGCAGCGGTCACCCCGTACCGACTCGCGGTGTGAACCGGCCAAGCGCGGGGGGGGTGGACCCCGCCTTGGCAAGCGGCGTCACCGCGCCCCCCGCCGCCCGCGGTGCGCGCGCCCTTGCCATCCCGCCCGCCACCCTGGCCCACCCGTGGCCGACGCCTGCTTGGCACCGCCCAAGGCCGATCGCCGATGGCGGAAGGGGGGAGCGGGGCGGGTCGCCTTGCCCTTCCAGCCCCCCCCCTGCCTTGGCTCGGGGCGCACGGACCACCGCTCGGCAAACGCCGCGGGCGGGCCGCCGCGCACGGAGCGCTAAAGGGGGATCCACGAGCGCGCAGCGCCACTCGGTGAACCTGGAAGGGGGGTCGCCCTCGCGCCCCGGGTCACCCCGCCCCGCGCGGCGCCAGCGGCTCCACCGCCACCCCGTCGCCGCGCAGGCGGCGCACCGCCGCCTCAATCGCCTCGGCGGTGCCGCTGACCACCACCCCGCCGGGGCGGTGGGGAAGGGGTTCGCAGCGCAGCTTGTGCTCGTGACCCAGGCGCGTGACCCAACCGTCGAAGTCGGCGCTGGCGACGGGGAGGTAAAGGCCGAGGGAGATGTCCATAGGGAGGCGGGCGGGAGAAAGGGGGCGCGGGCGCGTGGCCGCGCGGCGCCATTGTCGGCGCAACCCAGCCCGGTCGCCAAGGTGAGCGAAGACGAACCGGCATGAACCCCGCGGCAGCGCACGCCCCCTGTGGCCTACCTCTGCCCCCTCTCCCTCCCCCTCCGGCGGAGGTGGCGGGGCCACTGCCGCGACGGGGTGCAGCCGTCGCCGCCACGCGCCCCACAAGCCGCATTGGCACGGAGGCGCAGCGGGCGGACGAGACCACGCGCCTCCTCTCCCCGCCGCCTCCCCCATCGCCAGCGCCGCAGGTCGTTTGCGCCACCGCCTCCCCCGGAAGGGAGGAGCGGTGAGCGGGCCACGACCGCCTGCTGGGTGGTGCGGCGCCCGCACCGCCCCCCACCACCGCCCACGGAGGTAAGCCGGCCTGTTGCCTACGGCAGCGGCAGGCCGCCCGCCGCCGCCTTGGCGTAGGCCGCGGCGGCGCGCGCGAGGAGCCCCGCCGCGAGCGCCTGGTCGCGCACCGAAGGGGAGGGGTGGGTGGCGGCAAAGCGACGCAGCCCCTCGCCGTGGAGGTCGGTGGCCGCCTCCCCGAGGAGGTCGCGCGCCTGGCCGTCGAGGCAGAAGGCGAGGGTGTACCAGCCGTTCGCGTCGTCGGGCCGCAGCTCCAAGAAGCGGTCCAGATACCGCTCCGCCCGCGCCCACTGGTGGCGGCCGTTGTAGATCCCGGCCGCGTAGTAGTAGCCGTAGGGGTAGGCCGGATCGACCCGGATCGCCCGCTCAAACCGGCGCAGCGCCCGCCCCTGCTGGCCGGCGCGCACCAGGGCAAGGCCGTCGTCGGTGAGGTCGAAGGCGGAGCGCTCCTGACACCCCGTCGCGGTGAACACGACGACCGCCGCGACGCACAGGGCGAGGATCCGGGTGGAATGGTGTCGCGCAACGGCCATGGGGCGTATCCTGCCCTCCCCTACCTCACTCGGGAGCCCCTTATGTTCGGCCTCGGCATGGGCGAGCTGCTCATCATCCTCGCGGTTGTGGTCCTCCTCTTCGGGGCGAAGAAGCTACCGCAGATCGGCGCCGGCCTTGGCCAGGGGATCCAGAACTTCCGCAAGGCGATGAAGGGCCACGAGGAGCGGGACGAGCCGGAGCTCCTGGAGAAGACCACCCTGGACAAGAAGGGTAAGTCAGGGGACGACCCCCGGTGAGGGGCGCCTTCGCCCTCCTCGCCCTTGTCCTCGCGGCAAGCTCCGGGGGGGCGGAAGAGGCGACTGTCGCGATCACCCCGGCCGGCGGTGGCACGCCGCTCACCCTCCACGCCGAGGTGGCGCGCACGCCGGCGCAACAGGCGCGCGGCCTCATGGGCCGGCATGAGCTCGCCGCGGATCGCGGCATGCTCTTCCTCTTCCCCGACGAGCAGCCGCGCACCTTCTGGATGAAGGACTGCTTCATCGCCCTCGACCTGCTGTTCGCCGACCGCGCCGGCCGCGTCGTCCACCTCCAGCACGACGCCCCACCCTGCCCGAGCGTCGTCCGCGAGTGTCCGACCTACTCGTCGGAGCAGCCCGCCGCCGTGGTCCTCGAACTCCCCGCCGGGACCGCCGCCGCCCACCACCTCGCGGTGGGGAGTTGGATCCGCTGGGAGTGACGCGGGCTCGGCCGGCGCCCTGGGGGTCGGACGGGCAGGGGTGCTCCCTCTGGGTAAGCCCACGGAAACCGTTATTGAGGTAGCGCCACGTCGTCCCGGTTTCCCGCTAGGAGCCGATTCCCATCGGCGATCCCGGCCCAACAGGCCGGCCGCGCACGACGCGCGGGTCGGCCGTGGACCCTCCGGCGAGGGGGTTTGCCGCAGCGGCGAAGAATCGCTCAGGTGCGCACCCCGAACTCGGCAAGCTCCTCGCCCACCGGTTCCCAGTGGCTCTCCACCCCATCCACCCGGGCGCCCGGCGGCCCCTGGTGGAGCCAGGCGAGGAACGCCTCCAACCGCTCGCGCTCGCCCTGGGCGACCACCTCCACCCGACCGTCGGCGAGATTACGCGCCCAACCGGTCAGGCCGAGTTGCGCCCCCTCGTTGCGGGTGGAGGCGCGGAACCACACCCCCTGCACCCGGCCGCGGATCCAACAGTGGAGCTGTTCCATAGGGTGGGGATCGGATTGGGGTCAGGTCTTTATTTTATACTCCAACGTGGCGCCTCAGAGTCCGGCGTTGGACCGGGAGTATAAAGTAAAGGCCTGACCCCAGGCTACTTTTAGGTGATACTTCCCCCATGCTCGGCAGCGGCCTTTTTATCACCGGGACGGACACCGGCGTGGGTAAGACGGTGGTGGCGGCAGCCGTCACCCGCGCCTTGCGGGCGGCGCATGTGGCGGCGGTGGCGTGCAAGCCGATCGAGACCGGGGTCGACGGGGAGGAGGGCGAGGACGCGGCCCTCCTGCGGCGGGCGGCGGACGGCGCCCTCACCGCCAGCGAGGTGTGCGACCTGCGCCTCCCCACCCCCGCCGCCCCCCTGCGTGCGGCGCGCGCGGCGGGGGGGGTGGTGGAGGTGGCGCGCCTCTCCGCCCTGGTCACCCGCCTGCGCCAGCGCCACCCCTTCGTGGTGGTCGAGGGGATCGGCGGCGTCGGGGTCCCCCTCACCCCGGAGACCACCCTCCTCGACTGGCTCGCCACCCTGCGCATCCCCGCCCTCGTCGTGACCACCCCGCGCCTCGGCACCCTCAACCACACCTGGCTCACCGTCCGCGCCTTGCGCGCCGCGCACGTGGCGGTGGTCGGGATGGTGGTGAACCGGGTGGTGCAGGACGCCACCACCGTCGCCGAGCTCCACGCGGCAGAGGACCTGACCGAGCTGTGCGGCCTGCCCCTGATCGCCTGCCTCCCCGAGGTGACCACCCCGGCGCGTCAGACCACCTGGGATTCCCTCGCCCGCCAGTTCGACGGCGCCGCTCTCTACCAGGCGGCCTACGCGCTCAGCGACCGCACCGAGTCGCACGGTGACTCGATGGGAACCGGGCGGTGGGAGGCGGGCGATCCGGCGGTGTGAAGCCGCGGGAAAATGGTTTTTAGATCTGGCCGCGAATGAACACGGATGGGCGCGCATCCGGGATGGGAAGGGCACGGCCAACCCCCTTTTGTTGGCGACGACTCCGCCGGGCAGGCGGAATGCACCCCCGCGCCGGCGGGCGAACCCCCCTTCGCGTTCATGGGCGTGGAGGCGCGACCATGGGCGGCCTGCTTTCCCCGGAACCCGCCCCCTCCCCCGGACGCCCGCGCCCCTGCCCCCGATCGGCCCCGTCCGACTGACTCCCCTTCCGGCCAGCCCCATGCACTCCCCCCCCCCTCGCCGGCCGTCGCCGCTGGATCCGCGCTCCCACCTTTTTTTTGCCCTCTGCCTCCTCCTGCCCCTCTTCCGCTGGCAGCGACCCGCCGCCCTGGCGCTTTTGGCCGCGGCCGGGGTGGGCTATGTCGCCCTTCACCGGCTCCCGGTGCGCCCCTTTCTCGCCATCCTCCGTTTCTTGTGGCCGCTGCTTTTGGTGGCCACCGTCCTCCACCTGACGATGACCCCGGGCCACGTCCTTTTCGAGGTGGCGCCACTGCATCTGTGGGTCACCCGCGAGGGGGTCCACCTCGCGCTGCTCACCGCGACGCGTCTGATCGGCGCGGTGTGGATCGCCCACGCCCTCTACCGCGCGCTCCCCCCGGAGGCCCTGGTCGCCGCCATCGCCCGCCTCGCCGGTGGCTGGTGCGCACCGGGTCACCACCTGCACCACGCCCTGTGGGTTGCCAGCCTTGCCCTCGGCTTTTTGCCCTGGTTTGCCGACCACCTGGCCGCCTGGCACAGCGGGCCGCTGGATCTCGACACGCGGCTCCGCTGCTTGATCGCGGCGGGCGAGCAAGAGATCGCCGCCCGTGCGGCCGCGGCCGCGAGCGGTGCCCTCGCCGACCCGCTGGCGGCCGCCGCCCGCCTCCGCCTCACCGCCACCGATGGCCTCTTCGGCCTCGCCGTCGCCATCGCTCTGGTCACGGCCGGGTACCTCCAGCGGGGGGGAACGTGAGCCAGCTCGCCGCCGGCCAGCGCCTCTTGCTGCACCTCGCCTTCGACGGTACCGCGTACGCCGGCTGGCAGGTCCAGCCCGGGCAGGTAACCGTGCAGGGGGCGGTGGAGGCGGCGATGGCGCGCCTGTGCAATCGACCGGTGCGCCTCCACGGCGCGTCGCGCACCGACGCCGGGGTCCACGCCGCCCACCTCCCCGCCCACCTCGACCTACCGCGCCCGTTCGCCGCCGCGGCGCTGTTGCGCGGCCTCAACGCCCTGCTGCCGCCAGACATCGTTTGTCACCGTCTGGAGCCGGTGGCGAGCGACTTCCACGCCCGCTACGCGGCGCGCGGCAAGCTGTACCGCTACCGGATTTTCAACCATCCGGTGCGGCCGCTGTGGGACCGGCCGTACCTCCTGTGGGAGGCGCGACCGCTGGACGTCGCGGCGATGGCCACGGCGGTGGCGCCCCTGGTGGGGGTCCACGACTTCGCCAGCTTTTGCGCCGCGGACGCGGACACTACCACCACGGTGCGCGAGGTGGTGGCGGCGCGCTTCGGCCCCGCCGGCGACGAGCTCCACCTGGAGATCGCCGGCACCGGCTTTTTGAAGCACATGGTGCGGGCCATCACCGGTACCCTCTTGGAGGTGGGGCTGGGGCGCTTGCCAAGCCACGGCCTCACCGCGATCCTCGCCGCCCGCGACCGTGGCGCCGGCGGCCCCACCGCCCCCGCCCGGGGGCTCTGCCTGGTGGAGGTGGTCTACGACCCGGCACAACTGGAGCAGTGGCGTGCGCATCTTGGTGACCAATGACGATGGCATCCACGCCGAGGGGCTCTACCGCCTGGCCAAGGCGATGGCACGCCTCGGTGAGGTCACCGTGGTGGCGCCGCTGATCGAGCACTCCGCGGTCGGCCACGCCATCACCCTCACCGACCCGTTGCGGGTGGAGAAGGTCTTCCACGACGGCCACCTCTTCGGCCGGGCGGTGAACGGCACCCCGGCGGACTGCGTGAAGCTGGCGGTCCGCATGCTGATGCACGAGCCGCCGGACCTGGTGGTGTCGGGGATCAACCACGGCGCCAACACCGGCCACAACGTCATCTACTCGGGGACCGTCTCCGCCGCCACTGAGGGGGCGATCCTCGCCATCCCCGCCTTCGCCATCTCCCGCGCCTGGTCCCTGGAGCCGGACTTCTCCCCGGCGGCGGAGATCGCGGTGGAGGTGGCGGAGCGGCTTTTGGCCCACCACCTTCCCGACGGCGTGCTGTTGAACGTCAACGTCCCCGCGATCGCGCGCGACGAGATCCGCGGCTTCCGGGTCACCGAGCAGGGGCAGGGACGGTTCGTAGAGACGTTTGAGGCGCGCGTCGACCCGCGTGGCAAGCAGTACTTCTGGCAGGCGGGCGAGACCGTCATCCCGGACCACGGCGAGACCATCGACGACACCGCCTTGGAAGAGGGCTACGTGGCGATCACCCCGATCCACTTCGACCTTACCGCCCGCCCCTTCATGGCCGAGCTCGCCTCCTGGGGGTGGTGAACCCGACGCCGGCGACGCACACCCGGCGGCCAGCGGCGAGGAGTCGGTCGGACTGGGTCCAGCGTGGGGGGGCAAGGGTGCGTCCGCCCGCATGGGCTCCTGGCCCCGGGAAAGGGTGGCCACAGAGAGACGCGCAGGGTTGTTTACCGTCGCCCCCGTGGTGGACCCCCTTGCGAGGCCCCGCGATCCGCCAGCCCAAGCCGCGTGGACCGCGCCCTCCCCGTCCCGATTCGCGCGATGCGCGTTTCTTCGCGGCGCAACCCAATCGCCATCTTCCGCCTCCTTTCCCCAGCGGGAGCGCCCACAAGCCAACCGCCTTGCCCCCCCTCCCCGCCGATTCAGTCCGACCGGCTGCTGGCCTTGGCCACGCGCTCTCCACCGCGATTTCCGCTCGCCCACCAGATCCGGCACGCCCCCTCGTCGGAGACCATGCACGGCCCCACCGGGGTGCGCGGGGTGCACGGCTGGCCGTAGAGGGCGCAGCCCGTGGGGTAGAGACGGCCGAGGACCACCGACGCACAGCCGCAACCGGCGGGCATCTCCCCGGCACGGGCGCGCGCCTCTTCGGTGACGCCCGGGAAACGGAGGGCGGCGTCGTGGCCGGCGTAGCGCGCCTTCAGGCGGTAGCCCGACGCGGGCAGGGTGCCGATGCCGCGCCATGGGGCATCGACCACGTCAAAGGTCTCGGCAAGCAGCCGCTGCGCCGCCCGGTTGCCGCCCGGCCGCACCACCCGCGGGTAGCAGTTGGTCAGGTGCGGCTGGCCGGCGAGGTGCTGGCGCACCACCGAGTCGAAGGCGGCCAAGAGGCTGTCGGCGGTGAAGCCGGCCACCGCCACCGGGATGCGGAACCGGTCGGCGATGAACGACCACTCCTCCGGCCCCATCACCGTGGCCACGTGGCCCGGCGCCACCAGGCCATCGAAGCCCGCCTCGCCCGACTCCAACAGCAGTGCCACCGCCGGCCAGGTGCGCCGGCAGGCGGTGAGCAAGAGCAGGTTGTCCGGCAACCCCTCAGCGACCAGGGCAGCGACCGGCGCGGTGGTGGTCTCGAAGCCGGCGGCGAAGAAGACCACCGTGCGCGCGGGCTCCGCACGGGCGATCGTCCTGGCCTCCGCCGGGGAGGCGATGGGGCGCACGTCGCCGCCGAGGCCACGCGCCTCCTCCAGAGAGCGCGCCTCGCCCTTCGCCACGTTCACCGGTACCCGCAGCATGTCGCCGAAGGCGACCAGCACCACCCCCTCGTCGAGGGCCAGGTGGATCGCGTGGTAGATCGCCTCCTCCGGGCAGACGCAGACCGGGCAGCCGGGGCCGGGGATGAGCTCGATGGTGGGCGGCAACACGGTGCGCAGCCCTGCCTGGGCAATCGCCCGCTCGTGGCCGCCGCAGACGTTCATGATCCGCACCCGCGCGGGCAGATCCAGCGCCCGGAGCCGCGCCAGCCATGCCGCCCCGGCGGTCACCGCGACGCCCTTCCCGAGGGCAGGCGGCCGCCCCCCCGCCCATTCCACGAGGCAGAGGGGCCAAGGCGCAGCACCCCACCCCTGCCACCCTCGCGAAGGTCCAACCCAATCCGCATCCCGGCGTCGAAGCGTGGCGCTCGGCCCCCCTCCTGCCCGCAGGTGGCCGCGCACCCTTGATGTCCCGTCGTACCCATTCGCACCCTACCCGGTAGCGCCGGCCGGCGGGGCTGGGGGCGGCTCGCTGGCGAGGATCTCGTCGAACAGGGCCCACGACGCCGCGGCGTCCGCCTCCGCCACCCGTTGGATCGCGTAGCCCACGTGGACCATCACGTAGTCGCCCACCGCCACCCCCTCGTCTTGAAGGAGGAAGAGGGAGACGTCGCGCTCCACCCCCTTCGCGGCACAGCGGGCGTTGAAGCCGTCGATCGCCTCGATGCGCATGGGGATGGCGAGACACATGGCAATAGAGTATGGCAGTGGTTTATGCAGAAAAGACAACTTTACCAACTACGATAAGTTCATTGTGACTGCTCATCATAATCTTTCGCTATAGTGGAGCACGGGAGTGGTTCCTGATGGATTCGGGAAAGCCACTTCAGGCGGGTACGCAAGGCACAAGAGGAGAACGGTCGGATGAACCGCATCCTGGTTCTCGGCATCGGCAACCCCCTGTTGAGCGACGACGGCGCCGGGATTGTCTGCCTCGCCTGGCTGCGCCGCGACCACCCGCCGGCCGATGGCGTCGTCTACCACGAGACCGGCGCTCTCGACCTCTCCTTCGTCACCGCCCTGACCTGCTGCCAGCGGCTGCTGGTCGTCGACGCCGGACGGACCGGCGATGCGCCCGGGACGGTGCACCTTTTGGAAGGTGAGGCGATGGACCGGATGGTCGCCTGCCGGGGCCGCACCGCCCACGAGATCGGCCTCGGAGACCTCCTCGACCTGGCACGCCTCACCGGCTGGCAGCCACCGGTCGAGCGCGCCCTGATCGCGATCGAGCCCGCCTCTCTCGCGTGGGGGGCCCGCCTCACCCCGGCGGTGGCGGCGGCGGTACCGTTCGCCGCCCGCCTCGCGATGGCCGTGGTGCAACGGTGGAGCCATGAAGACGACGGTAGTGGCTCTCCAAGGAGTTCGCTAGCAACGGCGAGCCACGCGGCGGCGCCGTAGGTGTGGAGGTCGCGATAGCCAAGGGGACGGTGTACGAGGCGCTGCGCGCCGGCGGGATGAGCCGCCGGGCCTTCTTGCAGGCGTGTGCGGCGATTGGAGCCGCCCTCGCCCTGCCCCCCGGGTCGGGTCGGGCGATCGCCCAGGCGCTTACGCGCACCCCGCGGCCCTCGGTGATCTGGCTCTCCTTCCAGGAGTGCACCGGCTGCACCGAGTCCCTCAGCCGCGCCCACGCCCCGACCTTGGAGTCGCTGATCTTCGACATGATCTCTCTCGACTACCACCACACCCTCCAGGCGGCCGCCGGCGCGGCGGCGGAAGAGGCGCGGCGCGAGGCGATGGCGGCCAACCACGACCACTACCTCCTGATCGTCGACGGCTCCCTGCCGGTGGGCCAACCGGCCTACTCCACCATCGCCGGCATCTCCAACCTGGCGATGCTCCAAGAGGCGGCGGCGGGCGCGGCGGCGGTGATCGCCGTGGGGTCGTGCGCCGCCTTCGGAGGGCTACCCGGGGCGGCGCCGAACCCGACGGGCGCGGTGCCCATCTCGGCAGTGGTGCGCAACCGGCCCTTGGTGACCCTCCCGGGCTGCCCGCCGATCGGGGCAGTGATCGCCGGGACCCTCGCCCACTTCCTCACCTTCGGTCGCCTGCCGGAGTGCGACCCCCTCGGCCGGCCGCGGGTGTTCTACGGCGAGACGATCCACGACCGCTGCTACCGCCGGCCGTTCTACGACCGCGGCCTGTTCGCCGACACCTTCGATGACGAAGGCGCCCGCCAGGGGTGGTGCCTCTACAAGCTCGGCTGCAAGGGGCCAACCACCTACAACGCCTGCGCCACCCTCAAGTGGAACGGCGGGGTGAGCTTTCCGATCCAGTCGGGCCACGGCTGCCTCGGCTGCTCGCAGCCCGATTTCTGGGACGGTGGCGGCTTCTATCGCGCCGCCGCCCTCCCCTTCGGGCCGCTCACCGGAACCGCTGGGATCGCCGCCGCTGCCGGCCTCGCCACCGGTACGGCGATGGCGGTGGCGAACCGGAAGAAGCGTGCGGCGGCCAAGCGGGCGCATCAGCCGATCACCGTCGCGGATCTGGAAAAGTCCCCGGGGGCGCAGCCATGAGCACCGCCTCCATCGCCTGTTGGAAGTTTGCAACGGTGCCTGCCTGACCCCCCGGCGGATTCCACTGCGGACGGAGCAGCCATGAACATGACCTCCATCGCCCTCTTGGCCTGGGTTCGCGGCCCTGGCTTCCACATCGCCCTGGCGATCTTCTGCCTCGGGCTGGTTTGGCGGCTGATCGAGATCTACTCCCTCGGCCGCGACCCCCACCTGGCCGCCCCGCGCCACCGCGCTGGCGCCTCCGGGTGGTGGACGATCCTGCGCCGCTCGCGGCCGTCGGCGGAGCACGAGTCGATGGTGAGCTACCTGTCGGGCTACACCTTCCACATCGGCCTGATCCTCACCTTCTTTTTCTTCGCACCGCACATCGAGCTCCTGCGCCGCGCCACCGGCTTTGCCTGGCCGGCGCTGCCCACCCCGCTGGTGGACGCGGCGGCGGCGATCACCGTGGTCGCCCTGGGGGTGATGCTCACCAGCCGCCTGCTCGACCCGGTAAAACGGTTCCTGTCGGTAACGGAGGACTACCTCACCTGGGCTCTCACCCTGGCGCCGGTGGTCACCGGCTACCTCTGCTTCCACCACCTGGGACTGGACTACACCACCTTGCTAGCGCTGCACCTGGCGAGCGTGGAGGTGCTGATGGTCTGCATGCCGTTCACCAAGCTCATCCACTTCGTCACCCTCTTCCCGTCGCGGTGGATGAACGGCGACCACTTCGGGAGGACGGGGGTGGCCTCATGAGCGCCTCCCTGGAGCGTGGCCTCGATCGCTTTCGCGAAGCCCTCGACGCGGACACGGCGAGCTTCTTCGCCACCTGTGTGCGCTGCGGCATGTGCGCCGAGGCGTGTCTCTTCTACACCGAGACGAAGGAGCCCAAGTACACCCCGATCCACAAGCTCCAGCCGTTGAAACGGTTGTGGTGGCGCGAGTACACCCTCCTCGGCAGGATCGCCGCCGCGGTCGGTCTCTCCAAGCCGGTGACCGACGCGGAGCTTTCCGCGTGGAGCGAGCTGGTCTACGACTCGTGCACCCTGTGCGGCCGCTGCTCCCTCATCTGCCCGGTGGGCAACGACATCACCTACATGATCCGGCGGATGCGCGACGGAATGGCCGCCGCCGGCCACGCCCCGCCGGGGTTGGTGGGGGCGACGCGGCGGGCGATCGAGCTGGGCAGCCCCATGGGGGTGACGCTTGCCACCCTGCAAGCGCAGATCCGCCACCAGGAGGAGGCGACCGGCATCCCCATCCCAATGGACGTGCAGGGGGCGGAGTACCTGGTCCTGCTCTCCTCCATGGAGATCGTCAACAACGCGGAAGTCATCGGCGCGGTGGCGCGCATCTTTCACCAGGCGGGAATCACCTGGACCCTCGCCAGCGACGCCTTCGAGGCGACCAACAGCGGCATCCAGATTGGCGTCTCCGAGCTTGCGAAAGAGATCGTGCTGCGCACCGTGACCGCGGCCGAGCGCCTCGGAGTGCGGGCGGTGGTGAGCCCCGAGTGCGGCCACGCCTACATGGCCCTGCGCTGGGAGGGGCCCGATTTGATCGGCCGGCCGTACCGCTTCGAGGTCCTCCACATCCTCGAGCTCCTCGACCGGCTGCGCGCCGCGGGCAAGCTCAAGCTCGCCTCCACCTTCGATCTCCCAATCACCTTCCACGACCCGTGCCAGATCGTCCGCCGCGGCGGGGTGATCGACGCACCTCGCAACCTCCTCAACCTGGTGGCGACCGACGTGCGCGAGATGCACGACCACGGCGTCTACAACTGGTGCTGCGGCGGCGGCGGCGGGGTGAGCGCCAGCGGCCGCGCCGAGGAGCTGCGCCTCACCGCCTTCAACAAGAAGCGCGGCCAGATCGAGGCGACCGGTGCCAAGGTGGTGGCCACCGCCTGCGCCAACTGCCGGATGGTGATGGAGGAGGCGATCGACCACTACCAGATGGGGGTGGAGCTGAAGGGGCTCACCGAGCTGATCGCCGACCACCTGGAACAAGAGACGCCGGAGGTGGCGGCATGAGGGTGCAACCCTCCCCACCCCTGATCTTGTCGACCCGCCCCAACCCCCGTGGGCGCGCCGAGGCTACGCGTCGCACTGCCGAGGAGTGCCATGTCTGAACGCATCGTCGTCGACCCGATCACTCGCATCGAGGGCCACCTGCGCATCGAGGCGGAGATGGACGGCGAGGTGATTCGCAACGCCTACTCCTCGGGGACGATGGTGCGCGGTATCGAGATCATCCTCCAAGGCCGCGACCCGCGCGACGCCTGGGCCTACGCCCAGCGGATCTGCGGCGTCTGCACCCTGGTCCACGCCATCGCCTCGATCCGCGCGGTAGAAAACGCCCTGGCGATCACCGTGCCGCCGAACGCGGAGCTGATCCGCAACCTGATGGCCGCGGCGCAGCACGTCCACGACCACGTGATGCACTTCTACCACCTTCACGCCCTCGACTGGGTCGACGTGGTCTCCGCCCTCAAGGCGGACCCGCGCCAGACCTCGGCGCTCGCCCAGGCGATTAGCCCCTACCCGAAGTCGTCACCCGGCTACTTCGCGGACACCCAGCAGCGCCTCAAGACCTTCGTGGAGTCCGGCCAGCTCGGCATCTTCGCCCACGGCTACTGGGGCCACCCCGCCTACCACCTGCCGCCGGAGGCGAACCTCATGGCACTGGCCCACTACCTGGAGGCGCTCACCTGGCAGCGCGAGGTGGTGAAGCTGCACACCCTCTTCGGGGGCCGGAACCCCCACCCGAACTTCGTGGTCGGCGGGGTGCCATGCGCGATCGCGGTGGAGAGCGGCAGCCAGGCGGGGACTGCCCTGGACATGGTGGGGCTGGCGCAGGTGGGCGAGGTGATCGACGCGATGCGCACCTTCGTTGACCAGGTCTACCTGCCGGACCTGCTCACCATCGCCTCCTACTACAAGGAGTGGGCGCGCCAGGGTGAGGGGGTGGGCAACTTCCTCTGCTACGGCGACTTCCCGAACCACGGCATCGGCGACCCGAGCCACTACCTGATTCCCGGCGGGGTGATCGTCGACCGTGACCTCACCACGGTCCTGCCTCTGAACCCGAGCGACCCGGCGCAGATCCAGGAGCTGATTTCCCACTCGTGGTACGACTACACGGTAGGCAAGGAGCAGGGGCTCCACCCCTACGATGGCGAGACCACCCTTCACTACACCGGCCCCGAGCCGCCCTACGACCACCTCGATGTGGAGCAGTCCTACTCGTGGTTGAAGTCGCCACGTTGGCGCGGCCGCCCGATGGAGGTCGGCCCCCTGGCGCGGATGGTGATGCTCTACGCCACCGGCCACGACGCGGCGCGGGAGCTGGTGGACGGGACGCTGCACCGGCTCGACCTGCCGATCGCGGCGCTCTTCTCCACCCTCGGCCGCACCGCCGCGCGCGGGCTGGAGACGAAGCTCTTCGCCGACGCCATGACCGGCTGGTACGACCAGCTCATCGCCAACCTCAAGGGGGGAGACCTGACCACCTTCAACCCTGAGCGGTGGGATCCCGCCACCTGGCCCCACAAGTGCCGCGGGGTCGGCTTCATGGAGGCACCGCGCGGTGCCCTCGCCCACTGGCTCACCATCGAGGGCGGCCGGATCGCCAACTACCAGGCGGTGGTCCCCTCCACCTGGAACGCCGGGCCGCGCGACGCAACCGGTCAACCGGGGCCGTACGAGGCGGCGCTGGTGGGCCACCACCTCCACGACCCGAAGCAGCCGATCGAGATTCTGCGCACGATCCACTCCTTCGACCCGTGCATCGCCTGCGCGGTGCACGTGAGCGACCCGGAGCGCGGCGAGCTGGTGGAGGTCACGATCCAGTAAGGCGGCTACCGCTTTGCCGGTCGCGCGCCGGTCGCATGGCGGCCGCGCGGCGGCCGCGCGGGAGGTGGGGATCCCGTGATGCGGCCGGCCACGGTGCGCCGTTCGTCCGGCGGCGGACGCGCCTCGGAGGCTGGCGGACTTGGGGCGGTGGGCGGTCCCCTGCGGGCGGCTGAAGGGCGATCCTGGTGGGGCAAGCCACTGGGTTTAGATTTCGCCGCACCTGAACACGAACGGGCGCGACTCCTCGACCCGGAGGGTGCCGGCCACAACCCGCAACCTCACCCGGGCGCCAGCGCCCGTAATCCGGCACACGATCGCGAAAGTCCGACAGCCCCCCAAACGACGAAGAACGGCGCGGTCTGGGCCCCGCTCCACCGGTCGCCTGGTTGCGCTGCTTTGCGGTCGATCGTGGACCAAGCAACCGGTGGCTACGCCGCCACCCGCCGGGCCACGTCGCGCAGGATCTCCGCGGAGCGGTGCAGGCCGGCCCACTCCGCGGGCGAGAGGTCGAGCTCGATGATCCGCTCCACCCCGCCCCCACCGACCACGCACGGGACGGAGAGGTAGACGTCGCGCTCGCCGTACTCCCCCGCCAGGCGGGTGGAGACCATGAGGACCGAGTGCTCGTCGCGCAGGATGCACGAGACGAGGCGGGCGAGGGCCGCGCCGATGGCAAAGTTGGTCGCCCCCTTGCGCTCGATAATCGCCGGGGCCGCGCCGCGCACCGAATCCAGGATCGCCTCCGGCGCCAGCTCCACCCCGGCCTGGGCACCAAAGGCGGCCCATGGCATGCCGGCAATGGCGGCCGACGACCAGGCCACGATCTCCGAGTCACCGTGCTCGCCGAGGATGTGGGCGTGGACCGAGCGCGGGTCGAGGGCGCAGGCGGTGGCGAGAAGCTGGCGCAGGCGCGCGGTGTCGAGAAGAGTGCCCGAGCCGATCACCCGCGCGGCGGGCAGGGGGGAGGCGGACGCGGCGATCTGGGCGAGCACGTCCACCGGGTTGGTGGCCATCAAGAGGCAGCCGGAAAAGCCCACGGCGGCGAGCTCACCGACGATCTGGCGAGTGATCCGAACGTTGTCGCCGACGAGCTGCAACCGGCTCTCGTCACGGCTGGCGGAGGCGCGACCGGCGGCGACGATGACAATCGCCGCACTCGCCGCATCCGCGTAGTCGCCCGCCCACACCCGCGCCGGGGCGAGCAGGGCGGTGGCGTGGGCGAGGTCCATCGCCTCGCCCTCGGCGCGCGCCCGGTCCGTGTCGATGAGCACCAGCTCCTCCACCTGGCCGGTGTGCAAGAGGGCAAAGGCGGTGGTCGCCCCGACCCGGCCGCAGCCGATGATGGCCACCCGGTGTGTGTGTCCCATGGGGATCCTCCGTGCGCGGCGCCGGCAGGGGGGCGCGCTGGATGATCCCCTTTATCCCCGAAACGGTGGAACCACGACAAGCGGGTACGCCATCGCCGCCTCCGCCCGCCGGTCACCCCGGTGCGGCAGGGCCATCGCCGAGGAGGCGGTGGATGGTGTCGGTCATCTCCTGGATGCGGAACGGCTTGGGGAGGATCCCCGCCACCCCCTCCAGCTCCACCGGCAGGCCGCCCGCACCGGGACCGCGACACACGAGCACGCGCGCGTTGCCCGCCAGCCGGGCGAGGTCACGCAAGAGGGCGCGCCCCTCGCCCTCCGGAAGGTCGAGATCCACGAGGATCAGGTCGATCTCGCCTCCACGCTTCCGGCACATTTCCAAACCTGCCTCACCCGAGGTGGCGGTCGCCACCTGGTAGCCGCCGCGGGTGAGAATGTTGTCGATGAGACCGCGCACGTCGGCGTCGTCATCCACCACCAGAATGGTCCCGCGCTGGGGAGCGGCCGGTGGCACCGCCTCCGCGGAGAGGTCCGTCACCGGAAAGAGGAGGGTGACGGTGGTCCCCTCGCCCGCCTCGGCGAAGAGATCGAGTCGACCCCCATGCGCCTCCACCACGCCGCGCGCGGTGGCGATCGTGAGCGGGGTGGCGAGCAGGCCGTGGCCGGCGATCCCCTCCTGCTCGGTGGGCGGACCGTTGCCCGTGTCGGCGACCGAGACCTCCACGTACCGCCCGGGCGGCAACCCCTCCTCGTTCGCCGGCGGCAGGACCAGGAGGCGGCCGGCCAGCTCCAAGGTGCCGCTTTTGCCCATCGCCTGGATCCCGCGCAGGGCAATGCTGAGGATGACCTGGCGGATCTGCGCCGCGCTGCCGTCGATCCCCGGCAGGCCGGGTTCGAGATGGAGGTCGATCTGCACCGTCGGGCCGACACGCCGGCCAAGGCGGGTGGCGACGTTCTCCAGCAAAGGGGTGAGATCGAGAAAGCGGTGGTTCTTCGCCTCCGGCGTGGCATTGCCAAGGAGCTCGCGGGTGAAGACCGACGCGCTGAGGTGACTCCCCCCCTGCTCGCCCCTCTCGCCCTTTGTAGCCGGGCCATCATTGCGCCGGATCGGGTTGAGGAGGTGGCCCTGCTGGGTGGCCAGGCTGGCGAGGGTTTCGCACCCCTGACTCAGGCTCTCCGTCGCCACCCGCGCCAGCGCCACCGCCTCGCGCGCTACCGCGGCATCGTGGCACGCGGCGCGCAGCTCCAACCCCAGCGGCCCGACCAGCCGCCGATCGACGAGGGCGAGCGCCACGAGCGCGCCACCGCCGGCGGCGGCCACGAGGGCCACAACGAGGCTACCCGAGACGACCGCCACCGCCCCACTAAGGACGGTGACCACGGCCAAAGTCACCACCGCAACCACGAGGGGAGCAGGCCGGTTACCGGGTGTGGGGTAGGGCATCACCATCTCGTGCGCCTCTGAAAGTTGGCCGGAAGCCTCGGACCGTTGGCCGGAAGAAAGAGAGCGAGGTCAGCGTGCCGGAACCGATCGCTGCGCCGCCGCCCAGCAACCGAATGGCGGGCGGCTCCACACCACGCGGGGCGCGCGCAACGTCTCGCCACCCGACCTGCACCCCGGGGGACCGCGCGCCGCAGCGGGTGCGTCGGTCGTCCCTACTTCTGGGTGCCACGCAGCTCCTGGTTCTCGCGCTTGGTCGCCTCCAGGTCAAAGAGGAGGTACTTGATCCCAAGCTGGAGGTTGCCGAGCTGGGCGACGGCCTGGGTGGTCGCCTTGCGCATCTGGTCGTGGAGGCGCTCGGTGGCGTCGGCGAGCTCTTCCAACTCCGCCCGCTTGTCGTCGGGGAGGATGGCGATCTCGTCGCGCAGGGCGGCGAGGCGGTCGCGGAAAGAATCGCGCTTCTCTTCGGGCCCGGGGGCGGTGTTCTGGGGTTCCATGATTGACTCCGTGAGGGTGGGACTCGCGCCGTGGTGGGGATCAAGAGCCCGTGCGGCTCCTGCCCGTTTCCTACCCCCCCTCTATCAATCCGCGTGCCACGTCGGGCGCCCGCAGGGCTCTGCTGCAACTCTTTGGAAAACCGCAGTGCACCTCGGCCGCTGCCGATTGAGCCACGCCAATGTGAGACAGTCGCCGTGGCTGGCGCGTATCAGGATGAGACGAGCCGCCGCCGCCCCTGGGGGAAGCGCGGCGGAGCTGTTACCCTGTCGGCGCGCCGTCGGAGTGGCCGCCCCCATGCTTTTCCTCCCCGCCATCGACCTCAAAGAGGGCCGCTGCGTCCGCCTGCGCCAGGGACGCATGGAGGAGGCAACCGTCTTCGGCGAAGACCCCGGCGCCCAGGCGGCGGCGTGGCAGGCGGGCGGCGCCCCCTACCTCCACCTGGTGGACCTCGACGGCGCCATCGACGGCAGCCCGCGCAACCTGGCGGCGGTCCGCTCGATCCTCGCTTCTATCGACATCCCGGCGGAGCTCGGTGGCGGCATCCGCAACCTGGCGCGGATCGAGGCGTACCTCAACCTCGGCCTCGATCGGGTGATCCTCGGCACCGCCGCGGCGCTGGAACCGGCGCTGGTGCGCGAGGCGTGCGCCGCCTTCCCCGGCCAGATTGCGGTGGGAATCGATGCCGCCGGCGGCCAGGTGGCGGTGCGCGGCTGGGTGGAGGTGCTGCCGCTTTGTGCCACCGACCTCGCCACCGACCTCGCCGGCGCCGGGGTGAGCTACTTCATCTACACCGACATCCGCCGCGACGGGATGATGCAGGGCCACAACGTGGAAGCCACCCGCGCCTTCGCCCGCGCCACCGCGGTGCCGGTGATCGCCTCGGGCGGGATCGCCTCCCTCGACGACGTGCGCGCCATCTGCGCCTTGGCCGCCGACGGGGTGACCGGGATGATCTCCGGCCGCGCCCTCTACGACGGGGCGCTGGAACTGTCCGCCGCCCTCGCGGTGTGCGCGAAGGAGGCCTAACCGATGGTCAAGAAGCGCATCATCCCTTGCCTCGACGTGGCCGGCGGCCGGGTGGTGAAGGGGGTGAACTTCGTCGACCTGAAGGACGCCGGTGACCCGGTGGAGGTGGCGGAGCGGTATGACGCCGAGGGTGCCGACGAGCTCTGCTTCCTCGACATCACCGCCACCCACGAGGAACGCGACACCATCTACGAAATCGTCGAGGCGACCGCCGAGCGGGTCTTCATGCCGCTCACCGTCGGCGGCGGCATCCGCACGGTGGAGGACATCCGGGCGCTGCTGAACGCCGGCGCCGACAAGGTGTCGATCAACTCCGCGGCAGTGAAGCGCCCAGAGTTTATCCGCGAGGCGGCGGAGCGGTTCGGGGCCCAGTGCATCGTGGTGGCGATCGACGCCAAGCGGGTGAGCGAGGCGCCCCTGCGCTGGGAGATCTACACCCACGGCGGGAGGCGGCCCACCGGCCTCGACGCCCTGGCGTGGGCGCAACGGATGGAGGAGTACGGCGCCGGCGAATTCCTGGTCACCAGCATGGACCGCGACGGGACCAAGATCGGCTACGACAACGACCTCAACCGCGCGATTGCCGGCCGCGCCCGCGTGCCACTCATCGCCTCCGGCGGCGCCGGCACCCTGGACCACCTCTACGCGGGGCTGGTCGAGGGCCATGCCGATGCGGTCCTCGCCGCCTCCATCTTTCACTACCGCCAGCACACCATCGGCGAGGCAAAGCGGTACCTGGCCGAGCGCGGTGTGGTGGTGCGCCTGGAGGGCGAATGATGAGCTGGCTTGATGCGCTGAAGTTCGACGAACGCGGTCTGTTGCCGGCGATCGCCCAGGACGCTGCCACCGGCGAGGTCCTCATGCTCGCCTACTGCAACCGCGAGGCGGTGCGCCTCACTCAGGAGACCGGCTTCGCCCACTACTTCTCGCGCTCGCGCCGGAAGATGTGGAAGAAGGGGGAGTTGTCGGGCCACCTCCAGACGGTGCGCAAAATCGCCTATGACTGTGACGCGGACACCCTCCTCTTCCAGGTGGACCAGGCGGTCGCCGCGTGCCACACCGGCCGGCGGAGCTGCTTTTTCAACCAGGTGGACGGCGACACGGCACGGCCGGTGGGCGAGACGCTCTTCGATCCGCAGGCGGTCTACGCCGGCTCCCCCACCACCGCCAACATCCTCCCCGCCCTGGCGCGGGTGGTGAGCGAGCGGCGCGGCGCGGATCCCGCCACCTCCTACGTGGCCCAGCTCCTCGCCGGCGGGGCGCCACGAATCTCCGCCAAGCTTGTGGAGGAGGCGGCGGAGCTCGCCCACGCGGTCGCCGCGGAGGAGGAGGGGGCGGTGGTCCACGAGGCGGCCGACCTCCTCTTCCACATGGTGGTCGCCCTCGCCAGCCGCGACGTCGCCCCGGAGGCGGTGCTGGCGGAGCTGGTGCGCCGCTTCGGCACCTCGGGCCACGCCGAGCGCGCCACCCGCCGCCGGTGAGGCGCGGCGCCCAAGTAAGCCATGGCTTCGCCTCGCCGATGAGGCGGGGACGCGCCACCCGCGCAGCCACGGCGCGCCGAGGAGACCGGCGATGGACCCAGACGAACGACACATCCTCGTGGTCGAGGACAACCAGGCGAACGCCGCCCTGCTGGCCGCCTATCTCGGCCGGGCGGGCTACCGGGTGGAGACCGCCGACAGCGGCGAGGCAGCCCTCGCGCACCTGGCCGAGAGCTCCATCGACCTGCTCATCGTCGACGGCCGCATGCCCGGGATGGACGGCTACCAGCTCTTGCGGACGATCCGCGATGGGGCCGCCACACCGCCGGTCATCATGCTCACCGCCTTTGACGACGCCGGCGACCGCGAGCGGGCGGTGAACCTCGGGGTCGACGACTTCCTCACCAAGCCGGTGAGCAAGCTCTTGCTCCTCCAGCGGGTGGAGGCGCTCCTGGAGGTCGCCGCCCTGCCCGGTGGCCTCGAACGGACCCTCGCCTACTGCGCGGCGCTCGAACGGCGCACCCACTAGGGAGCGGGTCGGACTTGGGCGCTCGGGTGGCGCGCAGAAGCGGGCGCGACTCCGGATCGACCCATTCCTAGAGCGACGTGGGGCTAGGGAACGAAGAACCGGCCCCAATCCGAGCCCCGCTCCGCGCCGTCGCCCCGTGTTGCGCCGTCGCCCCGTGCCGCTTCTTTGGGGTCGATCGGGACAAAGTCCGACCGGCTCCTTGCCACGGCGCGCCCCACCTGCGTACGGGGCGGTCGAGGTCGCACGCCCAGCGCCGGCGGGCGGGGCTCGACACCGGTAGCCCCTGGCATACGGGTTGCTATCCCCCCGGTAGAACCGGGACGACAAGCCCGCGGAACGTGGAAACCCTGGCAGTTACGTTCCGCCGACCCCGTGGCAGGTGTCGTCCAATCTGGACACCTGCCGGTCGTTCCCCCCAGCCCAGCCGCGAGTTTGCCATGTCGGTACTCACCAACTACGTCGAACGCCTGGAACACTCGATCGCCCGCAACCTCTCCATCCTCACCGGCGAGGTGGCGGAGTTCGAGTTGCTCTGTCGCCAGGTGGTGGAGAGCGGCGACGCCCTGGCGGGACGCCAGGCACGCCAGGGGTACCAGCGCGCCCTCGCCCGCTTCGAAGAGATGGAAAAGGTGAGCCTGGTGCTCGCCGGCCCCCGCTACCGCCGCCTCACCGAGCCCGCGCCCCACCGCGAGAGCTCGACCCTCGCCCTGCGGGCCCGGTACTACCAGGCCTTTCTGCCAGTGGAGCGCCGGGAACGGTGGGACAGCCACGCGCCGCGGCTGGCGACCCCAGGCGACCGTGAGCCCCAGGTTGAACCACCGCTCCCCTTCGCGACCCCCAAGGCGAAGGCCGCCTTCCAGTCCATGGTGGACCACTTGGCGCCGGGGGAGGTGGTCTCCTTTGCCCTTCTCCAAGGGGAGCCCGCCTACCTCGACGCCCTCCCCCACGCCCCCTTCGGGCCACGCGGAGTGGTGGAGCGGCACGGCGCCCGGGAGGTGCGCGCGGCGATCCACCACCCACTCCTCCTAACCCCACCCACCCTCGAAGCGATCGTCTACGACCGTCTCCTCGGCCGCTCCCCCGTGGGGCGCGCGGTCATCTTCCGGCTCCACGACCGCGACGATCTCACCCCCCCCTTCCTCTCCGCCCTGCGCCTCCATTTGGCGCGCCTGGCACCCGGTACGGTCCTGACCGTCAACCCGGCGACGGCGGCCGTGGCGTAGGGGAGAGCGGGCGGCGCACTGAACCGGTGCGCCGCCGACCGCGGGTAGCGGGGGACCCGCCAAGCGGCACAACGCCACGGCATGGGCCGACGATCGCGATCGTGCGCGGAGGCGCGGCAGGATCGAGCCCGCACTGGTCCCCGGCGATCCGTGGCGCGAGCACCCGTCCACGCCGCTGCTCGCCGTAGCCTTCCGCCGGAGGAGCATTGGCACCGGCGACCCGCGCGGGAGGCCGCACCCTCCCGCTCGGGCACCAATCCCCCAAGGGAGGGCGCCTACCGCCAGCCGGCCAGCGCCGTAAGCCGAGCCGCACCCAACCTCAGACGATCCCCGGTGAGAAATCCGGGCCAGGAGTCTGTCAGACCGGGGGCGACGGGGTCCGGGCCCGGCGGTTGGATAGAGGGCGGTCCATCTAGAAAAAGGCGTTTGAAAAATGTGTTTTAGACCGAACCGCAAATGGACGCGAAGGGGCGCGCTCCTCGAGCGGGAGGGTGCGGCCCACGCTCACCAGCCACGATCGGTGGGGCGGTGCAGGGCAGTTGCACCACGGCAGAGAACCAGGCTCATTTTCCCAAGGCTCTCCGCGCAGACCCCTGTGGCCTCCGTGGTGAAGAACCATCGCGTTCCTTGGCGTTGCTGTGCGTGGCTTTGCGGCCAGCTTGCCGCGGACGGAGCAACCTCCCTCGGACGCACGCACTCTCGCGTTGGCCCACGATCGCGAAGGTCCGACCGGCTCCTCGCGCTACCCAGCAGAGGGCGAGCCGGGCCGAGCTCCGCGGCCCTGGGCGCGCAAGCCAAGGCCCGCCGGCCGTCTAGGTCCCGGCGATCCGGTCGTGGTAGCGACCGCGGTAAAGCAGGCGCGGCCGCTGTTCCGCCTGGTCGACAAAGCCGGTGCGGTCGTGGAGGACGTTGTTGCACAACAGCCCCCACCCCGGCCGAAGGGTCCCGCGCAGGCGGTAGGGGGCGCGCTCACACTCGGCACGAATCCACGCCACCGCCTCGGCCACCCGCTCCGCCTCCTGCCAGCGGATGTTGCGCCGGCGCGCGGTGTAGCGCATCTGCAGGGTCCCGGTGGTGGGATCGACCCAGAAGACCGGGCCGGAACGGTCAGGGCGCATCACCCGCGGGTCGTCGGTGTTCCCCGGGATGGTCATCACGTCGGGCGCCATGAGCGCCTCCACGTACTCGGGGTGCACATCCCGCATGGCGATGTAGAGCAGCTCGTGATCAATCAGGCCGCTCTCGCCGCCATCCGCGGATTGCTCGACGCAGTGCAAGAGCATGCCGCGGACCTGCCGGTCGGGCCGGTTGTAGTAGCCGTCCGTGTGCCAGGAGATGGGGCGGCTCGAATAGGGAATGTAGTCGCTCCCCGCCACCACGGTGATCGCGGTGATCCCCGCCTCGTCCGCCCCCGGGTTGTGATCGAGGTGGGTGAGGCCGAAGCGCCGGCCAAGCTCAATGGGGATTGCGGTGTCCGGGTCGCCGGCCGCGGTGGTCGCGTAGATCGCCATGTTGGCGCGCCGGCAGCGATCCAACAGCGCCGCGTGGGCCGCCGCGCTCAGCGCGCGCGGATCGCCCACCTCCACCACCAGCTCTTCCAGACACGCCGGTGCCGACCGCAGCTTCGCGTCGCGCCAGCGCGCGTAACCATCCCGATCCGCGAGCGCAAAGGGGCCGGTGGCCGGCGGTGGGGGCCAGGAGGGGTTAGCCATCGGCCCGCCCCTGGATCACCGCGTTGATCTCGGCGGCCAGGCTCTCCGCGGCGATGCCGTGCATCATCGCCGCCTGCCCCACCGACTCGGTCGCCTGACCGGGACAGGTGAAGCAGCCCGAACCGAACCGCCGCTCGAAGACCACCCTCGCCTCCGGATGGTGGTCGATCACCTCGCCGATGATCGACTCCCCGGTCACCGGTCCACCGGCCGCCGGGGGACTCAGAGGGGCCAGGGAGATCTTCAAGGGGGTGGCCCGCGACCGCGGCGGCGCCCCCGTGGGCGCGGCCGGGGGACGATTCAGCTCCCCAAGCAGCGCACGGCCGTCGATCCCCTGGTTCTCCGCCAGCCGCCCCACGGTCACCTTCAAACGGCCGAGGTGGGCGAGGTTCGCGGGATCGTCGAGGCCAGTGACGCCGTGGCGCGCGAGGATCTCGGCGGCCCCGGGGAGGCGATCAAGGAGCTCCGCCACCGGGGTGTCGAGGGTGAACGTGAAACGATCGCGCAAAGAGACCGGGCGCGGGGTGGAGGACGGCGGCGCGGCGGCGGGCGCGGCCGGACCCATGGCACCACCGCCAGCCGGTGGATGAACCGCCATCCGGGTGTGCACTGCGCCACGCCGGAGGGTGACCCCAAGGTTGGTCACAAAGAGGAAGACGGAGAAGATCTCCAGGGTGGCGAAGGGAGCAACCCAGGGCTCGGGCAGAAACAAGCCGTCGCGGGATAAACACAGCCCCACGAGCCCCACATTCGCCGTCCACAGGTGCAGCGGCACGAGCCGCGGCCAGGCGAGCGCGACCGCGTTGAACCGCGGCAGGATGAAGTAGCCGACCCCATACACCATCATCCCCATGAAGCCGAGCAAGAGGAGGTGGACGTGGGCGAAGCGGTACCCCATCCACCCCACCGGATCCACGCCCATCGCCCCACCCAGGAGGACGCCGGCGACGAGGTAGGCGAGCGAGCAGTAGACGAAGGCGCGGGTTGTGCGGTCCATCAACTCGGGAACATCAAGGGGTCAAGGAGCGTGGCGACCTTTGTCGATCGTGGCGCGAGCAAGCCGGATCGAGTCTAGACAGGACCCGTTGGTAGAGCTACGTGGGGCTAGGTCACGAAGAGGGGCCTGATCCGGGCCTCGATCCGCTCGATCCAGTCGATCGGGACCTAGCCTAACAGGCTCCAAGGATCCACTGGGACGAGCGACCTCCTGTAGGTGGGCGGTCGGATCGGCCACCGCGCCGAGGAGGCTGGCGGATTTTGGCCATCGTGACGAGAAGAGGCGGGCGCGAGTCGAGATGGGAAGCCATTCGAGACACAGAGGAGATCTGGGGGAGGAAACACGGGCCACGATCAGCGCCGAAGCCCGCTCGCTGCAGGCGACCGGAACCGTGTCCCACGGGCTCCTCGACCACAACTCGCTCCACCGCCCGTGCCGTCCAGGCCACCGCACCACCCACCCCGCCGGCGCGCACCTCAACCGAGCACGCCGCTGGGCATGGCCACCGTGGCGAGGGTGGTAAAGGTCTTGCGCTCCGCCACCACCTTGCCCACCACGATGATCGCCGGGGTGGGAATCGCCTCGCGCACCACCGCCTCCGGCAGCTCCGCTAAGGTGGCAACCACATAACGCTGCGCCACGGTCGTACCGTGCGCGATGACCGCTGCGGGGGTCTCCGGCGCCGCGCCCCCTGCGAGGAGGGCCTTGACGATATCGCCGAGGCGCGTCATGCCCATATAGATCACCAACGTGTCGACCGCGCCGACGAGTCGATCCCATGCCACCGGATCGGACTTGCCCTTTCCCGGGTGACCCGTGACAAACGCCACCGAACCCGCGGTACCGCGATGGGTCACCGGGATCCCGAGCGATGCAGGCACCGCAACGCCCGCGGTAACACCAGGGATCACCACGCACGGGATCCCGGCCTCACTCAGCGCCTTGACCTCTTCACCGCCCCGTCCAAAGACGAACGGATCGCCCCCCTTCAGACGCACCACTCGTCTGCCGCCCCGTGCCAAAGCAATCAGACGATCATTAATCTCTTCCTGGGTCGGCGAGGTGCAGCCGGCCCGCTTGCCCATGAAGACCAGATCGGCGCGCGGGTTTGCGAGACCGAGAAGCTCCTCGTGAACGAGTGCGTCATAGACCACCACCTCTGCCTCGGCGAGGAGCTTCGCGCCGCGCAGGGTGAGGAGCTCAGGGTCACCCGGCCCTGCACCAACCAGATAAACCGTACCGACGTGGCCGCCATCAGCGAACGAGCGATCCTTCTTGACTGCCACGACTGCACCTCACGACAAGGGGTTCACACCTCGTGTTTCGCCCCTCCGAGGACAATCGCATCGCCGACCAGCTGGTGGATACCACCGACCACCTCCATCGGGATGTTGTAGTACGGAAGGACCTTGGTGAACTGAGCCTTGCAAATCGCGCAGATCAACGCCAGGTAATTCACCCCGTGACTCTCCATCACCGCGTGGAGCGCCTCCGCCCGCGGCAACACACCCCGAATACGGAGTTCCATCAAATCGTCCGTAAGCAAACCGCCGCCGCCGCCGCAGCAGTAGGTCTTCTCTTTGATCGTGTCCTCCGCCATCTCCACAAAGTTGTTGCAGGTGGCGCGGATCAGTTCCCGCGGCACCTCGAACTGGCCGCCCTCGTAGCCGCCCATGGACGAGGCACGGGCGACATTGCACGAGTCGTGGAAAGTGACGATCCGCGCGTCGTTCGCCGACTTATCCAGTTTCAGGCCGCCACGCTGAATAAGATCCAGGGAAAACTCGCAGATGTGCTGCGGCACCGGATAGCGTTGATCGAGAAAGTCCCAGGGCCCGACCAGAGTATTCCAGAAGGAGTGGCCCACTCGCCAAGCGTGGCCACACTCACCGACGACGATGCGCTTCACCCCAAACTCGCGCGCCGCGTCCTTGATCCGCTGCGCGATTTTGCGCATGACGTGGAAGTCACCCACGAACATGCCAAAGTTCGCAAACTCGGAGGCGTAGGAACTCACCGTCCAACTGATTCCCGCCTCGTGGAAGACCTTGCCGTAACCGATCAACGAATCCACGTGGGGCGCGCTGAAAAAGTCCGCGGACGGCGCAATAAGGAGTACGTCGGCGCCCTTCTCGTCCATTGGGTAGCGGACGTCGACGCCCGTGGCATCCTTTACCTCCTCCTCAAGGAACTCCATGGTCCCAGCGAGGGCGGGCGCGGGAATACCGAGGTTATTGCCGGTGTTGTACACCTTGGCGATGATCTCGTTGCTGTACTTCGAACTGAGGCCGATGTGGCTCATAATCAGGCGAGCCGCCATGGAGATCTCAGCGGTATCGATACCGTACGGGCAAAAGACCGAGCAGCGGCGACACTGGCTGCACTGGTGGAAATAGGTGTACCACTCGTCAAGGACCTCCTTGGTGAAGTCCGACGCCCCCACGAGCTTCGGGAACAGCTTGCCGCCGAGGGTGAAGTAGCGCCGATAAACCTTGCGCATCAGATCCTGGCGCGCCACCGGCATGTTGCGCGAGTCGTGGGTACCGATGAAGTAATGGCACTTGTCGGTGCAAGAGCCACACTTCACACAGATATCCATGAAGACGCGCAGCGCCTTGTTGGTATCGAGCACCTCCCGGAACTTCTCGATCGCCTTTTCCTGCCAGTTCTCGACCAATTCCCCAGGGTAACCAAGCGCCTCATTAAGCTTCGGCGATGACTCCAGGGTGTGGTAATGAGAAGTTGCCCCTTCTTCCATCAAGGGGATGCGGATTTTGCCATCGAGCTTAGGGGTAACGATGTCAGCCACGGGCGCTCCTACGCAGACTTCGTGTTCTCGAAGGGAGAGACGTGCCGCCGTTC
>Ga0210058_1000524_pt1 | contig 36701 bp, 36 predicted proteins | sample CryGeymeta201511_FD_183979 | JGI IMG/M metagenome (GOLD analysis project Ga0210058, IMG submission 183979) | Groundwater microbial communities from Crystal Geyser aquifers in Utah, USA - Crystal Geyser metaG 2015-11 (SPAdes) (version 2) | ecosystem: Environmental > Aquatic > Deep subsurface >...
TTCAACCCGCCATGGCCGACTGAAGTCGGCCCTACGCCACGCCATGGCCGACTGAAGTCGGCCCTACGCCACGCCATTTTTGTCGGCTGTGGGCGTTGTTTCACGTTAACTTTCAAATATCCGTTGAACATCCAGGCTTCCTTTTCCCCACTCTATCCCTCCGCCCTTTCCCGCCCCGCCGGGCGGGAAAGGGAGCTAACAGCCCTATTTGGCCGCGTGTGTAACAGAGGTCTTACACGGGCAAGGGCAGTTTGACAAAAATAATAGGGGTCAGATTCCAATTAATTGCAGATTTCACTTTGGGTCAGATTCCAATTAATTGCAGATTCCACTTTGTGTGCAGCCAATCCGTTTCACCCGCTGCCCAGCGGCGGGTAAGACCTCTGTTTGAACACGCGGCCAAATAGGGCTGTTGGCTCCCCTTTCCGCCACGGCGGGGGTGGAGAGGGGTTGGGGGAGAGGGGGGACTACAAAAGCGTTGAACACTCAAACCTTTCAACAAAAATTCAAATCAAAATTTCAAACAAACCAAGCAAAAGGGCGAATGTGGCCTAAAGCTTGCTAAGCTAGGCTCAGGAGTAAAAGATGATGCAGAAATTCGACGAGATGTACACCCAGCTGCCCTATGAATTCTTCACCAAGGGCGCACAAATTCGGAACCATTACAAAATCTACGACGAATGGCTGGCGCGCCAACCTGGCGACACCATGGCCAAACGCCGTGCGGAGGCCGAAGTCATCTTCCGCCGCGTGGGCATCACCTTTGCGGTGTATGGCGAGAAGGACGAAGACGGTGCTGGCACCGAGCGCCTGATCCCGTTTGACCTGATCCCTCGCATCATCCCGGCACACGAATGGCGCAGCATGGAACGCGGCCTGGTGCAGCGCGTGACCGCGTTGAACCGCTTTTTGCACGACATCTACCACGACCAAGAGATTCTGAAAGCGGGCTTGATTCCCCGAGAGCAGATCGAACAAAACGCCCAGTTTCGTCCGCAGATGATGGGGGTTGATTTGCCGGGCAATGTGTATTCGCAAATCTCGGGTATTGACATCGTGCGCGCGCCGGATGCCAAGGGCAACGGTGAATACTACGTGCTGGAAGACAACCTGCGCGTGCCCAGTGGCGTGAGTTATATGCTCGAAGACCGCAAGATGATGATGCGGCTGTTCCCCGACCTGTTTGCCATGCACCGTGTGGCGCCCATTGCGCATTACCCCGACTTGCTGCTGGAAACCCTGCGCGAGAGCAGCCCGGCCACCACCGCCGAGCCCACGGTGGTGGTGCTCACCCCCGGCATGTACAACAGCGCCTACTTTGAGCACGCGTTTCTGGCCCAACAAATGGGGGTGGAGCTGGTAGAAGGGCAAGACCTGTTTGTCAAAGACAACTTCTGCTACATGCGCACCACCCGTGGCCCGCAGCGTGTGGATGTGATCTACCGCCGGGTCGACGACGACTTTTTAGACCCTAACGTGTTTCGGCCTAAATCGACACTGGGATGCGCGGGGCTGCTCGACGTGTACCGCGCGGGTCATGTCAACATTTGCAACGGTGTGGGCACTGGCGTGGCAGACGACAAGTCCATCTACCCCTATGTGCCCAAAATGATCGAGTTTTACCTGGGTGAAAAACCGATTCTGAACAACGTGCCCACCTACATGTGCCGCACCAAGGACGACCTGGCCTATGTGCTGACCCACATGCAAGACCTGGTGGTCAAAGAGGTGCATGGCGCAGGTGGCTACGGCATGCTGGTTGGACCCGCGGCCACCAAGGCCGAGGTGGAAGATTTCAAAAAGGCGGTGCAAGCCAACCCAAGTGGTTACATCGCTCAGCCCACCTTGAGTTTGTCGAGCTGCCCCACGTTTGTGGAAAGCGGCATTGCCCCGCGCCACATCGACCTGCGCCCCTATGTGCTCAGTGGCAAGAGTGTGCAAATGGTGCCCGGTGGGTTGACCCGGGTCGCGCTCAAAGACGGCTCGCTGGTCGTCAATTCGTCACAGGGTGGCGGTACAAAAGACACCTGGATTCTGGAAGCTGACACCAGCCAGACCCAAGCTCAGCGCCAATTCTCATAAGGAATATGGCATATAGCTCAGGTAATACAAGCGCACTTCGCTATCAAATTTGAGGAGTTCAGTATGTTGTCAAGAACCGCCGACCACCTTTTCTGGATGAACCGTTACACCGAGCGTGCTGAAAATACCGCGCGCTTGCTGGATGTGAACTACCAAACCGCCTTGCTGCCACAGTCTGCCTCCATGGCGCAAGCCGGGTGGCAGGGGCTGTTGTCTATCAGCGAATTGCTGACCAGCTACAAGGATAAACACGACGAAATTCGCGCCCAGGAAGTGATGGACTTCATGGTCAAGGACGAAAGCAACCCATCGAGCATCGTGTCGTGTCTGAGCGCCGCGCGTGAAAATGCCCGAGCTGTGCGTGGCACGCTTACCACTGAGGTGTGGGAGACACAAAACCAGACCTGGCTGGAAGTCAAGCGCATGATCAAGCAGGGTGATTTTGAGGCTGACCCGTCGCAGTTTTTCGAATGGGTCAAGTTCCGCTCGCACCTCTCGCGTGGCGTAACGGTGGGCACCATGCTGATGGACGAGGCGCTGCACTTCATGCGCCTGGGCACTTTTTTGGAGCGGGCTGACAACACCGCACGCTTGGTGGACGTGAAGTTTCATGCCGTCGAGGCCGACTATTACGGCACGGCCAATGGCAAGGAGCAAGAGTACGACTTCTACCACTGGAGCGCCATTTTGCGCAGCGTCAGCGGCTTTGAGGTGTACCGCAAGGTTTACCGCGATGTCATCAAACCCGAGCGCGTGGCTGAGCTGCTGATCTTGCGCCACGACATGCCGCGCAGCCTGCACGCCAGCTTGAACGAGGTGGTGGGCAACCTGAAGATGATCGCCAACGACCAGTCGGGTGAAACACAGCGCCGCGCAGGCAAGTTACGCGCCGAGTTGCAATACGGGCGCATTGACGAAATTCTGGCCACTGGGCTGCACGCCTACCTGACCCAGTTTCTGGATCGCATCAACGATTTGGGCGCCCACATCAGCCATGATTTTTTGGTACCCACGCCGGTTTGACGCATTTTTTTGAACCTGCTTGTCGGGATAATGCAGGGCAGGAGAACCCTGCATGAAAGATACCGAAATCAACCGCGAACTAGACCACGCACGTGACGCGGGCCCGGTCAAAGACATCGTTATTCCCCCTTGCCCCGAATTGCTGGTGCGGCTACAGGCCGAACTGGCGTTGGCCGACCCCGACCCGCACGCTGTGGCCGGTATTGCCGCGGCTGATGTCGCCATGACAGCAGCGTTGCTGCGCATTGCCAACAGCCCGTTGTATGCACGGCGTGAACCAGTCAGCTCGGTGGCACAAGCGGTGTCAATGCTTGGGGTGCGGCCCACTGCGTCGGTGCTGACGGGCTTTTTGTTGCGCCACAGCATTCACATTGACCCGACCTTGATCGGGCATTTTTGGGAATCCTCCACCCGCCGCAGTCTGGCCATGGCGCACATCGCCAAGCAGATGTATGGCGTGGATGTGGAGGTTGCCAAAACCTGTGGCTTGTTTTTTCATGTGGGCATTCCGGTGATGCTGCAGGGCGTGCGCGGCTACAGCGGCACGCTGGTGGAAGCCATGGCACGCCAAGACCGCACCTTTGTCCAGACTGAAAACGCTGCGCACCGCACCGACCATGCGGTGGTGGGCGCGATTGTGGCCAAAACCTGGCGCCTGCCGCAAGTGATTGTTCACGCGGTGCGGCTGCACCATGATTTCACCGTGCTGCAGGATGACACCATTGCCATGAATGTGCGCCAGCTGGTGGCCATTGCCGCTATTGCTGAACACCTGGTTTCTGGCCATGAAGGCGTGCGCGAACAACGCGAATGGCTGCAGCACGGCGCACAGTGTCTGGCTTTTTTGCAGATCACTGAAGAAGAAGTCGAAAACTGGATAGATACCTTGTATCCAGTGTTTGAGGGAGTGGTGGTGGCTTGACACCTTAAGCGCTGTTGCGGGTACACCGCGGAACCCCATACGCAGAATTCACAATGTGCAACTGAGACGGTGCGATCAAATCAATCCTCAACTTCTGTGGCTTCTGCTGCTTTTACCGATAGCTCGGTCTGTTCCCTGGCTTTGATGGCGCGGCTGCGAGCGGGTGCACCCATCAGGTAAACCACCAGACCCACGGGCAGCAAACCATACAAAATAAAAGTGATGATGCCGCCCAAAACCGTGCCGGTGGTGTTTGTGGCTTCGGCCACGGCCATCATGACGGCCACATAAAGCCAGGCAATTGGAACGATGTACATGAAATTAATTTCAGAGCGGTAAATAAACTGTCAGCCTTTTGAAGGGCATTCAGTAAGATACTACCGGGATTCGTGAAACAGGTAGTTTTTGAGGGGAAAGCATGACGGACAACACACAGCAGATTTGGCTTCAAACCGCGCAGCAATTTCAGCAAACCATGGCAGACAGCTGGAAAAAAACATTTGAGTCGCTCCAGCACATGGATTTGGGTTCGGCAGGCGCTAAATTGATGATGCCAACCACCATCAAGCCGCCAGAGATCAAGTTTTCACAAGAAAAGTTGCAAACGCTGCAGCAGCAGTACCTGTCTGAGGCTACTGAGCTTTGGACAAGCTGCCTGCAGGGCGCGGCCAAGTTGGACGACCGTCGTTTTGCCAGTGAAGCCTGGGCCACCAATCCGGTCGCGGCGTTCACTGCGGCGAACTATTTGCTCAATGCCAAAACCCTGACAGGCATGGTCAAGGCGGTTGAGACCGATGCAAAAACCCGTGCCCGTATCCAATTCGCGGTTGAACAAATGACCGCTGCAGCGGCTCCCACCAACTTCATGGCGCTCAACGCAGAAGCGCAGCAAAAAGCCATCGAAACACAGGGCGAAAGCATTGCCAAAGGCATTCAAAACCTGCTGCACGACATGCAGCAAGGTCATGTGTCCATGACGGATGAGCGCATTTTTGAAGTTGGCAAAAACGTCGCCACCACCGAAGGCGCAGTGGTGTTTCAAAACGAGCTGTTTCAGCTGATTGAATACAAGCCGCTCACGGCCAAGGTGTATGAAAAACCGTTTTTGCTGGTGCCGCCCTGCATCAACAAGTTCTACATCCTTGACCTGCAGCCGGACAACTCGCTGATCCGCTATGCAGCGTCTCAAGGCCACCGCACTTTTGTGGTGAGCTGGCGCAACCCGGATGCTTCCCTGGCAAATAAAACCTGGGACAACTACGTCGAAGACGCGGTCATCAAAGCCATCAGCGTCACGCAAGAAATTTCGGGAGCCAAGAGCATCAACGCGTTGGGCTTTTGCGTTGGTGGCACCATGTTGGGCTGCGCTTTGGCGGTGTTGGCCGCACGTGGACAAAAACCGGTGGCCAGTGCCACCTTTCTCACTTCCATGCTCGACTTTGCCGACACCGGCGTGCTGGACGTGTTTATTGACGAAGCGTTTGTCAAATACCGTGAGCAAGAGATGGGCAAGGGTGGGCTGATGAAGGGTAAAGACCTGGCCATGACCTTCAGCTTTTTGCGCCCCAATGACCTGGTCTGGAACTACGTGGTGGGCAACTACCTCAAGGGCGAAACCCCACCACCGTTTGACCTGTTGTACTGGAACAGCGACAGCACCAACCTGCCAGGCCCCTACTACGCCTGGTACTTGCGCAACACCTACCTTGAAAACAGGCTCACAAAACCCGGTCAGGCTACCGTGTGCGGTGAAAAAATAGACCTCAATTTGGTCGACATGCCGGTGTACATCTATGGCTCGCGCGAAGACCACATCGTGCCGATTGGCGGCGCTTATGCGTCGACCCAATATTTGCCAGGTAAAAAACGTTTTGTCATGGGCGCGTCAGGCCATATTGCCGGGGTGATCAACCCGCCCGCCAAGGGCAAACGCAGCCACTGGATTCGTGCCGACGGCAAGTTGCCCCCAACCCTTGACCAATGGTTCACCGGGGCTACAGAACACGCAGGCAGCTGGTGGACGGACTGGTCTGAATGGCTGGCCGCGCAGGCGGGCAAACAAGTTGCCGCACCCAAAACCTATGGCAAGGGCAAATACAAGGTCATCGAGCCCGCGCCTGGCAGCTACGTCAAGGCCAAGGCATAATTTTTAAGTCAAATTTTCAACAAAGTCACAGGAGACAACATGCAAGAGATCGTTATCGTTTCAGCCGCACGCACCGCCGTGGGCAAATTTGGTGGTTCATTGGCGGGCATTGCCGCCCCTGATCTGGGGGCAACCGTCATCAAGGCCTTGCTGGCCAAAACCGGTGTCGGTGCAGATCAAATTGGTGAAGTGATTCTGGGCAATGTGCTCGCCGCTGGCCTGGGGCAAAACCCGGCTCGTCAAGCTTTGCTTAAAAGCGGCATTGCCAAAGAAGCACCTGCTCTCACCGTCAACTGCGTCTGCGGCTCTGGCCTGAAGGCTGTGGCTCTGGCGTATCAAGCTGTGGCCACGGGCGACAGCGACATCGTCATTGCCGGTGGTCAGGAAAACATGAGCGCCGCACCCCACGTGCTGCCCGGTTCACGCAACGGCCAGCGCATGGGTGACTGGAAGATGGTCGACACCATGATCTATGACGGCCTGTGGGACGTGTACAACAACTACCACATGGGCATCACTGCTGAAAACGTCAACAAGCAATACGGCATCACCCGTGAAATGCAAGACGCGCTGGCACTGGCCAGCCAACTCAAAGCGGCCGCCGCACAAGACGCTGGCAAATTCAAAGACGAAATCGTTGACGTGCTGATCCCCCAGCGCAAGGGCGACCCGCTGGTGTTCAACGCCGACGAGTTTTTGAACCGCAAAACCAATGCCGAAGCCCTGGCTGGCCTGCGCCCCGCGTTTGACAAGGCCGGTAGCGTCACCGCCGGCAATGCTTCAGGCATCAACGACGGTGCAGCTGCGGTGATGGTCATGACCGCCAAGAAAGCAGCCGCGCTAGGTTTGAAACCGCTGGGCCGCATTGCCAGCTTTGCCACCAGCGGGGTAGACCCCAGCATCATGGGCATGGGGCCGGTGCCCGCCTCTCGCAAGGCGCTGGAGCGCGCGGGCTGGAAAGCCGCTGACCTGGACCTGATGGAAATCAACGAAGCCTTTGCCGCCCAGGCTTGCGCGGTGAACAAAGAAATGGGCTGGGACACCAGCAAGTTGAACGTCAACGGCGGTGCCATTGCCATTGGCCACCCCATCGGTGCGTCCGGCTGCCGTATCTTGGTCACGCTGCTGCATGAGATGCAACGCCGCGATGCCAAGAAGGGTCTTGCCAGCTTGTGCATTGGTGGTGGCATGGGGGTTGCCCTGACCATTGAGCGCTGATTTGCCAGCCATAATCTGCCAAGGTCAGCACATGGCTTTTCCTGAGCCAAGGTGCTGACCCACAGTTCTTTCATAATTTACAAAGAGGAGAAGTTCATGAGTCAAAAAGTAGCTTACGTCACTGGTGGCATGGGTGGCATCGGAACCGCTATTTGCCAGCGTTTAAGCAAAGAAGGTTTCAAAGTCATTGCCGGTTGTGGTCCAACCCGCGATCACGCCAAATGGCTGGCCGAACAAGCCGCACTGGGCTACACGTTTTATGCCTCAGCTGGCAATGTGGGCGACTGGGATTCCACCGTGGCTGCGTTTACGCAAGCCAAGGCCGAACATGGCACGATTGACCTGCTGGTGAACAATGCTGGCATCACCCGCGACCGCATGTTCCTGAAGATGTCCCGTGAGGACTGGGACGCCGTCATTGAGACCAACCTCAATTCCATGTTCAACGTCACCAAACAAGTGGTCGGTGACATGGTTGAAAAAGGCTGGGGCCGCATCATCAACATCAGCAGCGTCAATGGCGTGAAGGGCCAAGCGGGTCAAACCAACTACTCTGCCGCCAAGGCCGGTATGCACGGTTTCAGCATGGCGCTGGCGCAAGAACTGGCCACCAAAGGGGTGACGGTCAACACCGTCAGCCCAGGCTACATTGGCACCGACATGGTCAAAGCCATCCGTCAAGAAGTATTGGACAAGATCATTGGCACCGTGCCGGTCAAGCGCCTGGGCGAGCCATCTGAAATCGCTTCCATCATCGCCTGGCTGGCATCCGATGAAGGCGGCTATGCCACCGGGGCTGAGTTTTCTGTCAATGGTGGGCTGCACATGGGGTGATTCTTGCCAGACACTGAAGGCCCGCCTTGAGCGGGTTTTTTCTTGCCAGGTGATGAGAATCTGAGTGAAAAAGCGTGTGCTGCCTTGAATCAATATCAATTGCAACTGATTGAATCCGACCAATGAACCAACCTAAACACGGTGTTTTGAACACCTTGCTGCTGCGGCGCAAAACTGCCGTCGGTTTCGCCCTGATGGCACTGATCTCCCAGTTGGCACAAGCGCAGTCTCTTGGTATCAACACCCAAGGCAATACCGGTGGTCTGGTCATTCCCTATGCTGATGTGCTTGCACCTGGCACGTTTGCGTTGTCTTATGGAAATTACCAAGAGCAACAGGTAGGTGCTGCGGCCTCTACTCAGCAAAACATGAGTTTTGGCATCGGTTTGATACCTTATGTGGAGTTTTTTGGTCGCTTTGCGGAGTACACCAATCCAAATCCAAAATCCATTAATGTGAATGGTGTGCGTGATATTTCAGCAAACATCAAAGTGCAAATACCTACTGGCGAAGCGCTAGGTCCAAAGCTTGCTCTTGGCGTAAATGACCTCAGTGGTGGTGCTGTGAACTTTAAATCAGCCTATGCAGTTGCCAGCGATGCCTGGGGCCCATTCTTCGTTTCGCTTGGATACGCCAGGGGGCAGTCGCCGGCCAGTAAACCCAAAAATCCACCTACTTTTGATGGCCTCTTTGGTGGTGTGAATGTCAGGCTTGGTGATACCGGCCTGTCAGGTTTGATTGAGCATGATGGACAACAAAATCATGTTGGATTGCGCTGGATGTCTGATCGCATACCCTATCTGGCAAATTCGCAAGTGGTAGCTAATTTGCAGCACTCCCTCAACAGTACCAACAATGAAAGTGGTTCAAAGTGGAATCTGTCGTTTGTCATGCCTTTGGGTTTGAACGACCATAAAAAAACCTATTTCCAGCCGACACCGGAGCAAGCATTGGCTTTGATTGACAACGATTCGGCTGCTAAAGATTCGGCTGGAATGAAGGCCACTGACCAAGACAAGCTTGAGTCCTTGCAAAAAACCTTGGTGAACATGGGTTTGGAGCGCGTGCATGTGGGCACGCAAGAAAAAACCTTGGTAGTAGTTTATGAAAATCATCGCTATGCGCATAACGAAGTTGATGCATTGGGAATCATTTTTGGTTTGGGGGCTGAATTGGCTCCTAAAGGTATTTCAACCTTAAAAGTGTTCACACTTAAAGATGGATTGCCAATTTATGCAACAACGTTGCAGCGTGATTCTTACAGAGCCTTTTTGCGTGAAGGTCCAGCAAGCGACGTCCAAGAAAAACTTCATTTGAACTTCATGCCTGTAATCCAAGCCGAGAAAATTGATTGGATTCAGGCACAGCCTTCTTCTGCATCGCGTGTGCGGGTTGAAGTCAAACCCGATTTAAATTACACCTTGGGCACTGAAGTTGGCGCTTTTGACTACTCGCTCGCAGCCAACGTGCAGGCCACAGCGCCACTGTGGTCTGGTGCAAGTTTGTACACCAGCTATTTGTTGCCTCTGGACAGCACTGCAAACCTGGACGATGGCAATGTGTTTGACCTTCTTAAACACCGCAGTGGTCTTAAAACGGCGGCATTGCAGCAAACCTTTTGGCTTGGCAGTCACATGCTTGCGCATGTTGCAGCAGGTAAATTCAATTACGACACCACCGGTGTGCAGGCGCAGGCCACCTTGTTTGTGCCGGGTACCGACAACACTTTTCACCTGAGCGGTGCCACCTACAACCAGGCACCCGGCGGGATAGCAGGGCAGAGCAGAGCGGGTGTCGTCAACTACCGTCACCAGCTTTCACCCACCATGTGGATTCAAGCGGGGGCTCAACGCTACAGCGATGGCTCTTCAGGGCCTTCATTAGAGTGGAATCGTTGGTTTGGTGACGTGGCTGTGCAACTGTTTTACCGTAAAGGCGGGTCAACACAATTTGCGGGCCTGGAGTTGAATATTCCACTGACACCCCGTCAAGGCATGAAACCTGCCCCGGTGTTTTTCACGGGGGCTGGGCATTTTGACAAAAGCATCCGCACACGCCTGACTACCTCTGGATCACCTGCAAATTCAATAGCACCAGGTGCTGTGACCAATTTAAAGCTTGAAACCAGCTTGGACAACGCTACGCTCAACGCTGGCAGATTGAGCAAAGCGTATCTTGACGAACAGGTCTATCGAATGCGCGAATCTTATTTTTTGTTTGCTCATGAAAAAAAATAAGCCAAATAAATTATTTGTGTTAAATTTCATTGCCTTCTTTTTTCTTCTTCTTCTTTAAAGGGATATTCAAATGACTGCATTTTCTTTGATCAACAAAACGGGTTCAAAACTGGCCTTGGCTGTGGTGTTAGCTGCCTCTTTGGCTGCTTGTGGTGGTAGCGATGGCCCTGCAACTGTTTCTGCAGTTTCAGCGCCTGTTTCTGTGGCTATTAGCCCAGCTACTTCTAGCGCTGCTATTGCTGTCTTGGTAGCTGCCAAAACAGTGACTTTCCCGTCTGCTGTTACCGCTTTGGGAACCACTGGCGCTGCCACCTTGACATTCTCTGCCCCAGCAGCTGGTTCTAGTGCCGTGCCTTTCACTTTGACTGAAGGTGCAACCAGCTCTAAGGGCACATTAACCTTTGGTTCTTGCATTTTTACCATCACTGAGCTGCCTGTTGGTACTGTTTTGACTCCGGCAAAGGTAATTACTGTTCCAACAGCAGAGTGCTCTCTGGGTGCTGACACAACCAATGCTGCAGCCAATGGCTCGACTGTTAATCGTAATGTGACGTTTACATTGGGTGGAACAACAAGCTCACCAGTCAAAGTGCCTGTTGTTGTTTCTGCCAACGGTGATGTCAGCGTGGGTGGTGTTGTGATAGGTAAAGGAACTTTGGTTCAAGTAACCGGTGCAAACTGATCAGCTTTGCCGTTGACAACTTGGTAGAGGTGAAAAGAAAAAGGGTAGAGCAGAGGACAGGTTTTCACCTGCCCTCCCTCATTAAACCGTGTATGCGTTACTAACGTACACGGCTTTCCGATGTTCTTCTCACCAAGGCTTGCGCCTTTTTCCAGCCAGCCGTTATCGAAACTTTATAAAACCCATAAGTTGCATAAAGTTGCTTGCGTGGAAACCGCTTTGCGGCGGTTCCACGATCTTTGATCTTGTGACAGTTAATCAGGTGCGTGCATAAGCGATCTTTGGCATATGCCTTCATCTTGTCCGGTGCCTTGCTGGAATTGCGCTAGCACAAATACCCTGTCCAGCCTTGCTTGCTGGCGTTCATATTCTTGTCTACGTCACCCCAAAGCATGAAACATGCGTGCCCTACGTAGGGCGGGTTTCAACCCGCCATGGCCGACTGAAGTCGGCCCTATGACACGCCATTCTTGTCAGCTGTGGGCGTTGTTTTACGTTAACAACTGTCCTATCCAGCATTTACCCCACCGCGATGGGCAGCGTTTCACCCTGTTGCTGCTGCACAGCCTCTTCCATGCTGACGGTGTTGGCCACCAGCTCCGGGTGGCTCAAAATCGCTGACTCTTTTCTCTCGATGTAGCTTTTGACCGCTGCGTGGGCCAGCAACTTGGTCAAGTAGCCCTTGGCTGCCAACGGCGCGTCAGTCCAGGCACTTGCTGAAGCGTGGGCGTTCTAGCAGACTTGTCCTTCACCCATAATCGAAAGAGTCAACGGATCATTTATTTTATTTCAAGTAGAATTGTTCTACTTGTAACTATTTTTTAGACACTAAACGTAGAAATATGGTTGATTTAGCACTTTCTACACCCGATGAGGTTTGCGCCACCGTTGGCGAACGGGTTCGCTCACGCCGGTTGCAGCTGAACCTGAGCGTGGAAGAACTGGCCGCTCGTGTGGGCATCTCAACCAAAACACTGAGCAACTTCGAGCGCACGGGTCGATGTACCTTGGAGACCTTCGTGCGGATTCTGGAAGCCTTGAATGCACTAGCCGACTTAGAAAACGTATTGGTCACCCAGCCACTCAGCATCGAAGACATGCGGCAAAGGGCAGCGGTGCGCACGCGTCAACGTGCGTATACCAAGTCAAGAAAGGTGGCCAAGTGAAGGAGCTGACCGTCACCTACCAGGGCTTGGGCGAGCCTTTTGTCCTCGGCACATTGGCCGATGATGGCCAGGATGTGCTCTTTCAGTACACGCCGCAGGCGCTTGAACGCGGACTGCAGTTGTCTCCCATTCGTTTGCCACTGCGTGCTGTGGCCTATCCGGATCGCAGGGCCGATTACACGCAGCTTCACGATGTGCCTGGGCTCATCTATGACGCTTTGCCCGACGGCTGGGGCTATCGTCTGATGCATCGCCGCATGAAGGCACGCGGCATTGACCCGAACCGGGCATCAACCTTGGACCGACTGGCCTATCTTGGAGCCAATACCATGGGGGCGCTCACCTATGTACCCGCATTCCCCGATGTTCCCGATAGCCGGGATTTGACTTTGATGGAACTCGCCCAAGCGGTGCAAGCCGTCCAGGTTGACGATAGCCATGAGGTCTTGGCTGAATTGGCACGCGCTGGTGCCTCAAGCGCAGGGGCGCGACCCAAAGCCTTGGTCTATTTCAACCCCGACACAGGCCAGATGAGCACACAATCCAACGCCGTGCCCGGTGGGCAAGCCTGGCTGGTCAAATTCCCTGGCAGCGATGATGCGCCAGATTGCTCGGCAGTCGAAGAGCTGTATGCCCAGGTTGCGCACCGATGCGGTCTGGAAATGACTGCGACACAGTTCTTTGAATTACCGGGTGGTCGCACCGCTTTTGCGACGAAGCGATTTGACCGGCGTGGTGAGAAACGCGTTCATGTGCATTCTCTGGCGGGGCTTTTGCACGCCAATTTTCAGGTGCCGTCGGTCAGCTACGAAGACTTCTTTCGTGTGACACGACGGCTTACCCACGATCAGCGCGAGCTGAAAAAAGCCGTACAACGATGTGTCTTCAACATCCTTATGAACAACCGGGATGACCACGCCAAGAACCTGTCTTTTTTGCTTGAAGCCGATGGCAGCTGGCGACTCGCGCCGCCCTACGACCTGACCTATTGCCCCGGCTATAAGGGTGAACATTTCATGGATGTGGCGGGAGAGGGCTTGGCACCAGAACGCAAGCATGTGCTTCAGACCGCCAAGGCAGCCGGCTTGCCCATGGCGGCCGCGGAGCAAGCCATCGACGACATTCTTGACAAAGCCACACCGCAGTTACTTCTGGAGCTGTCCAGTACGCTTCCCCTGCGCCCAGATTCGGTCAAAACCATCCACAGTGTCATGGCGCTTAATTTCGCACGGCTGGCAAAGTGAGCCAACAGGCTTCCAATCGCCGAAAGGTCTGTCCCATCTGCCACCACCCCGATCTAGGGAACTTTGGCATGCGCCAGATTAACGTGAAACAACGCCCACAGCCGACAAGAATGGCGTGTCGTAGGGCCGACTTCAGTAGGCCAGTATCCAGTCGATGCTCAGGGCGTGATAGGTGCTATCGCGCAGTGCAGCATCCATCCATGCCGTACTCTTGTCGAGTTGGGTTTGACGCTTGAGGCGCTCATCATCTGTGCAGTTTTTGCAGATGCTCGACGCCAAGGCTTTCAAAGCTCGGCGCAAACTCTCGTCGCTGATGATGCGGGTCATGGCCAGGCTGTTTGTGCAAATTTCTCTTCACCCATTTAATACAGACGCTCAGAGGCCATCGATAAGCCGCAGACCCATTCAATAGCCCAGCCGTGGTCTACCACTTGTGCGGTGGCAAACATGGCTGGGTCACGCAGCGCGGCAAACCCGGCAATCTGGGCTATGGGCTCGGCCAGTGATACGCAATAGCGCTTGCCGCTGGCCAGTTCAATTTGCAGTGTGTTGGGTGCTTTTGCTTGCACACTTTTCATTTTGTCAGGGGTTGCCATTTTGCATGCGCCTTACGCTTTGACGCTGCCGTTAAGGTACACCATGGCGCGCCCGTCAGTGCGCGTCACATGGCTGGCTTCGCATCAGCTCTGACAGGACGTTGGTATAAAGCAAATAGCCGTTGCGCATGGGGTGTCGCTGGCAGGCGCTGCGCGGCTGATTTGCCGCGGCGGTATCGGCAGGGACTACGTAGATTTTTTTGGGGGGTGTATCAATGAGGGTTGGTTTGATTTTGTAGAAGCGCCGACTGTAGCGTGGCCGGACTAAAGCACCAGCGAAACTGGCTCAGCCGTGAATATACTGCCGCGTAGGCAATGGCGAACCCCACCAGGGTGGTGGCCAGGATGGGCGGATTTTGGGCAAATACCACCGCCACGACCGCCGACACGGCAATCATTGGCCAGCAAAACACGCTGGTGAGGCTGTTTTTCAGCGGTGCGCTCAAGTGCGGGAACAGCTTGCACACCACACGCCGGTGCACCAGGTGGTGCAGATGCACTTTGTCTGGCTGGCCAGGATGGTGGCCGTCGCGGCGTCTGCGGCGCAGGACCGAGAAAGCCACTTCCAGCACCGGGTAGGCACAGACCAGCAGCGTAGTCCATGCGTGGATCTCGACGTGGCGCATGGGCAGCAGCACAGCCATCCAGGCGACACAAAAGCCCAGCAAGTAGGCACCGCCATCACCCAAAAACAGCTTGCCCAGCGGCCAGTTGACACAATTGAAGCCCAGGGCGCAGACCGCAATCAAAAAACAGACGCTGGCCAGGGGTGCATCACCCAGGCTCAACGCAATCAGCCCCATCGCCGTCAGCATGATGGTTGTGGCTCCGGCGGCCAGGCCGTTAAAGCCGTCAATGATGTTCATGGCGTTGGCCACGCCGCCCACGGCAAAGGCGGTAAACAGCACGGCCAGCGGGGTTGTTTGCAGTAGCCAGTCCAAGGGGGCCAAGCCGGTGTCACGCATGGCCACACCGGTCAGATACCAGGCCAATACGCCACTGGCCATGGTGGCCAGCAGGCGCTGGCGCACGCTCACACTCTTGGTAATGTCTTCCAGCAGGCCAAAGGCAAAAGCTGGTATGCCAGCCAGCAGCATCGTGCCAAGCAGTTCGCGCACGGGCGGCGAGGCCAGTAGCCATGCCACCAGCAGCCCGATGGCAATGGCAATGCCGCCGATGCGCGGTGTGTCTTGGGTGTGAATTTTTTGAACGCCAAAAGTGGAGTCCATGCTGTAGCGGCCGTGGATGTTTTTGGTACCCACCAGCGCCAGGCTGGTGAGAAAAACTACACCAAAAATCAGAAAAAGATTTGTTGTCATAAAACTCCCGATGAGTGAGCTGACTTGGATGTCAATCTATTTTGTTAATTATAACTAAAGTTTCGGCGTTCATTTTGACAGCCGAATCGTGCGCGAAGCCTTGATTTATGTGGCCTCCAAGCGTAGCTGCAGGGGGTCAAATTGCAGGGCTTGTGCAAAAAAGCGTTGCACATGTAGATCAATGGTCTGCATCACCAAATCCGCCTTGTCACCCAGGACGGCTTTAATATCAATCACAAGGTTAAATCCACCGGCTTCAAGCCGGTCAGCTTCAGCTAGGAAAATAGGGGAGCTGGAGGTGCGAAATGGACTACAGATACGGAAGTCATACGGTATTTCAGATTGAGTATCACTTTGTATGGGTGACGAAGTATCGCTACAAGGTGCTGACAGCTGAAGTAGCGGAGCGGGTGAGGGAGCTGGTAAGGCAAATCTGCATGACGTTTGAGGTCAGGATAGTGAAGGGGGTGGTGAGCAAAGACCATGTGCACATTTTGGTAAGTGCGCCGCCGAACATGGCACCCAGTGAGATCATGAGACGGATCAAAGGGAACACATCGAGTCGGCTGTTTGAAGAGTTTCCACATCTGAAGAAGCGGTACTGGGGGCAACATTTTTGAGCCAGAGGATACTTCTGCGCCACGGTAGGGCAGATGACAGAGGAGATGAGCAAGAACTATTTGGAGCACCATTTTGAGCCGAACCCGAACGACAATTTCAAGGCGGAACCGTAACAGGACGCGTCGTTCAGGCGACGCGTATCAGGACTTCCAGTCCGTAATCAAAACCCACCAGCTTCAGCTGGTGGTTGTTTAGTCTCCTCAATGGCATCCACCATCAACGCACGAAAGCAACCCCACAGTCTGGAGGCGAAATCGATCTGCGTGGCATTACCCACGATGGCCTGCCTCATCTGCGCAACGCCACTGGCATCGTGCTGCTGCTTGGCAATGAACAGCAAGCAAAACCGTATCGCCGTCAGATGGATAGAGGCGACATAGCAAGCATAGTGGCGTGCCTGGCTCTGGCAATCATGGCACGCGCCATCTCTGGCTTGGTTTGGCTCACTGCCGCGCGGTGACGAACGGCGGCGATTGAGCGCCCGTCTTTGAAGGGTGTGGCCAAGTCCCTCACATTGGTTTTGCCGGTGAACAACTCACTGTCAACAGGTACAAAGCCCTGCGCCCAAGACAGCCCCAAGGTCAACACCTGTTGACCCATCACATGTCGCCCTGTGGTGTGGTTAAAGTGGCTCGATACGCCGGGCATTTTTTTGCCAGAGCGGATTTTGATGGTGTCATCGAGCACAAAGGCTTGCGCACCACCGGGCTGAGTCCATTGCTGCAACGCTTTGCGGGCAACGCGCAAATGCAGGGCGCGCCAGTTCCAGTCTTCGCGGTTCATGGCCTCGTACAGTCATGGGCGTAACGGGAGAATTGATCATCCGCAGTATTGTGGCCGGCGAACGTGACCCCAAGACACTGGCGCGCCACCGTCACAGCCGCGTCAAAGCCAGCCTTGAGGACATCATCAAAGCCTTGACTGGCAATTGGCGCGAGGAGCACCTGTTTGTACTCAAGCAGTCACTGGCAATGTATGACGATGCACGTCACCTGGCTGAATGCGACACCAGACTCAACGCAGGGCTGAAAGATTTGGGACAAAAGAGAGTCGATCTTGGCAAAACACCCCGTGCGGGCAGAAAACAGCGCAAGGAATATGACATGCGCCAGGTGCTGGCCGACTGGGCCGTTGTTGACCTCACCCGCATCAATGGTCTGGGCCTGGCAGCGGTGACGAAGATACTCACAGAAATTGGTTCCGACCTGAGCCGCTTTCCTACGGTCAAGCACTTCTGCTCTTGGCAGGGGTTATGTCCTGGCACCAAGATCAGCGGGGGCAAGGTGTTGTCAGCCAAAACCAAACGTTCAGTCAATCGGGTGCGCCAAGCTCTGAAGATGTCGGCAATGAGTTTGTCGCACAGCGGCTCGGCTCTAGGTGCGTTTTACCGGCGCTTGTGCGCTCGCATGGACAAGCCCAGCGCCAACACGGCGGTTGCACACAAACTTGCACGCATGGTGTACTTCATGTTGACACGGGGTGAGGCTTTTGTAGATCAAGGGCCGCAACGTTATGAAGAGCAGCAGCTTGATCGAAGTGTTGTAGCTCTGAACCGTCGGGCTACAGCGTTGGGTTTTGCTATCACCACAGCAGCAGCTCAGGCATGAAAATTAGCTGATCCGGGTTTTGTTTCTTGTGAGGTGTTGTTGGCGTAGATGCCGCCTACTTTGGCTGCAGCCAGGTAGACCTGGCTTGGTTGCTCTTGTGAAAAGAAGGTTTGCACGGCTTGCTGGTTGCACAGGTCGAGTTCGGCTTGGGTGCGAGTGACGATGCTGCTTGCGGGTGTGCCCTGGCTGATAAGGGTGCGCGCAATGGCGCTGCCCACCGTACCCCGGTGGTCGGCAATGTAGATTTTGGGTGCGCTTTTCATGAGGTGGTTGAAGGGTAAAAAACTTATTTCAGGGCAGTCTTGGTTTGCCCATAGTCATACTGCGCATAGCGATAACGGCTGTATTTATAGCCATAGCCATAGCCATAGCCATAGCGGCGTTTGGACAGGTTCAGGTCGTTAAAGATCACCCCGCGTACGGTCACGCCCGACCTGCCCAGGCGTTTGGCAGACTCCTGCAGCTCGGCCAGGGTGCTGATTTCAGCACGCGCCACCATAAACACGGAGCCTGCCAGCGATGCCATCACCTGGGTGTCTGACACGGCCAGCACGGGTGGGGTGTCGATAACCACCATGTCGTAATTGGCGCCCACGGCTTGCAGCAGTTGCACGGTGGCCGGGCTCATCAGCAGCTCGGCCGGGTTGGGCGGCAGCGGGCCTGTGGCAATAAAGTCCAGCCCCTGCGACACGTTAGGGTGGGTGACCTGTGCCAGAGTCTGGGTGCCGCTGATCAGCTCGCTCAAGCCGTGGCCGCGTGGCAGTCCAAAAGATTCATGAATATGGCCTTTGCGTAGGTCAGCGTCCAGCAGCAGTACACGTTTGCCACCGGCTGCCAACACCGCCGCAAAGTTAGCGCTGATAAAAGACTTGCCAATGCCGGGTGTGGGGCCGGTGATCAGCACAATGTTGTTGGGCGCGTCCAGCATGGCAAATTGCAGGGCCGTGCGCAGGCTGCGCAGGCTTTCAATGCAGGGGTCGTTGGGCAACAGGTTGGCCAGCAGGTGCATGCTGGTTGACTTGTCTTTGCTTTCAACCGTTAGCTGCGTCTGGTCACCCGAATGGGGCACGGTAGCAAACACATGCAAGCCCACATGTTGCTCAATGTCGTCTGCGTTTTTAATGCCAGGGCGCAAGCTGTTGCGCAAAAAGGCCAGCCCCAGGCCGACCAGCACGCCCAGCACCCCACTCAGTGCCAAGACCATGGCCTTTTGCGGTTTGACAGGCTGCTCTGGCACGGCTGCAACGTCTACCACGCGCACGTTGCCCACCTTGCCTTCTTTCACCAGGCGCAATTGTTGAAAGCTGTTGAGCAGGCTGGTGTAAAGCTCGTTGTTGACCTTGACATCACGTGTAAGGCGAAGCAGGTCTTGCTCTACATTAGGAAAGCTTTTGGCTTTGCCTTCCATGGCGTTGATTTGCTGTGTGAGGTTTTTAATCTGCGCATCCAGCACCTGCACGGTGGGGTGCTGCGCGGTAAAGCGGGCTTGCAGGTCTTGGCGTTTTTGCTGGGCTTCCAGCAGCTTGACCTTCAGGCCGACAGACTGGTCCAACATGCCTTGGGCTTCTGCGCTCAGGTTAAAGGTGCCAGACTGGTTGCGAAACTTGTTGAATTTGACTTCAGCACCTTCGAGCTGTTTGCGCAGTTCTGGCAGCTGGGTGTTTAAAAATTTGATCGATTTTTCGGCTTCAGCGGCTTTGCGCTCCACGTTTTGGCGCACATAAAAGTTGTTGATTTCGTTCAAAATGGTGGCGGTTAGCAGCGGGTCTGCGCCTTGCAGGGTAGAAGTGATGATGCCCGACTGTTTGCCTTTTTCTGCAATCACCAGTTGTTTTTGCAAACGCTCTGTAACACCCAAGCGCGAGAGTTTGGTAAGGTAAAACTGGGAGCTAGGCTTACCGGTTAGGCTGGCAACCAACATGTCGCCATTTTGGTTTTTAAAAGTAAAAGCCAAAACTTGATTGATCACACCCTTGCCCAAAACAGTGTTGTCTGGAGAAAGCAGATCAAAGCCACTGTCTGTCGACACCACAGTAAAACGCAGCCCTTCAAGAGTCTGAGGCACATGAAAATGCTCTACCTTGAGTTCTTCAGTGCCTGACACGTAGCCGGACAAGCCCAAAAAACCGGGGTTGGACAGCTCTGTGGCTTGGCGTGACAACCACCGGCCAACAACAGGGATGTATTTTGGGGTAACGATTAAATCGAGTTTGAGGTTTTCCACCGCTCTGCCAACCACCAGGCGCGAACGTAGAAGCTCCAACTCTGCCGTAGCTGGGCTTTTGATGTCAAACAGGCTAGCTGCATCGCCCAAAAAACCTGCGGCACCACTGCCTTTGCTGTCTTCTACCTGGATAAGCGTATTGGCCTCGTAAATGGGAGTGGCCAAAAAAGCATAGCTGACACCCAACGCAAGTACCAGCGTAGTCACGGCGGCGATCAGCCAGCGCTGGTCTAGCACCACGTCCAGCAGGTCCAGCAGGTTGATGCTGTCTTCGTCGTCTTGCATGGACTGCATGGGGGACATGCCTTGCATGGGCTGCATGGTTTGCAAGGGTGTTTGTGAAACGGAGGTAGGTAAGTTCATACGGATTTAAATGGTTATCTCTCAGCCAAGCTTTTGAATGCGGGGCACCCAGTCAGCTACACCCTGGGCGATGGCTGTGTAGGCAGATTCAAAAGCTTCCAACGGTTGGCGGTAGGGGTCGGCAATGTCAAACTGGCCATATTGCCCCAGCCTAAAGGTTTTGCCGCGCACGCTTGGAAAATGCGCCTCCAGCTGGGTTTTGTGACTTTGTTCCATTACCAAAATCAGCTCGGATTGCTGGCACAAAAAGCTATTGACCTGCTGGGCGCGGTGGGCGCTGATGTCCACCCCATGCGCTGCGGCCACTTGCACCGACAGGGAGTCAGCTGGCTGCCCCACCAACGCACTCAAACCCGCAGACCACAAGGTGTGCTTAGGCAATTGCTGCGCCAGCAAGCCTTGGGCGATGGGGCTGCGGCAAATGTTGCCAATGCACAGGGTCAAGATTAACCGCATTAGTTTAGGACGTTACGCGTGGTGGTGACAGCTTGAGCACTTGGTAATATCAAACTGATCACACGGTTCCAACGAACAATGGGTACAGGATCAACATAAATTACATCTCGCGCTTTGAGCTCAAAGCCTTCGGCCAGGGCAAATGCGGTGGGGGACTGGGCGTCCAGGTGGTAAATCTCGGGTTGCTCGGTGTTGGCAGCGCGTACCACAAAAATCTGGCGCGGGTCGCCCGTGATTTGACTGACACCACCGGCATCACCCAGCGCCTCGTTTAGCGTCAGGTGACCGTTGCGCAGGGTTTGGGTGTTGGGGCGGGTCACTTCGCCCATGACAAACACTTTGGTTTCCTCGCTACCCAGCACCTGCACCAGGTCGCCATTGCGCAGCAAAATTTGGTTGGGGTTGATGTTGCGCTGCAACAGCAAGGGCAAATTGACCCGGGTAGATTGGCCATTGCGGGTGATAACAATAGACGAACGGTCTGCAACTGCTGTCAAGCCACCAGAACGCGAGATAGCCTCTGGCAAGGTCATGGGTATTTCGTTAAGTGCTTGCAGGCCAGGGGTGCGTACCTCACCATCAATGTAAATACGGCCACTGCGGTAGGACTGAATGCGCACGGTAACCTGGGGGTCTTTAATGTACTTGGCCAGACGCGCGGTGAGTAGGTCGCGCGCTTCGTATTCGGTCAGGCCAGAGAGCTTGATGGTGCCCGCGTATGGAAACTGTATCAAGCCATCTGGGCTGACGTTAAAGCCGTTGCCAACGCCGGACAGGCTGCCGACATCTGTGCCCAAGCCGCCGGCAGCAGGCACAGAGAGCTCTGGGTGGTCCCACACCACTATGTTGAGCACATCATTGACACCTATACGGTAGGGTTGAGCCAGGTCAAACAGTTGCTTGACCTCTGCCGACACGTCTATCGGTTTTGCTTTACGTTGCTCACGAATCAGGCTGGGGGTGATAGCGATGATGCGGCCGGAGGGCGGGGCATCGGCAGACATGTCTGGCTGAGTGCTGAACCAAGAGCTGTTTTGGCTGGTGTCGTTGGTATTGGTTCTACCAACATACATGCCAGGTGCGTAAGCACAGCCATTAAGCAATGCTGCAAGAAGTAATACACCTGTGATTCTGCTGTCTAAATTTAACATGTAATGAGATTCAGGAATGAAACAAAGGCGTGACAGACAGAAATTAGGCCAAATGCTTGGTATGGCTTTTTTGAAGATTATAAGGTTTTGATTTTTGTTAACCTGACAATTTGTGCGCTGCAACATGGTTGTCAAAGCCAAAGCCTATTTCAAGCGTCAAAAGTCTCAGCCTGCTGCCAGTTAGCCCCTGCTGCATCTTTGGCCGCCAACAGGGGTTGCCCAGATAACGGCCACTGCACGCCGACAGTGGGGTCACTCCACAGCAGGCTGCGCTCATGCTCGGGGTACCAGTAGTCGGTGGTTTTGTACAAAAACTCGGCGTTGTCGCTGGTCACCAGAAAGCCGTGGGCAAAGCCGGGTGGAATCCACAACTGGCGCTTGTTGTCGGCGGAAAGCACCACGCCGTCCCACTGGCCAAAGGTGGGGGAGCTTTTGCGCAAATCGACCGCCACGTCAAACACTTCGCCCTGGGTGACGCGCACCAGTTTGCCCTGAGGGTGCTGGATCTGGTAGTGCAGGCCGCGCAGCACGCCTTGGGCTGACTTGCTGTGGTTGTCCTGTACAAATTGCACGTCCAACCCGGTGCATTGGGCAAAGTCGCGTGCGTTGAAGCTTTCAAAAAAGAAACCGCGCGCGTCGCCAAAGACCTTGGGCTCCAGGATCAGCACTTCGGGCAGTTTGGTGGGGGTGACGGTGTAGGGCATGGTGGTTGTTTTGATGATGTAGGGCTGCGTAGGGCGGACTTCAGTCCGCCATGGTCGACTGAAGTCGACCCTACTGCTTCAGGTTTATCTCAGTAAGCTTAGCAAATACTGCCCATAGCCATTTTTAGCCAGCGGTGCGGCCAGTTTCTGGATTTGTGCGGCGTCGATCCACTTTTGCATGAAGGCAATTTCTTCCGGGCAGGACACTTGCAGGCCCTGGCGCTTTTGCAGGGTGGCGATGAAGCTGGCAGCCTCCAGCAGGCTGTCGTGCGTGCCGGTATCGAGCCAGGCGTAGCCGCGGCCCATCATTTCGACACTGAGCTGGCCTTTTTCAAGGTAGACGCGGTTGACGTCGGTAATTTCAAGCTCGCCGCGCGCAGAGGGTTTGATGTGGGCGGCAATGTCGCAGACCTGGTTGTCGTAGAAATACAGGCCGGTGACGGCGTAATTGCTCTTGGGCGCTTTGGGCTTTTCTTCGATGCTGATGGCACGTTTTTGATCGTCAAACGCCACCACGCCGTAGCGTTCGGGGTCGGTCACATGGTAAGCAAACACGCTGGCTCCGCTGGTGCGTGCATCGGCGTGGGTGAGTTGTTTGACCAGGTCGTGGCCGTAAAAGATGTTGTCACCCAGCACCAGCGCGCTGGGCTGGCCATTGACAAAGTCACGGCCGATGATGAACGCCTGCGCCAGGCCGTCGGGGCTGGGCTGCACCGCGTAGCTGATGGTCATGCCCCACTGGCTGCCGTCGCCCAGCAGCTCGGCAAAACGCGGCGTGTCTTGCGGCGTGGAGATGACCAGCACCTCGCGGATGCCTGCGAGCATCAGCGTGCTTAAGGGGTAATAGATCATCGGCTTGTCGTAGATCGGCATCAGTTGTTTGCTGACCGCCTGCGTGACCGGGTAAAGCCGCGTGCCGGAGCCGCCGGCCAGGATGATGCCTTTGCGTTGTGTCATCGTGTGCTCCCTTGTGAGTTAATTTTGCTGAGACTGCGTAGGGTCGACTTCAGTCGACCATGGCGGACTGAAGTCCGCCCTACGCCTCAGGCCAAGCTTGGTGCAAGTCGACTCTACGGAAATCAGGGCAATGGCTGGTGCATTCATGCCAAGATTTCCTCCAGCATGCGGTTCACGCCAACTTGCCACGATGGCAGCGTGAGGCCAAAGGTGCGTTGCAGTTTGGTGGTGTTCAACCGTGAATTGTGCGGCCGCGTTGCTGGCGTAGGGAAGGCGCTGGTGGGCACCGGTTCCATTTGCGTTGCTTTAATTTTGATAGCTGCTTGCGCTTGTTCCGCCTGGGCTAGAACGTGTTTTGCATAGTCAAACCAGGTGGTGCAGCCGCTGGCCACCAGGTGGTAAATGCCAGCCAGATCACGGGTATCTGCTGCTGCAGGTGCGTCTGCGGTGGGTTGAGCGGGGGGGCGCCGAACGACCTGCCGGATGGTGTGGGCTGTGATGTCGGCTATCAGATCCGCCCCGGTGGGCGCGCCAAACTGGTCGTTGATGACGGTGAGTTTGTCCCGCTCTTGTCCCAGGCGCAGCATGGTTTTGGCAAAGTTGCCACCGCGTGCGGCGTAGACCCAGCTGGTTCTGAAGATCAGGTGACGTGGACAGTACTGGGCAATCAGCGCTTCGCCTTCGAGCTTGGTGCGGCCGTAAACGCTCAGTGGCCCGGTGGCATCGGACTCCACCCAGGGGCGGTCACCCCTGCCATCAAACACATAGTCGGTGCTGTAGTGCACCAGCCAGGCACCGAGCTTGGCGGCTTCCACTGCCAGCACCTCGGGGGCGAGGGCGTTGAGGGTGCGCGCCAGATCGGGCTCGCTCTCGGCTTTGTCCACAGCGGTGTGTGCGGCGGCGTTGACGATCACGTTGGGCTGGATGGCCCGTACCGTTTGCGCCAGCAAGTCAAGATGGCTGATGTCACCGCAAAAGTCTGTGCTGTGCCGGTCCAGTGCAATGACTTCGCCCAGGGGTGCCAGGCTGCGCTGCAGTTCCCAGCCGACCTGGCCGTTTTTGCCGAGGAGGAGGATTTTGATCATGTGAGTTGCCACTCTTCAATGGCCAGTCCAGGCACGCGGGCAAATTCACGTGCATTGTTGGTCACCAGGACGGAGTCATTGGCAAGGGCATGGGCGGCAATCAGCAGATCCATCGCGCCAAGGATGTTGCCGTCACGTTCCAGCTTGGCGCGGATGTGGGCGTAATGCTCTGTAGCCTGCACCGGCCAGGCTTGCACGTCAAAGCCTGCCAGCCAAGCCTCTACGGCAGTTGTGAACCGAGGGGATGCCAGCTTGGCAGCACCAAAACGCAGCTCAGCTGCCACGATACTCGACAACCAGAGCTGCTGGCGGTTCAAACCGGCAAAGCGTTCCAGCATGGCAGCGGGGCGGCGGCGCAGCACGTAGCTGCAGATGTTGGTGTCGAGCGTGCGCAACATGGGTGGCAAGTTATTTGTCAACTGATTCGGTTAGCGACCAGTTGCGCGCTTGCGCGGGTGGGTCTTGGCGGTCAGCCAAAAAATCCTCAGGCAGTGCTTGCGTGCTGGCATAGAACGCTTTGAGCCAAATGCCCATGTCCTGATCGTGAGCCGGTCGCGTCCGGATATACAGGCCATTGCTCATCTGCTCGATTTCAACCTCTTTGGCAGCCAGGCGCAATTTGGCCGGAAGCCGGATCGCCTGGCTGCGGCCGCTCATGAACAATTTGGCGGTGATGGTCATCGGAGTCTCCTGTGTGATAACACACTGAGATATTACATCATTAACCCGTTGTCGAATCCGAGTCGTACTGCTTTTGCACCCATTCCCGGTACGCACCGCTTTGCACATGTGCCACCCAGTCGGGGTTGTCCAGATACCACTGTACGGTTTTGCGGATGCCTGACTCGAAGGTTTCGGCGGGTTTCCAGCCCAATTCACGCTCCAGCTTGCGCGCGTCGATGGCGTAGCGGCGGTCGTGGCCGGGGCGGTCGGTGACGTAGGTGATTTGGTCTTGGTAAGGCTTGCCGTCCGCGCGCGGGCGCAGTTCGTCGAGCAGGGCGCAGACGGTGTGGACGATATCGAGGTTGGCTTTTTCGTTCCAGCCACCCACGTTGTAGGTTTCGCCCACCCGCCCGGCTTCCAGCACACGGCGGATGGCGCTGCAATGGTCTTTGACATACAGCCAGTCGCGAATCTGCTGGCCGTCACCGTAGACTGGCAGCGGTTTGCCAGCGAGTGAGTTGACGATCAACAGCGGAATCAGCTTTTCAGGGAAGTGATACGGGCCGTAGTTGTTGCTGCAGTTGGTGGTGAGCACCGGCAGGCCGTAGGTGTGGTGCCAGGCACGCACCAGATGGTCGCTGGCGGCTTTGCTGGCGCTGTAGGGGCTGTTGGGTTCGATGTGGTTGGATTCGGTGAAGGCAGGATCGTCTTTAGCCAGGCTGCCGTAAACCTCGTCGGTGGAGACGTGCAGAAAACGAAACGTTGCTTTGCTTGCCATGACGTTTACTCCCGTCATGGCGAGGGGCGCAGTCCTGTGGCCATTTAGGGTGTCGGGCAATTGCGACCAGTAGCCGCGTACCGCCTCTAAAAGGTTGAAGGTGCCAACGATGTTGGTCTGGATGAATTCGCCCGGGCCGTGGATGGAGCGATCCACATGGCTCTCGGCCGCGAAGTTGATGACGGCGCGCGGCTGGTGTTCCTTCAGTAGCCGCGCCACCAGCTCACGGTCACCAATGTCGCCTTGTACCAGCGTGTGGCGCGCATCGCCTTGCAGGCTTTGCAGGTTCTCGACATTGCCTGCGTAGGTAAGTTTGTCAAGGGTGACCACCGGTTCGTCGCTGTGCGCCAACCAGTCCAGAACAAAATTGGCGCCAATAAAGCCCGCGCCGCCTGTGACCAAAATCATAAACACTCCCGCAAATAAAATTTGCCATGATTCTATTGCCTGCTATTTCGTAGGGCGGACTTTAGTCCGCCATGGTCGACTGAAGTCGACCCTACGACAGCAGTGTTGCTTCCAATTCTTCTGTCAGGCTGAGCCACTGCTCTTCAAGTGCCTGGATTTCTTCATTGACCGCCTTCAGCCGTTTGCCCTGGTTGGCAAAGTCGGCGGGGGGCGGGTTTTGGCACAGGTGGGCTTCGAGCTGGCTGCCCTCGGCTTGCAGGGTGGCCATGCGCGCTTCGATGTCTTGCAGCTTGCGCTTGAGCGACCCGGTGGGCGCGGGTTTGGTCTTGACTTTGGCTGCTGCAGCTGCGGCATCGGCCTGCGCCTTGCGTTCGGCCTTGGCGGCGGCGCTGTTGGCTTCTCGAATCGCCTCGCGCTGGCGTTTGGCTTCATCGAGCAGGTAGCGCTGGTAGTCGTCCAGATCACCGTCAAAGGGTTCAACCCCACCGCGTGACACCATCCAGAATTCGTCGCACACGCTGCGCAACAAGGCACGGTCGTGGCTGACCAGCATCACCGTGCCTTCAAATTCATTGAGCGCCATGGCCAGGGCTTCACGGGTGGCCAGGTCCAGGTGGTTGGTGGGTTCGTCCAGCAGCAGCAGGTTGGGGCGCTGCCAGACGATCATGCACAGCACCAGGCGGGCTTTTTCGCCGCCGCTCATGCTGCCCACGGCTTGCTTGACCATGTCGCCGCCAAAGTTGAAGGTGCCAAGAAAGCTGCGCAGGTCTTGTTCGCGGGTTTGCTGGCCAGCAATTTTGCCGGCGGCGGTCATGTCTTTGACCAGGCGGATCATGTGCTCCAGCGGGGTGTCGGCGGGGCGCAGCACGTCGAGCTCTTGCTGGGCAAAGTAGCCAATGCTCAGGCCTTTGCCCTCGGTGATGTCGCCGCAGATGGGTAGCAAATCGCGCGCAATGGTTTTCACCACAGTCGATTTACCCTGGCCGTTGGCCCCCAAAATGCCGATGCGCTGGCCAGCGAGTACCGATTTGCTGACGTTTTTAACAATCACCGTAGGCGGCGTGCCTGCCGGGGCATCGTCGGGCGCGGGGTAGCCAAAGCTCACGCCGCTCATCGACAACATCGGGTTGGGCAGGTTGGCGGGTTCCTTGAACTCAAAGGTGAAGTCGGCCTCAGACAACAGTGGTCCAATTTTTTCCATGCGGTCTAGCGCCTTGACCCGGCTTTGTGCCTGCTTGGCCTTGCTGGCCTTGGCTTTGAAGCGATCAATGAATTTTTTGAGGTGGGCTATCTTGTCTTGCTGCTTGGAAAAAGCCGCCTGTTGCAGTTCCAGCTTTTCGGCGCGCATGTCCTCAAACTTGCTGTAGTTGCCGCCGTAGCGCACCAACTTGGCGGCATCAATGTGCAGCGTGACGTTGGTCACCGCGTCGAGAAACTCACGGTCGTGGCTGATGACGATCATCGTGCCTTCGTATTTTTTCAGCCAGGCTTCCAGCCAGACCAACGCGTCCAGGTCCAAGTGGTTGGTGGGTTCGTCCAGCAGCAGCAAATCAGACGGGCACATCAGCGCACGCGCCAGTTGCAGGCGCATGCGCCAGCCGCCCGAGAAGCTGTTGACCGGGTTGGTCAACTCGGTGGTTTTGAAGCCCAGGCCTTGAATCAGTGCTTGGGCGCGTGCCGGTGCGTCATGTGCGCCGGCATCTTGCAGCGCCATGTAGGCGTGAGCCATGCGGTCATAGTCGTCGGTGGCCTCGGCGGCGGTCACCTCTTGTTGCGCCGTCAGCAAGGTGGTGTCGCCATCGACCACAAAGTCGGTGGCAGACTGCTCGGTCTCGGGCATGTCCTGCGCCACCTGGCCCATGCGCCACTGGTGCGGAATGTAGTATTCGCCGCCGTCTTCGTGCAGCTTGCCGTTGAACAGGGCAAACAGGCTGGACTTGCCCGCGCCATTGCGCCCGACCAGGCCGACTTTTTCGCCAGGGTTGAGGGTGACGGTTGCGCCGTCAAGCAAAACTTTTGCGCCGCGGCGCAGGATGACATTTTTTAGGGTGATCAATTGGGGAAGCTGGTCTTAGCAGAAAAAAAAAGGGGGAGGTGTTTGCAGCTGTAGGTGGCTTGATTTGGAGCCAGGGTTTCATAGGCAAGACAGGTGGTCACCCGTCGACCCGGAGGGGCAGATTTTAGTTGGCAACCGGGCGCAGCAAGGGCACGCCCAGAAACACCAGTTCCGCGTGGGGATGGATTTTGAAAGGGGCGATGGGTTCAAAGCCCAAGCTTTGGTAAAGCGTGATGGAGGCCGTGTTGGCCGGCCAGGTGCTGATGGCTGCGCTGTCGTAACCCATAGCGCGGGCCTGATCGATGAGTTGCAGGGTCAGCGCGCGCGCCACCCCCTGGCGGCGAAAGGCGGTGCGAATGTAGATGCGCTTGAGCTCTGCCAAGCCCGCTTGCGCGGTGTCGGTGAGTGCGCCACAACCGATCAAGGTTTCACCGTGGTACACCAACAGTGCAGCGCCCTTGGGCGCGCCGTAGCGCTGGGGCAGGGCCTGCAGGTCTTGCCAGATGCTGCTGTTTTTGGCATCGGCCAGGTCTTGGTCGGCGTATTCCAGCAGCAATTGCTTGAAGGTTTCAAAGTCGGTTGCCGTCGACACCGGTTTGAAATTAAGCTGCTGTGCGGTTTGCGCTGGTGTGGGCGTTGGCTGGGAGGGCAGCGCCAGCAGCGCTTCGCGCGTGACCAGCAGCACCTGGTCTTCGCCCGCGCTGGTGGCCAGCCAGTAGGCATCCAGCTGCGGGAAAGCGGCTTCGAAGTGGGCACGTTCGTGGCCAATTTCCAGCACCAGAATGGCTTGCTCGCTCATGCACGCTGGGGCTTGCACCAGCAGTTGACGGATAAAGTCCATGCCGTCCGAGCCGCCCGAGCGGTTGCCATCCAGCGCCAGCGCGGGTTCTGCCTTGAATTCGGGCGGCAGCTCAGCCATGCTCTGTGCGTTGACATAGGGCGGGTTGCACAAAATCAAATCAAAGTGGATGCCGTTGTGCGGCAAGCCATCGCCCTGGTGCAAGCTGATGCGTTTTTGGAAGCCGTGGCGTTCCACATTGATGCGCGCCACTTCCAGTGCCTCGGTGCTGATGTCGCTGGCTTGCACAAAAACGTCCGGATAGACCATGGCGGCGATCACCGCCAGGCTGCCGTTACCAGTGCACAGATCCAGCACACGGTGGGTGCTCTCGCCCAGCCAGTAGTCCAGGCTGCCTTCGACCAGCACTTCGGCAATCAAGGAGCGCGGCACGATGGCGCGCTCGTCCACATAAAACCCCACGCCCTGCAGCCAGGCCTCTTGGGTGAGGTAAGCGGCGGGCTTGCGGGTGCTGATGCGTGCTTCTAAAAGTGTAGCTATATGCGCTTGTTCTTCGGGGGCTACAAGCCTGTTTGGTGTAGAACTATCAGGGGCTTGCAGCGGCGTGTCAAGCGGCAGGCCCAGTTGCCACAGTACCAGCCAGGCGGCCTCGTCAAAGGCGTTGGTGGTGCCGTGGCCAAAGGCGACCCCGGCGGCGCTGAGCTTTTCAGCGGCCGCGTTGACGCAGTCCAGCAGCGTGAGTTCTGCCGTTGGGTTGCGCTGTTTTTTCATGCCAGCAACTGCGCGTGCAGGTTCTCAAGCACACCCTGGTAAATGCGCGTCAGGGGTTCGATGTCTGCCAGCGCAATGTGTTCGTTGACTTTGTGGATGCTGGCGTTGGGTGGCCCAAACTCCACCACCTGCGGACAAATTTTGGCAATGAAGCGGCCGTCGCTGGTGCCGCCGGTGGTGGACAGCTCGGGCGTGATGCCCACCTCTGTTTGGATGGCCGCCACCAGCGCCTCAACCAGCGTGCCTGGCGTGGTCAAAAACGGTGTGCCGCCCAGTGTCCAGGTCAGGTCGTAAGCCAGCTCAAAATGGTCCAGCACGGCACGCAAACGCTGTTGCAGCATCTCGGGTGTGGATTCGGTGGAGAAGCGGAAGTTGAAGTCCAGCACCACGCTGCCGGGAATCACGTTGCTGGCCCCGGTACCGCCATGGATATTGCTGACTTGCCAGGAGGTGGGCGGAAAAAACGCGTTGCCCTGATCCCACTCAATGCCCACCAGCTCGGCCAGCACCGGGGCCAGCAGGTGGATCGGGTTTTTGGCCAGGTGCGGGTAGGCGATGTGGCCTTGCACGCCTTTAACAGTGAGCTTGCCGCTCAAGGTGCCGCGGCGGCCGTTTTTGATCATGTCGCCGGTGCGCGCCAGCGAGGTGGGTTCACCGACGATGCAATAGTCCAGCGTTTCACCTTGCTGGGTGAGCCATTCACAGACCTTGACGGTGCCGTCCAGCGCAGGGCCTTCCTCGTCGCTGGTCAACAGAAAACCGATGCTCAACGGCGTGTCTGGACGCTTTGCCACAAAGGCTTCGGTGGCCACGACAAACGCGGCCAGCGAGGTTTTCATGTCGGCTGTGCCGCGCCCGAACAGCTTGCCGTCGCGCACCGTGGGGGTGAAGGGGTCGCTGTCCCATTGACCCAGCGGGCCGGTAGGAACGACATCGGTATGGCCAGCAAACACAATCAATTTTGTAGCTGCTATCCCTTTGTTTTTAAGGGCTACAGGCCTTTTTGCCCATAAATTAGTGACCAGTGATTTGGCCGGTCCGCTGACCAGGGGATGGAGTTCAAAACCCAGCGCCGTTAGACGTTGACCCAGCAGGGTTTGGCACTGGGCATCCAACGGGGTTTCGGAGCGGCAGGCGATCAGCTGTTGGGTTAATGCAAGGGTGGGGGTCATGGGGCGCATCAATGGGTCACGTCCAGCGTGATCTCGGTAAAGGTTGCCTGGTCATCGTTGTCATCCAGGTCGGCCAGAGGCTTCGCAGCAGCAGTTTTTTTACCTTGCTCTGCAAAATCGTTTTGCATGCGCCACATCAGATTGGTGGGCGAATCCGCATGCGACAAACCTTCTTGCCGATCCACTATGCCGGCGGTGATCAGGCGGGCAATGTCCTGCTCAAAAGTTTGGCTGCCGTCGGCGATGGATTTTTCCATGGCCTCATGCACGGCTGAAAAATCACCTTTTTCAATCAACTCCGCCACCAGCTTGGTGTTGAGCAAAATCTCAACCGCCGGGGTGCGGGTTTGGGCAATGGTGCGCAGCAGGCGTTGCGACACAATGGCCTTGAGGGATGAGGCCAAATCACCCAGCAGGGTCAGGCGCACTTCCACCGGATAAAAACTCAGGATACGGTTGAGCGCCTGGTAGCTGTTGTTGGCGTGCATGGTGGCCAGGCACAGGTGGCCGGTCTGGGCGTAGGCAATGGCCGAACTCATGGTTTCACGGTCGCGGATTTCACCGATGAAAATCACGTCCGGGGCTTGACGCAGGGCGTTTTTAAGTGCCAATTGGGTCGACTGGGTGTCGGAGCCCACCTCGCGCTGGTTTACCACCGAGCGCTTGTTTTTAAACAAAAATTCAATTGGGTCTTCAATCGTCAGGATGTGGCCTGACATGTTGGTGTTGCGGTGGTCAATCATCGAGGCCAGGGTGGTGCTCTTGCCTGCACCCGTGGCTCCCACCATCAACACCAGACCGCGTTTTTCAAGCATCAGGTTGGCCAGGCTGGCAGGCAGCGCCAGCGTGCTCAGTGCCGGAATTTCGTTGGTGATGTAACGAATCACGGCGGCAATGCTGCCGCGCTGGCGCATGGCGCTGATCCGAAACCGCCCCACACCCGACATCGACAAGCCCATGTTGAGCTCGTTGAGTTCCAGCAACTCTTCTATGCGTTCCGGCGGCAACACTTCGCGCAACAAGGTCAGGGGCGCGTCGGGGGGCAGCAACTGGCTGTTGATGGGCACACACAAACCATTGATACGGATCATGGCCGGTGATTGCGTCGACAAATACACGTCAGAGGCGTGTTTGTCGGCCATCAACCGAAGGATTCGATCCATGGTGCCCTTGGGGGGCTGGGGCGTGTTGGGCATAGGACTTCTCCTGGTGATGGAAGGGCTGGCCGTGGACGGATCAGTCGCGCAGCAGGTCGTTCAGGCTGGTCTTGGCGCGGGTTTGGGCATCGACGTGTTTGACGATGATGGCGGCGTACAGGCTGTATTTGCCACCGTCTTTGGGCAGATTGCCGCTGATGACGACCGAGCCCGCCGGAATGCGGCCGTAGCTTACGCTGTCAGAAGCACGGTCGTAAATCGGGGTGCTTTGGCCAATGTAAACGCCCATGGAGATGACCGAGTTTTCTTCGACGATCACGCCTTCCACAATTTCCGACCGGGCTCCGATGAAGCAGTTGTCCTCGATGATGGTTGGGTTGGCTTGCATCGGCTCCAGCACGCCGCCAATGCCGACACCACCGCTTAAATGCACGTTTTTGCCAATCTGGGCACATGAACCTACCGCTGCCCAGGTGTCAACCATGGTGCCTTCGTCCACAAAAGCGCCAATGTTGACAAACGAGGGCATCAGGATCACGCCCTTGGCCAGGTAGCTGCCACGGCGTGCCACAGCAGGGGGCACGATGCGCACGCCAGTAGCCTGCAGACCTGATGCGGTCATGTGGGCAAATTTGGTGGGCACTTTGTCGTAAAACGCCAGGTCACCGGCATGCATGATGGCGTTGTCGTTCAGCCGAAAGCTCAGCAGCACGGCTTTTTTGATCCACTGGTGGGTAGTCCACTGCCCCACGCCGTCACGGGTGGCCACGCGCAGGTGGCCGGTGTTGAGCGCGCTGATGACGTGTTCCACCGCGTCCACCACTTCTTTCGGGGCGCAAGCAGCGGAGATGTTGGCACGGTTGTCCCAGGCATTGTCAAGAATGGTTTGCAATTGTTGAGTCATGAAAAATATCAGGTTAGTTCAATGGGGGAATGATATCCAGGTGCTGGATGAGCCTAGCGCAGTGGCAGGTTTTGGCGGCCAACGATTTCTGGCACTCCAGTACGAGGAGGCTGCCGAAACCAGCCGCGGCACGGGTTGAATCAAAAAAGCATGGTGTCAAGTGCGCGTGTTAACAAAGTCAGCAATGCGCTGCGCCGCTTCGACGCACTCCGCTGTTTCTGCCACCAGCGCCATGCGAATACGCCCTGTGCCCGGATTGTGCCCTTGGGCTGAGCGCGCCAACAAGCTGCCGGGCAACACCGTGACATGGTAGTTGGCATACAGCTCGCAGGCAAACGCAACATCGTCGCCAGTCACGTCGGCCCACAGGTAAAAACCGGCATCGGGCAGCGCCACTTTTAGCACCTCAGCCAAGATGGGTGTCACCTGGACAAACTTGGTGCGGTACAGCGCCCGGTTGGCCACCACATGCGCTTCATCTTGCCAGGCGGCGATGCTGGCGGCTTGCACCACCGGGCTCATGGCGCTGCCATGGTAGGTGCGGTAGAGCAAAAACGGTTGGATCAACGCGGCATCACCCGCCACAAAACCGCTGCGCATGCCCGGCACATTGCTGCGCTTGGACAGGCTGGTGAAAGTAATCAGGTTCTTGAAGTCTGGGCGACCCAGTTGAGCCGCTGCTTCAAGGCCACCCAGGGGCGGCTCGTCACGGAAATAAATCTCGCTGTAGCACTCGTCCGAGCCAATGACAAAACCAAACCGATCACTGAGTTCAAACAGCATTTGCCACTCAGACAAGGGCATCACCGCACCGGTGGGGTTGCCGGGCGAGCAAACAATCAGCAACTGGGAGCGCGCCCAAACGGCGTCGGGCACGCTGGCCCAGTCCGGCGCAAAGTTGCGCGCCGGGTCGCTCGCCACAAAGTAGGGCTCGGCACCGGCCAGCAGAGCGGCCCCTTCGTAGATTTGATAGAACGGGTTGGGGCAAACCACCAGCGGTTTCGGGTCAGCAGCGTTGGCCTGGCGGTTGACCACGGTTTGCGCCAGGGCAAACAAGGCCTCGCGCGAACCCAGCACTGGCAGCATTTGCGTGGCCGGGTCTACTTTGAGGCCGTAGCGACGTGTCAGCCACTGGGCAAAGGCCTTGCGCAGCGCGGGCTCACCGGCGGTGGCAGGGTAGCTGGCCAGGCCGCTGGGGCTGCGGGTGATGGCGCTGATCATCGCGTCCTGGATCAACCCGGGCGTGGCGTGGCGTGGCTCCCCCAGCCCTAAGCTGATGGGTTTAAAAGCCGGGTTGGGGGTGATGTCCGAGAAGAGTTGGCGCAGCCGCTCAAAAGGGTAGGGCTGCAAGAGCGAAAGAAGTTGATTCATGGGCGGCGATTATCCGGGATTGTGCGGCCGCTGATGCCTTGGCAACCCGATGGGGGCGCGTCTCATTGAGGCGAATTTTTGAACCCGGCGCGGCGACCGGGTCATGCGCATGCGGTTTTGGGGGTAAAACACGCGCGAAAGTTACAGAACAGTTCGCCAGCGACTGCCTACGCGCGCCTTTGCCCCCAAAGCCCGGTCGCATGACCCGATCACCGCGCCTGAGCGCATGTGGGTGAAGCCCCTTTCGCCAAAAGATTCGTCAGGGCTTGCGCCTTACCAAGATCAGGCGGATTTAACGTCCATGTTCAACAAGGACACCCCAAGCATGAAACATGCGTGCCCTGCGTAGGGAAGGGTTTCAACCCGCCATGGCCGACTGAAGTCGGCCCTACGACACGCCATTCTTGTCGGCTGTGGGCGTTGTTTCACGTTAAAACATGAAACATGCTTGCCCTGTGTAGGGCGGGTTTCAACCCGCCATGGCCGACTGAAGTCGGCCCTACGACACGCCATTCTTGTCAGCTGTGGGCGTTGTTTCACGTTAAAGCATGAAACATGCGTGCCCTGCGTAGGGTGGGTTTCAACCCGCCATGGCCGACTGAAGTCGGCCCTACGACACGCCATTCTTGTCGGCTGTGGGCGTTGTTTCAGGTTAAAGCATGAAACATGCGTGCCCTGTGTAGGGAAGGGTTTCAACCCGCCATGGCCGACTGAAGTCGGCCCTACGACATGCCATTCTTGTCGGCTGTGGGCGTTGTTTCAGGTTAAGTCTGAATTTCCCCTGCCTGCCAACCTAACGTTCATGTTTAACAAGGACACCCCAAAGCATGAAACATGCGTGCCCTGCGTAGGGCGGGTTTCAACCCGCCATGGCCGACTGAAGTCGGCCCTACGACACGCCACTTTTGTCGGCTGTGGGCGTTGTCTCACGTTAACACCGCGCCGAATCAGTCGGGCGATGCGCTTTGCGACAGAATAAAGGAGGAGACTGCGCAGCGTGCAGGGGGACACGTAGCAAAGCGCATCGCCTGGCTAATTTATCAACCACAGTGATGATCGGGCAAGCAACGTCATGTCGAAGTCAACTTCATAGATCGCTCACCTCACTGTAAACCGCACCGCCGATGAGGGCGGGGTGCGGGGATCAGCTGGTTTTTTTGCGCGCTGCCGCCTTTTTTGCAGCGGTTTTATGGGCAGGTTTGGCGGCCGCTTTTTTGACCGGCTTGCTGCTTGCGCCGGCCACCGGTTTGACATCTGACGCTTTGGGCACATCGCCCAGCACAGACTTGACCGGGCAAATTTTGAAAACCGGGCATTTTTGGCAACCGACGGCGATGGCAATAGGACAAATGGTCATGAAAAAATCCTTAATTCACGAAGGTGAGGGTGAAGGTGTCAGTATCCCCTGCCCGGCATGCGGGTGCAGGCTTATCTGAAGGGGCGGGACTCTAACGTCCATGTTCAACAAGGACACCCCAAAGCATGAAACACGCGTGCCCTGCGTAGGGAAGGGTTTCAACCCGCCATGGCCGACTGAAGTCGGCCCTACGACACGCCATTCTTGTCTGCTGTGGGCGTTGTTTCACGTTAAAGCATGAAACACGCGTGCCCTGCGTAGGGCGGGTTTCAACCCGCCATGGCCGACTGAAGTCGGCCCTACGACACGCCATTCTTGTCGGCTGTGGGCGTTGTTTCAGGTTAAAGCATGAAACACGCGTGCCCTGCGTAGGTCGGGTTTTAACCCGCTATGGCCGACTGAAGTCGGCCCTACGACACGCCATTCTTGTCAGCTGTGGGCGTTGTTTCAGGTTAAAGCATGAAACATGCGTGCCCTGCGTAGGGCGGGTTTCAACCCGCCATGGCCGACTGAAGTCGGCCCTACGACACGCCATTCTTGTCGGCTGTGGGCGTTGTTTCACGTTAAAGCATGAAACATGCGTGCCCTGCGTAGGGCGGGTTTCAACCCGCCATGGCCGACTGAAGTC
>Ga0210058_1000547_pt1 | contig 36120 bp, 54 predicted proteins | sample CryGeymeta201511_FD_183979 | JGI IMG/M metagenome (GOLD analysis project Ga0210058, IMG submission 183979) | Groundwater microbial communities from Crystal Geyser aquifers in Utah, USA - Crystal Geyser metaG 2015-11 (SPAdes) (version 2) | ecosystem: Environmental > Aquatic > Deep subsurface >...
ATAAAAATCATTGACGCCTTTTTTATTTAATTTCCGATTTAAAAATGTTAAAATTAAAAAATATGCAAAAGGAAAATCAAAATTATGTAATCGGAGTGGATGGGGGAGGGACAAAGACCGAAGCGGCTTTGGCAGATTCTGAGGGAAAAATTTTGAAAATGGTAAAATCTGGTCCTTCGAATTTGAGAAATGCCGGAATTGATAAAGCAGTTTTAAATATTTGTGAGGCGATTAAAAAACTAAAACAAGAAAAGAAAATAGATTCAATTTTTATTGGTTTGGCAGCAATTGAAGAAGAATATAGACCTAAGAAAGGAAAAATTAAAAAAGAAATTTTAAAGAGATTAAAAAATTTTAACAGGAAATTAGAAATTGTTTCAGATCAAAGTGTTGCCTTTAGATCAGGGGTCGATGAGACTTTGTCTCATCTTCACCTTCGCCCCGCAAAGCGGGGCTCGGTAACAGATGAGAAAAATGGAATTGTTTTAATTTCCGGTACTGGTTGCGTTTGTCACGGCTGGAAAAAAGGAAAAGAAGCAAAAACCAGTGGTTGGGGGTGGTTAAATGACGAAGGCTCTGGTTTTTGGGCTGGCCAAAAAGGATTTCAAGCAGTTTTCAAAGAATTAGATGAAAGAGGACCAAAAACTAAAATTACAAAATTAATTTTCAAAGAATGGAAATTGAAAAACAAAGAAAATTTATTAAGAAAAATTTATTCAAAAGATTCGATTTTAAAAATTTCATTGATTTCCAGAATCGTTGATGAGGCTTCGAAAATGGGAGATAAAATTGCCATTTCTATTATGAAAGAAGCCGGAAGAGAATTAGCAAATTCAGCCAAAACAGTAACTAAAAAATTAAATTTTAAAAAAGAGGTATTTCCAATAGTCCTGATAGGAGGGATGTTCGGATCGAAAGTTGTTTTGGAAACCGTGAAAAAAGAGATCCAAAAATTTGCTCCAAAAGCAAAATTTATCCAGCCAAAGGTTGATCCAGTGATTGGAGCAATAAAATTAGCAATTGAAAATTTAGATTAGTGGATTTTTTTATTTTTCAACAAATCAATAGATTGGCTGGCAGGTGGGAATTTTTTGATGACTTGGGCATCTTTTTTGCCAAATACTTTGGCTATTTTTTAATTTTCTTTCTCTTTTTGTTTTTGTTCAAAAATTTTAAAAAATATTGGCTAATGATAATTCAGGGATTTTCGGCGGCTATTTTAGCTCGCCTCGGCTTTACTGAGTTAATCCGTTTTCTTTGGCCTAAACCTCGGCCATTTGTTGAAAATCATATTAATTTACTTTTGAATCATTCGGCTTCCTCTTCTTTTCCTTCCGGACATGCCGCTTTTTTCTTTGCCCTATCTACCGTTATTTTTCTCTATAATAAAAAAATTCACCCCCGACCAAAATTTTGGTGGGGGGTTGGTCTTTTATTTTTCTTAGCTAGTTTTTTAATTTCGATTTCCCGAGTTTTTTGTGGAATTCATTGGTCCTCAGATATTTTAGCCGGAGCCGCAATTGGGATCTTTTCGGGCCTATTGGTAATGAAATTCTTTAGAAAAATTGGTGCCGCGGGTGGGAATTGAACCCACACGTCCTTTAGGGACAATGGATTTTGAGTCCATCCTGTCTGCCAGTTCCAGCACCGCGGCCCAATCTTAATTTAGCAAATCTTTATTCTTTTTTCAATTCAAAATCACATTCTTTATTCGAGCATTTTATCTGCCTGCCCCGTAGCTCCGCCGAAGGCGGATGGTATCGGGGCTTCCTTTTTGTTTCTACTAAAAGGGAGCCACATTTTGGACAAATTTCGCCGGTTGGCTTATCCCACAAGGCAAAGTCGCAATTTGGCCAATTTGAGCAGCCATAAAAAATCTTTCCTTTTTTCGTTCTTTTTTCGACAATCTCTCCATCTTGTATTCGCATGGGCGCATTCGCATATCCCGAGCCGTAAGGCGAGGGTTGCGCTTTTCGTATGCTGCATTTTGGGCATTTTACTCCCAAATTATTCTTTTTTAAATTTTCAGTATATTTACATTTTGGAAAATTTGAACAGGCGTAAAATTTTCCGAATTTCCCTAACCTGATTATTATTGAACCTCCACATTTTGGACATTTTTTTTCTGTTTTTTCGATTAGATCTTTTTTAGATATTTCTTGATATTTCTTTTCGAGGTTTTCTTCAAAGGGACTGTAAAATTCTTTTAAAATTTTAACCCAATTTTCTTCACCTTCGGCAATTTCATCTAAATTTTCTTCCATTTTAGCGGTAAAACCAATGTCAACAATTTTTGGAAAGTGATTGACTAAAAGGTCGTTGACAACTGCTCCGATCTCGGTTGGTTTAAATCTCCTTTGTTCGTCTTTTTCAATGTAATTTCTTTCCTGAATTGTGGCTAAAATTGGGGCATATGTTGAAGGCCGGCCTATTCCATTTTTTTCTAGTTCTTTAATTAAGGTTGCTTCAGTATATCTTGGCGGAGGTTGAGTGAAGTGTTGAGATGGGATTAACTTTATAAGTTCTAAAATTTCATTAATTTTCAAAGGTGGCAATTCTGTTTCTTCAAATTTAATCGGATAAACTTTCAAAAATCCATCAAATTTTAAAATTTGGCCATTTACTCGAAAAATATATTCTTTTGCTGAGATATCAATGACAGTTGAGTCAAAAACAGCTTGGTTCATCTGACAAGCGACAAATCTTCGCCAGATTAAGTCATATAATTTAAACTGGGGTTCATCGAGTTTTTTTCGTAACGTTTCAGGCGTTCTGTCGGGGTAAGTCGGCCTAATGGCTTCGTGGGCTTCCTGAACCCTTCCCTTTGCTTTATATCTCCTCAAAAATCCTGCCCAATAATTTTTTCCATAATTTTCAATAATAAATTTTCGGGCCGCAAATAAAGCTAATTCAGAAAGATTCAAAGAATCTGTCCGGTGGTAGGTGATTTTTCCGGTTTCATAAAGTTGCTGGGCAATTTGCATTGTGAATTTGGCAGGAAAGTGAAATCTATACCAGGCCTCTTGCTGCAAGGTGGAAGTGGTAAAAGGGGGCAGGGGATTTCTTTTTATTTCTTTTTCCTCAATATTTATTACTTTATATTCGGCTCCTTTTAAATCTTTTAAAATTTTATCTGCCTCTTTTCTCGTTTTAATTCCCAATTTTGGGATAGTTTCCCCATCTTTTTTGGTTAAAATCGCCTCAAACTGACACAGGTCCGACCTCGGTAAAACTGACACAGGTCCGACCTGTGTTTTTTTAAGTAAGGCGGTGATCGTCCAATATTCCTGGGGAACAAAATTTTCAATTTCTTTTTCTCTTTCTACAACTGATCTCACTGCTACCGATTGAACTCTTCCGGCTGATAATCCTCTGGCGACTTTTTTCCATAAAAAAGGCGACAGTTTATATCCAACAATCCTATCTAAAATTCTTCTTGCCTGCTGGGCATTAACCAGATTCATATCGATGTCACGAGGATTTTTTAATGCTTCTTCAATAGCATTTTTAGTAATTTCGTGAAATACAATTCGTTCGTAATTTTTAATTTTTAATTTTTCATTTTTAATCTTGTTCAAGCCAAGGGCTTGAACAAGATGCCAGGCGATTGCTTCTCCCTCTCTGTCTTCATCGGTAGCAAGGATGGCAGCTCCTGCTTTCTGCAACTCTTCTTTTAAAAATTTAATTACCTTTTTCGATTTTTGAGGGACAATATATTTTGGTTTGAAATTATTTTCAACATCAATACCAAATTCACTTTTGGGTAAATCCCGAATATGGCCATAGGAAGCCAAGACCCTATATTCTGGTCCTAAAAACCTACTAATTGTTTTTGATTTAGTTGGTGATTCAACTATGACTAATTGCATAAATATTTCCTCCTAAGTTTTTTACCTTACCTTTTATTTCCAAAATGGCAAGGGTTGAGGCGACTGTGGCTGCCGGAAGTTTTGTTCTTTTAATAATTTCGTCAATATATAACGCCCCTTCTTTTAATGCATCCAAAATGAAATTTTCTTCTTCATTTTCTCCCGATTGTTTAATACCTGGTGTTAAACAGAGTAAATTTAATTCTTGTAAAATATCGTTGGCATTTTCAACTAATTTCGCCCCCTTTTTTATAAGATAATGGCAACCTTTTGAATTTGAAGAGTAAATCGGGCCCGGCACCGCAAAAATTTTTCTTTTTTGAGAAAAGGCAAAACTGGCCGTAATTAAAGCGCCGCTTTTCTCTTTAGCTTCAACGACTAATATACCTCGAGATAAACCAGAAATTATCCTATTTCTCTGAGGGAAGGTGAATTTGGCTCCCGAAGTTCCAGGTGGATATTCTGAAATCAGGCAACCCCCGGTTTCTAAAATTTTCTGGGCTAATTTTAGATTTGACTGGGGATAAATACTTTTTTCATCTAAGCCGGTGCCTAAAACGGCAATTGTTCTTTTATTTCTTTCAATTGTTGCCGTATGGGCAAAAGTATCAATTCCTGGAGCAAGGCCGGAAACAATTGTTAAACCTGCTTCAGCCAAATCTCCAGCAATTTCCAAAGCAACTTGTTTTCCATAAGGAGAATATCTTCTCGTTCCAACAATGGCAAAACAATTTTCTTGAGGTTTTAATTCCCCCAAATAATAAAGAATTTTTGGCGGATCTTTAATTTCTTTCAAAAGTTTTGGATAATTTTTGTCTTCGATTGAAATAGTTTTTATCTCTCCATTCATAAATTATTATAAATATAGCATTAAATAAAAAATTGACAAAATTTTCGATAAAATTTAATTTAAAAGAGGAGGGAAAAATTTGGCTAAAGTTTGTTGGTGTGGCGAACCTGCTTCTAGAGGAAATCGCTGCGAGAAGCATTATCAGCAGAATAGAAGACGAAAACAAAAAGTTAAAGTTCCCCGGAGCATTAGAAGAATGCGAAGAAAAAAGAAATAGCACCTTTTTAATTTTAAAGCGCCTTCGGGCGTTTTTTATTTGACCCCGTTAGAAACACACCCTGCAATGAGCTTTCGGTTGAGCTTCACGCCCCTCACGAGTTTCTAACGGGGTTTGACTTTTTATTTGGATTGATTATTATGGAATTAGTTTAAAAAGGAGGGATGGGTATGGTTGTTGAGAATGTGACGGCTGATATGGAAGAGAAAATTAAACAAGTTATAACAGAATACATAAAACGAGTACTCAAAAACTGTGAAACTCTCCAAGGTTGCACTTCTGACTACAATATCGATTGTCCAAAATGTGGGGGACACCGGAGTCTCACCTGGAATAAAAACTACTGGGCTTGCGGATGGCTTAAGTGTGGATTTCATTTCCCTGAAAATTTAATGCCACCGAGCCCGGAAGAATTAGAAGAGATTTATAAAGCAAAACAGCGAGAAAGAAGAGTAAGAAAGGTAACGGAATTCATAAGGGAGTTAGGTATAGATCTAGACTGAAAAATAAAATGCACTTTTAAAAAATCTTTTTATAAGGTCCTTAACTGGACCCTTTTTTTAATTTTTCAATAGCTTCGGAAAGTATTTGACAATATAAATTTAAACCGACGGCATTGATGTTTCCCGACTGCTCTTTTCCTAAAATGTTGCCGGCGCCACGAATTTCCAAATCTTTTAGGGCAATTTTGTAGCCCGAACCCAATTCCTCTGCTTCTTTTAAAGCATCTAATCTCATTTTTGCCCGCTCTGATAAATTCTGGCCATATAAAAAGTAAGCAAAGGCTTGAATGTGGGATCTTCCAACTCTTCCTCTAATTTGATATGCCTCAGCCAAACCCAAGCGAGTGGCGTCAGCCACAATCAAAGTATTAACATTTGGCAAATCCAAGCCATTTTCAATAATCGTTGTAGCAATTAAGACATCAATTTTTTTATTTTGAAAATCTTCCATTACTTTTACTAATTCTTTTTCTCTTAATTTAGCATGGGCAATTCCCAATCTGGCTTTGGGAACTAAATTCTCTAAGATATTTTTAATAACTTTAATTGTCTCAATTCTATTGTGCAAATAATAAACCTGACCTCCTCTTTTTATCTCCTTTTCAATTGCTTCTTTAATTATTTTTTCGGAAAAAGGCAAAATAAAAGTTTTAATAGGCAATCTACCAACTGGCGGCGTTTGAATGAGAGAAATTTCTTTTAGGGAGGAAAGAGATAAATACAAAGTTCGGGGAATAGGAGTAGCCGAAAGAGAAAGGATATCAAGTTCAGCCCTCATTTTTTTCAATTTTTCTTTTTGTCTTACTCCAAATCTTTGTTCGTCATCAATTACCAAAAGTCCAAGATTCTTGAACTCGACATCGCTTGATAAAATTCGGTGGGTGCCAACCAAAATATCAATTTTCCCCTTTTTTAAATTTTCAATTATTCTTTTTTGTTTCCCTTTTGGAATTAATCGACTCAACATTTCAATTTTAATTGGCAAATTTTTTAATCTTTCTTTAAAATTTTGAAAGTGCTGATTTGCCAAAATCGTTGTTGGACAAATCATTGCTACCTGATAGCCAGAGTTTACTGCCCTGACCATCGCCCTCAAAGCAATTTCAGTTTTGCCAAATCCCACATCACCGCAAATTAACCTATCCATCGGCTGATTTTTTTCTAAATCTCTTTTTATTTCTTCTAAAACCTGAACTTGGTCTGGGGTTTCCTCATAGGGAAAAGTCGAGGTCAGTTGAATATCAATTTCGCATTCTGGAAAATAAGATGGACGAGTGGCAATTTCTCTTTTGGCATAAATTTCCAATAGTTCTCTAGCTAGTTTTTCTGCTTCCTCTTTAACTTTTTTCTTTACTTTTTGCCAAAAAAGGGAACCCAATCTCGAAATTTTTGGTTCAACAAAGCCGATATACCTCGATAATTTTCTTTCTAAACCAAAAGGTACAAAAAGTTTATCTCTTTCCGCGTATTCTATAACGTAATATTGTTCTCTGTTTATTGTTCTTTGCCCATTGAAAATTCCTATTCCATGATCTAAGTGAACCAAATAGTCCCCAGGTTTTAATCCTTTCAAATCAGAAAAAAGTTTTTGGGATTTTAATTTCTTTTTTAAAATTTCCTTGGCTGATTTTTCATCTTTAATTTCAACCGGCAGTTTTGATATTTCTTCGATTTTATTTCCAATAAATTCTAAGCGAATAGCGAAATTTAAACTTGTCGGGAAAATATCAATAATCCCTCCTCTTTGGGCGAAGTCTCCGGGCTCTGAGACCTGATAAACCTTTTCGTAACCCATTTCGTCTAACTTCCTTAAGATTTGATAAGGATTAAAAACCCGGTTTTTTTCCAAAATTAAAGTATTGTCCTCCCACCAGGACCGGGTTTTCCTTATTTCTAAAATTTTTTTAAAATTCTTTTCAAACCAAAAATTGCCCTTTTCCAAAAAGTAGGGGATGATACTAACGATTAAAACCCGTCCAACGCTTGACAAGTCCATTTTATCTTGCTATAATATAAGTTGTGTAAAATTGGGAGCTGTCTTCCAGTCTATCTGCGAGCCCTCTTAAATTTTGTTTCGCAAAATTTGGGAGGGCGAGTGGCTCCGTCAGCAATCCAACTTTGTTGGGCTGCCGGATGAAAAATGTAAGGTTATCCCTCCTAAACCGAGCACATAAAATGGAGTTATGTGCTTCGGTAAACCTTATCGAGCCCCTAGGTTATGATTACGAGGTCATCTTCGTTAATCATAGCGCTCGCCCGCCTAAATTTTGTGAAAAATTTAATTGTTCTTTGAAAATTTGGTGCTCTTATGGGCAGGAACCTAGATGTTAGATGTTAGATAATAGATATTAGATATTAGGTGGTAGATTTCTAATATTCAGGTTTCTGCTCATAAGAGCAGGAGGAGTGATGGAAAATGGGAAATTTTGAATGGAAGCAGTGGATTCCTAAAATTGAAGTAGTGGCGAGTGAAAATAGTCCTCTTGAGATAGATCTACCCAAGGAAGAGTGGAAAAGACTCAAGAGGGAAAACCTAAAGAGTCTAAAGGATCAACTTTCAGAGAATGCTGCGCGAAGACTGGTTCTTATGCATGGAGATAGCTTGAATTCAAATCGATATTTCTTGCTCGTTGTTCGATATGGTCGATGTCCGGTGTGAACCTTAATAAAATCAACCCCTATTTTTTCTGTCGAGTGAGAAAAATCTTGCTCGACTTTTTTATTGTATGCGGAAAGCCTAAGCTCGCCTTCTGCTCGCTCTATGCGAAAAGGCACATGCGAATTATTTAACAATTGAATCTTTGCATTGCTTTCTCTATTCCTTCTTTTATTGCAAGTTCAATTGCCTTACAAGTCCTTTCAATGACTCCTTTTAAGACTCTTTCTTCGTTTTTCGAAAATCTCTCTAAAACAAAATTTTCGATATTGTTCTTTGTTCTTTGTTTATTGTTCTTTGGTCTAATTCCGATTCTAAATCTAACAAAATTTTTAGTACCCAGCTCATCAATTATCGATTGGACTCCTTTGTGGCCGGCTGCTCCGCGATTTTTGACAATTTTAATTTTCCCTAACGGCAAATCAATATCATCATGAATTACCCATAATTTAGATGTTAGATTTTGGATATTAGATATTAGTTTTTTGACTGCTTTTCCTGAATTGTTCATAAAGGTTTTGGGTTTGGCTAAAATTACTTTTTTTCTATCAGAAATTCCTTCTGAAATTAAAGAATTAAATTTTTTAACAAATCTAAAATCAGAAAAATGGTGCACGTCCCTTTTTTTTCTTTGAAATTCATCAATAATTCTAAAGCCGAGGTTATGTCTTGTTTTCTCGAATTTTTTTCCGGGATTTCCTAGGCCAACAATTAGTATCATTTTTTAATTATATCACCTATCTTGCTTACAAGAAAAATTTTGTTATAATATAGATAATTCTATGATAAACTTAAAAAACTTTTTTCAATTTTGGTGGGAAATTTTAAAGATTGTGATTTTGGCTCTAATTATCGTTATTCCCATTCGTTATTTTTTGTTTCAGCCATTTTTAGTTAAAGGTCAGTCAATGGAACCAAATTTTCATGACGATGATTATTTAATTATCGATGAAATTTCTTACAGATTTCGAGAACCGAAGAGGGGTGAGGTGATTGTTTTTAAATATCCCCGCAGTCCTTCACAAAGATTTATAAAAAGAGTCATTGGTTTGCCGGGAGAAACGATTGAAATTAAAGATGGCAAAGTGATAATTATTAAGGATGATAAAGCCCAGATTTTGGATGAGTCAAACTATCTCTCTCCGTCTTTGAAAACATCGGGCAATTTGAAAATTACCTTGAATCAAAACGAATATTTTGTTTTAGGAGATAATCGTTTGGTTTCGGCTGATTCTCGAAGTTGGGGAACCCTACCCAAAAAATATATTACCGGTCGAGTGATTTTTAGAGCTTGGCCCATTACTGCTTTGGCTTTTATCGAAGAACCAAAATACCAATTCTAATTTCATATGGAAGAAGAAATTAAAAATCCGAAAAAATTTAAATTTCAGACACTTCAGGGAATGCACGACATTTTATTTGAAGATCAACGTTATTTGCAGAAGATTTATAATGTGGTTGAAAACATTGCCGATTTTTATCATTTCGAAAAAATTGACACCCCGATTTTAGAAAACACCGAATTATTTTCCCGCGGCATCGGTTTGGCTACCGACATTGTTCAAAAAGAAATGTATAATTTAAAGACCAAGGGCGGGGATTATTTAACTCTCAGGCCTGAAGGTACTGCCCCAATTGTTCGGGCTTATATTGAACACGGAATGCAAAATCTTCCCCAGCCGGTAAAACTTTGGTATTTCGGTCCTTTTTTTCGCCACGAAAGGCCTCAGGCCGGTAGATTTCGCCAATTTTATCAGTTCGGTTTTGAAATTTTAGGAGAAAAAAATCCAATCATTGATGCCCAGATTATTTTGGTCTTCTTCCAGATTTTAAGGGAATTAAAATTTAAAAACTTAATTTTGGAAATAAATAGCATTGGCGATTTTCAATGTCGGCCGTATTACAAAAAACTTTTGGTCAGTTATTTTCGATCAAGAGAAATGAGTTTGTGCAGTGATTGCAGAAGAAGATTAAGAGAGAATCCTTTAAGAATTTTAGATTGCAAAGAAGAAAAGTGCCAGCCGGTTATTTCCCAGGCGCCCCAGATGATCGATCATCTCTGTAAAGAATGTCATGATCATTTTAAGGAAGTTTTGGAATTTTTGGATGGACTGGAAATCTCTTATAGATTAAATTCCCATTTAGTTAGAGGATTGGATTATTATACCCGAACGGTTTTTGAAATTTCGGAGGAGAGCGAAACGGGGAAAAATCAGGGAGCCCTAGTCGGGGGCGGAAGATACGATAACCTGGCTAAACTTTTGGGGAGAAGAGATGTTCCCGGTTGTGGAGGGGCAGCCGGAATTGAAAGAATTATTAGTTTGTTAAAGGAGAAAAAAATAAGACTTCCTTCCCTGCCCCAACCTGAAATTTTTCTGGCTCAAATTGGAGACCTGGCCAAAAAGAGAAGTCTAAAACTTTTCGAAGAATTCAGAAAAGCTAAAATTCAGGTTGCCGAATCTTTCGGTCGCGATTCTTTAAAAGCTCAGTTAGGCAGAGCCAATCGTTTGGGAGTAAAAATTACCTTAATTTTAGGACAGAGAGAGGCCTTGGGAGAAACAATCATTATTAGGAATATGAAAACGGGGAGTCAAGAGACGGTAAAGTTGGAGAGAGTAGTCGAAATAGTGAGGAAATATCTGAAGAAATAAAATTATGGAGTGTCTATTTTGCAAAATTGCAAAAAAAGAGATACAATCTGATATTCTTCATGAAGATAAAGAAATTTTAGTTTTTAGAAATATTGAACCCGAAGCGCCGGTCCATTTGCTTTTCATACCAAAAAGACACATTGAATGGCAGGATGAGTTTGATGAGAAAGATTTACAATTATTGGCTAAACTTATTTCTCTGGCTAAACGAATTGCCATTCAGGAAAAGGTGAATGAGGCATACAAACTAATTTTTAATGTAGGTAAAACAGGACACATTTCCCATATTCATTTACATCTTTTGGGTGGTTGGAAAGAAAAAATTCCAATGCACAATATTTAATACCATGCCAATAAAAATCCAAAGAAAGGGAAAGGAAAGTTCACACAGTTTGGTCTACCGCTTTACGAAAGCAGTTCAAGAAAGCGGAATTTTGGTTCGGGTTCGTAAGGCTAGATTCAAAAGGAGAAATATTTCAGGAGGAGCCAAGAAAAGGACGGCTTTAAGGAGAGAAGAGTTGAAAAAAGAATATGAAAAATTACAAAAATTAGGCAAGGTTTAAAGGATATTAAGAAGAAAATATTCGCTTCGGCATCTTACCTCAGGGAGCACGCAGTCGGCTAAGGTTTAAAGACAAGGTTTTTTTCCAGCCGCTGCTATTGCTCGCCAAGCCTCAATGAGCTTAAAAGAAAATTCAAATTATCTCTCGGGCTTGGCTGCGCAGTGCTCCCTTCGGCAAGGATGCCTTCGCTGATATGACATTAAAAGAAAAAATTCGAGAAGATTTTAAAAAATTTTTAAAGGAGAAAAAAGAAGTTGAGGTTTCGACTTTGAGGATGTTGAATGCAGCAATTTTTAATCGAGAAAAAGAGAAAAGGTATAAATTAAGTCAGGAAAAACCGGAATTAAAAGAAAAAGATTTGGAGAAAGAGAGCCAATTGATTAAGGAAGAAATACTTCAAGTGATTTTTTCAGAAATAAAAAAAAGAAAAGAATCTATTTTATTATTTGAGAAAGGGAAGAGGGAAGATTTGGCAAAAAAAGAAAAAAAGGAAATGGAAGTTTTAAAAAACTATTTGCCAAAACAACTTTCAGAAGAAGAGATTAAAAAGATGGCTAAGAAGGCAATCAAAGAAGTGGGAGCTGAAAGTTTAAAAGATTTAGGAAAAGTAATGTCAAAATTGATGCCAAAAGTAAAAGGCAAAGCCGAAGGAAGCTTAGTAAGCAAAATTGTGAAAGAATTACTAATCCCAGAAAAATGAATAAAAAAGTTTTAAATTCAAAACAAGTTGAAGAGCTTCAAAATGAAATCTACAGAAAAATGCCAGCTGGAAAAAAACTGAGAATAGCCTCTCAGTTAATCTCACTGGCAAAAAAAATAAAAGAAGCAAAAGAAGTAACTAAAAAGAAAAATGATAATCACTCCAGAACAACTCCTTTGCAAAATAGCTAAAATCTTAGAAAATTTTAAGATTCCTTATGCTGTAACAGGAGGATTTGCAGTGATAGCTTGGGGCAAACCTCGCACTACTGCCGATATTGATATCATTGTGGAATTAGCCCCTCGGGATATAAAACCCTTAGCTAAGGATCTGCGTTCTATAGATAAAGCAGTTTATATTTCTGAAGATATGATGCGAGATGCTCTGGAATACAAAGGCGAATTCAATTTTATTCATCCCCAGACTGGATTAAAAGTAGATTTTTGGGTGAAGGGAAGTAAAGCAGATATTTATGGGAAGCTAAAATTCCAAAGAGCAAGAATAAAAAAAATTAATAATCAAGAAATATATTTCGTTTCTCCAGAAGATTTAATCCTAAGTAAACTTACTTGGTCTAAAGACAGCGAGTCCACCCGGCATATAGAAGATATTAAAACCGTTCTCGATACTCAAAAATCTAAACTCGATCTAAATTACATAAAAAATTGGGCAGAAAAACAATCAACAATTAAAATTTTGAATAAAATTCGGAAAAATTTATGAAAAATATAAAGGTGCTAAAATACTTTTTATCTCTAGTATTGTTTTTAATAAACATCTTTGGGCTAACAATGATTTTATTGATTAGATTTACTCCCCTAAGAAGAGACGTATTTATATGCAGTTCTCTCCCATTTTTTCTCCGTTTATTAGCACTAATATTTTTCATTTCTTCTTTTGTTAAATTTAAAAAACTTAAGATTGCCTATATTCTTTCTATCACCGCCCTCATTTTGTTAATAATAAGCGGAAGCTTGGCAGGTAGTATTGTTTGCCGGTTAGAATAAACTAGCTTTTACCCCTGTCTATTACTAAGCAATATGAAAATAATGAATACAAGGAAACCTGTGAAAAAATGCTTTCTACTTTTACCCTATACTAATCCTTCGACAAGCTCAGGATAGAACAGGGCAAGGGTTTTCTCCGTAAAGTCGCCTGCGGCGACCACGGGGCAGGTGGAGTAAAAATTTGATTTTCTTATTAAATTTGTTATTATTGAAATATGAATAATCGAATTACTTATAATCCTAAAATTTTTGCTGGTAAACCAACAATTAAAGGAACGAGAATATCTGTTGAGTTTATATTGGAGCTTTTAGCCTCCGGGATGACTCCGGAAGAAATTGTGAAGGAATATCCGCAATTAAACAAAAGGGATATTTGGGCCGTTTTAGATTACGCAGCTAAAATTATAAAGAAGGAAGAACTTATTCCTGTTTAAATTATGATTAAATTTCTGGCTGATGAAAATATAGCATTTAGAGTTATAGAAACTCTGAGAGAAGAAAAATTCAATGTTTTAAGCATTTACGAAGAGAAACTTTCAGGCCTATCTGACGAAAAGATTTTAAGAATGGCTCAAAGACAAAAAAGAATCATTTTAACTCACGATAAAGATTTCGGAAACTTAATTCATCAACCCCACCAACTTCATAGTGGGATTATTTTATTAAGATTGAAAAATCAATCTCCTCAGAATGTAATTAATCATTTAATTCCCTTTCTTAAAAAAATAAAATTAGATAAAATTAAAAATAGATTAGTTGTTTTCCAAGAAGGAAGAATAAGAATAATATAATTTCCATTATGACGAACCAAAAAACTAATTGGAAGTTTGTTGCGATAGTAGTGGTTTTGGTCGTTATTGTTGGCGGCGGGATTTTATGGTGGGTAGAGAAATCTGAAGTTCCTCTCGCTGAATTTCTGGAGGTAAAGAAACCAAAGAAAGTAGTTGAAGAGGAGACTATTTGTGGTGTGAGCGATCCACTACATTGTAATGATGACAAAGATTGTATTTGTGAAGCAAGAGGATGTTTTAGGGGGAATAAACACTATTATGAGAAATGCATCAACAAAGAGAAAATTTGTCTTGATTATTGTGGTCTCCCTGGTTCAACTACTATTTCGAAATGTGTTCAAAACAAATGTACTTTTGAATTGAAAACATGGTAATTTTTCTAATGCTTTCTACTTTTAGGTTTTCCCCACACTAATTTTGCGAGAAATATCTAGGCGATGGTCTCTCCTTCGGAAAGCCCTATTCGGGCCCGACCATCGCAAAAAGACTTCCAAGACTAATTCTTTAATCAAGTTCTTATGATTCGTAGATGGCAAAATTAGTATGGGGCAGGTGGAGTAAAAATTATGAACCCCGTTAGAAATTCTGTAATAATTAGAATTTCTAGTGGGGAACTTTTTGGGAAAAATTTATGAAAATTTCTAACGGGGTATGAATAAGATAAAAGAGAAACAAAATTTTAAAAAAACCTTTCCTAGAATTCCTGAAAACTGGCAGGGGATTTTATGGTCATGTAATATAAAGAAACTTGATTGGGAAAAAGATAAAAACTATATTATTCATCAAGTATTAATGTACGGAGACTTAAATGATATAGCCCTGCTTTTTAAGATTTACTCCAAAAAAGAAATGAGAGAGGTTTTCAAAAAGAAGCCAATGAAAATTTACACTCCTCAAACCTTCAATTTCATCAAAAAGATCATTTTGGGTATAAGAGACAAATCACTTTCGCCTGAAAAATATGTCAAAACTTTATATTAAGGAAGTACTAACAAAAAAGCAAAAAGCGGTTTTTAATAACCTAAAACCTTTAAAGAAAATCGGAGTTTTAACCGGTGGAACAGCTTTAGCTTTTCAATTAAAACATAGAAGGTCGTATGACTTTGATATTTTTACCTCAAACAAAATTCCTGGAAATTTATCATGGGATGCTAAAAAAATTTTCGGCAAAAAAATAAAAGTTGTTCAAGATTCAGAAAACGAACTAACTTTTTTTACCCACCCAAAAGTTAAAGTCACATTTTTTTACTATCCATTCAAACCAATTTATAAAATAATTAAAACCACTTCAATTTCTATTTTTGATTGGAGAGATATTGCTGCTGACAAGGCCTACACCCTGGGCAGGCGCCCGATCTGGAGGGATTACGTCGACTTATATTTTATGATTGAAAAGGGGCATGGGTTAAAGAAAATCATCCACGAGGCCCGAAAAAAATTTGGCGGCCTTTTCTCAGAGAAATTATTTTTAGGACAGTTAATTTATTTTGGCGGCCTCCAGGATTTTAAAATAGATTTTTTGGGAAAAAGTTTTCAGCCGCCGGAAATCAAAAAATTTTTTGAGAAAGAAATAAGAAAATATAAAAAAGAGATACTTTAATTTTCATACTATGATTGAGATTAGTAATTTAACAACTAATCTGGTTGAGGAGGAATTTTTGAAAAAGATTGCTAAAATTGTTTTGGAGGGGGAAGGAAAGAGCAAATCTGATTTGTCCATTGCCTTGATTGGTCCTGGAAAAATGAGAAAGTTGAATAAGAGATATTTGGGGAAAAATCGGGCGACCGACATCTTGGCCTTCGGCGAAACTTCAAGATATAAGGTTAAAGATGTAAGATATAAGATTCGAGATTTAGGAGAAATCGTAATTTGTTTAAGGGAAGTTAAAAAAAATGCAAAAAAATTCAAATCAAGCTTTGAAAAGGAATTAACCAAGGTTTTAATTCACGGAATATTGCATTTGGTAGGTTACGATCACGAAAAAAATGAAAAGGAAGCCCAAAAAATGGAAGAAAAAGAAAAATATTATTTATCTAAAACCCTAAACCCTAAACTCTAAACCCTAAACTTATGGTACAAATAATCACCGGTCTGGATATTGGGACAGCAACCATCAAAACTTTAGTCTGCCAAAAAAAGCCAAAAAAATCTCATTTGGAAGTTTTAAGTCAGGGTAAGGAAATTTCGACCGGGGTGAGGAAAGGGGTGGTAATTAATACCGAGGAGGTTTCAAAGATTATAAAATCTTCTATTGAAAGGGCCAAAGAACTTTCAAAAGAAAAAATTAGATCGGTGTTGGTCAATGTTGGTGGGGCGCATATATTTTTTACCAATTCCCACGGATTAATTTCAGTTTCCCGGGCCGACCAAAAAATTTCCCAAGAAGACATTGAAAGAGTCATTCAGGCTGCCCAAACTTTTTCCCTACCTTCAAACAAAGAAATTTTATCAGTAATTCCAAAAGAATTTATTATTGATAGTGAGAAAGGAATAAAAGAACCCTTGGGATTGAAGGGAGTAAGGCTAGAAGTTGAGGCCTCAATTTTGGGAGGTTTTTCCCCCTATCTAAAAAATTTGACCAAGGCGATTTTAGATTCAGGCCTTCAAATTGATGATTTAATATTGAATCCCCTAGCCAGCGCTCAGGCCGTTTTAACACCGAGAGAAAAAGAAATAGGAGTTTTGATTTTAGATATTGGCGCTGGCACAACCGGTTTAGCTACTTTTGAAGAAGGGGAATTAATTTATACAACGATTTTTCCCATTGGTTCAGCTCATATTACAAATGATATTGCTATTGGTTTAAAATGCGACATTGATACAGCCGAAGAAATAAAATTGGAATCTGGAACTTTATTTTTCAAAGGACCGGATAAAAAGAAAAAGATTGAGACGGTGGAAGGAGAGACCTTGATTTTTTCTCAGAAAATGTTAAGTAGAATTATTGAGGCCAGGGTTTCAGAAATTTTTGAAATAGTGAATAAGGAACTGAAGAAAATAGCTCGGCAAGGAAAGTTTCCGGCCGGAGTAGTTTTAACCGGTGGGGGAGCGAAGTTGCCGAGAATTAAAGAATTGGCTAAAAAAGAATTAAGGCTGCATTGTCGGATTGGCCTTCCCCAGGGATTTTCACCTTCCTTGGAGGATCCGGAATTAGCGACAGTTTGTGGATTGGTTTTGCTTGGAGTTGATTTAGAAGGCGAAAAAAACTTATCGAGTTTTGGCAAAGGAATTTTTTCTCGAATTAAAAATTTGTTTAAGATTTTTTTGCCCTAAACACTTTCTTCTTTTTAAATTAAATGCTATAATAAGATTTGACTTTTGGATAATGAGACCCTAAAATAAAGATTAACCCAGTAGTAGAAATTCGACAAGGTTTTCTTAAAGAAAACCTTACATCGCGGAGCGTGTCGAACTTTCACTACCGGGTAAAGGTTGACACTCTTTTAAAATTTTAATAAACTAATATAACAAATTAGAGGCGGATAGACGCAGATGACGACGCGGAAGGGCCCCGAAGGAGAACCTTCGGTTCCCTACGGGGCAGGCGCGGAAAATATCCGCGTGAATCAGCGTAGCTATCCGCGTAAATCTGCTTCTACAAATTATGGCAGAAAAAGCAAAATTTGTGAGGACAAAACCTCACCTCAATATCGGTACTATTGGCCACGTCGCTCATGGTAAAAGTACTTTAACGGCGGCTATTACCCATGTCTTAAAAATGAAAGGTTTGGCGACCAAAGAAGTGACTGTTGAAGATTTAAACGCCGCCCCGGAAGAAAAAGCCAGAGGGTTAACGATTACTGTTTCTCATGTTGAATACGAAACTGATAAAAGACACTACGCCCACATCGATTGTCCCGGTCACGCTGACTATGTCAAAAATATGATTACCGGCGCTGCTCAAATGGATGGCGGAGTTTTGGTGGTATCAGCGGTCGATGGTCCAATGCCCCAAACCAGAGAACACATTTTATTAGCCAGACAGGTTGGTTTGCCGGCAGTGGTGGTCTTTCTAAATAAATGCGATATGGTTGAAGATCCGGAAATTATTAATTTGGTCGAATCAGAAGTGAGAGAACTTTTGAAAAAATATGATTATCCCGGAGATAAAATTCCGATTATCCGCGGTTCAGCCCTAAAAGCCTTAGAAGCTGAATCCCTTGATGATGAGGCAGTGAAACCGATTTTGGAGGTAATTAAGGCAATAGATGAATATATTCCAGAACCGGTCAGAGAAATAGATAAACCCTTTTTAATGGCGATTGAAGACGTCTTCTCGATTGGCGGTCGGGGTACTGTTCCCACTGGAAGAATCGAGCGAGGAGTCATCCACCCCAGCGAGGAAGTGGAATTAGTGGGACTTCGACCAACTGTTAAAACAGTGGCTGTTAGTATCGAGATGTTTAACAAAACCCTCGACGAAGGAAGAGCCGGAGATAATGTGGGAATTTTACTCAGAGGTTTAAAAAAAGAAGAAGTGGAAAGGGGACAGGTCCTATCCAAACCTGGTTCAATCACCCCTCATACTGAATTTGAGGGCCAAATCTATGTTTTGACCAAAGAAGAAGGCGGAAGACACACCCCATTTTTCTCCGGATACAAGCCTCAATTCTATTTCCGAACTACCGACGTGACAGGGGACGTAACTTTGGCCGAAGGCACGGAAATGGTAATGCCCGGCGACACCGTTAATTTAAAAATTAAATTGTTAGCTCCGGTGGCTTTAGAAGAAAAGCAAAGATTTGCTGTTAGAGAAGGAGGGAAAACAGTTGGGGCAGGAGTGGTGACCAAAATAGTGAAATAAATCGCGAATTGTAAGCGAATTGGAAAACGAATAATAAGCTAATAGATTTATTAAATAATTCGCTTTTTATTAGCTTTAAATTAGTTTTTAATTAGCGAGTCGGTTCTTTTAAGAAGATGGCCAGAAAGAAACAGGCAGTAGTTGAAGAAGTTAAACAAAAAATCAGGATTAGGTTGAGAGCTTACGATCATAAGGTTTTGGATAATAGCGCTCGTCAGATTGTCGAGACAGTTTTACGTTATGGAGCTGAAATTTTAGGTCCGGTGCCTTTGCCGACTGAGATTCACAAATATACTGTTAATCGATCTTCCTTCGTTCATAAAGATGCCAGAGAGCAATTTGAAATCAGAGTTCATAAAAGATTGGTTGATATTTTAAATCCCAATCCAAAAGTTATCGATGCCCTGATGAGTTTAAATTTACCAGCCGGCGTCGACATCGAAATTAAGATGTAATAGTCTTACGAATTACGAATTTTATCGAATTACGAATATTGAATAAATTTTATTTTTTATTATAATAAAAATGCTAAAGAGTTATTAAGAAAATTTAGCGAAATTTTAGAAAAGCAACTATCATTATGTATACCGGGTTAGTTGCCCGGTATTTCGTTGAAAAATGGAATTCGTAATTCGAGCCAATTCGTAATTGGTAGGGGAAATATGAAATTTATTCTCGGAAAAAAATTGAAAATGAGCCAGATATTTGATGAAAAAGGAAATCAAATTCCCATCGCTTTAATTGAGGCCGGTCCTTGTTTTGTCACCCAAATCAAAACCAAAGAGAAAGATAAATACCCGGCTTTACAGATTGGTTTTGAAAAAATTGAAAAGGCAAGGAAAATTAAAAAAACAATGAAAGGAAAAGAATTTAAATATTTAAAAGAATTTAGAGTTGATGAGTCAGGAATCAAGAATTATGAATTAGGCAGTAAGATTGATGTATCGATTTTCAAAGAAGGAGATAAAGTTTCAATTTCCGGAATTTCCAAAGGTAAAGGTTTTGCCGGGGCAGTGAAAAGATTTAAAGTTGCCGGTTTTCCCAAAACTCACGGAACAAAAAAGGGGCTGAGAAGTATCGGTTCAATTGGTTCGAGCTTCCCCCAGCGGGTGATCAAAGGAAAGAAGATGGCAGGGAGAATGGGAGGAGAAAGAGTGACAGTTAAAAATTTGAAAATTGTCAAAATTGATAAGGAAAATAATATTTTAGCAGTAAGGGGTGCGGTGCCTGGGAAAAAAGGAACATTGCTTGAAGTAAGAAGTATGAAGTAGGAAGTACGAAGAAAATAAAAAAGCACCTAATAGTCATTTGACGTTCGGTGCCTAAAGATATTTAGAGTCCGCCCGAAGGACTTTGAAAATGTTATTGATTTATGAAAGTGCTTGAATTTTACTTTGCGGGACCAAAGTGCAAGTGGTAGTCATAGCCATCCCAAAGAATATGAACGACAACTTTATTCTCTTTAATCAACTTATTGAAAACCTTGCTTAATTCTTCAGATTCGGGATGGAGACCTTTCTTCCACGCTCCTTCTTCTAAGATATCTTCGACACACCTGGAAGTTTTTACGTCTTTCAGCGCTTCGATTATCGATTCCTTTAATTCTGTTTTTCTACTTTGTTCCATTCTACTTCACCTCCCCTAATGCCATATTAAAGTATAACAAATTAACTATGCTTGTCAATACTTATAATCAAAATGGAGAAAAAGTTGGACAAACGAGATTGCCCTCGGACCCGCCAAGATTTTACTTCGTAAAACCTAAGCGGGTAAAAAATTTTTGATTATGCTAGTAAATACATACAATCAAAAAGGTGAAAAACTTAGTCAAACCAGATTACCATCTGAGATCTTTGATATTAAAATAAATCCAGATTTAGTTTATCAAGTGACTGTTTCACAAATGGCAAACCGAAGGAAGACAATTGCCCATACAAAAACCAGGGCTGAGGTTTCAGGCGGAGGTAGGAAACCCTGGCGACAAAAGGGAACCGGCCGGGCAAGGCATGGCTCAATTCGATCTCCAATTTGGAGACATGGTGGCGTGGCTTTTGGTCCGAGAAAAGAAAAGATTTTTAAAAAAGAAATTCCAAAGAAGATGAGAAGAAAAGCCCTTTTGATGATTTTGAGTACAAAGGCAAAAGAAAATTTACTAATTTTATTGGATTCTTTGAAAATTGAAAAGCCAAAGACAAAATTAATGGCAAAAATTATTGATAATCTAAAGAAAAAAATTAAAGATTTTAAAGGTAGTTTACTCATTGCCCTTCCCCAAAAAGACGAAACACTTTATCGAACCAGTCGAAATATTCCCGATGTTGGAATTGTTGAAGCCAGAAATCTTAATGCCCTGGATTTACTTTCTTTTAAATATTTGTTAATGCCAAAAGAGACAATTAAAGTGATTAAAGAAACATTCCTTAAATAACCGTATTTTCTACGATCGTGAAAAATATGGTCTAAAATGAAATCTATGATTAAAGAAAAAGAATCTATTAAAATATATCAAATCCTTAAAGCACCTCATATTACAGAGAAAACAACGAATTTAGCAGAGAAAAATCAATATGTTTTTAAGGTTTGGGGAAAGGCAAATAAAAGCGAGATAAAAAAAGCAATTGAAAATCTATATAAAGTGAAAGTGATGGATGTAAAAATTATTAATGTCCCGGCAAAAAGAAGGCGGCTGGGCCGAATTTCTGGTTGGCGAAAAGGATACAAAAAAGCAATTGTAAGATTAAAGGAGGGGCAAAAAATAGAAGTACTTCCTCGCTAATAATAAGCGAATTTAGAGCTAATAATAAGCTAATTATAAAATTTATTCGTTTTAATTCGCTTAAAATTAGTTTATTATTCGTGAATATGAAAAATTTGACTAAAAAAGAGCCGGAAAAGAAACTTCTTTTGTCTTTCAAAAAAAGAGCCGGGAGATCGAGATCAGGGGAGGTTACTATTCGCCATCGAGGCGGGGGAGCAAAACGACTTTATCGAATAATTGACTTTGGTCAAGAAAAAATCAATATTCCAGGAAAAGTGATTGCCTTAGAATACGATCCCTATCACACTGCCTATATTGCCTTAATTCAATATCGAGATGGCGAAAAAAGATATATTTTAGCTCCTCAGGATTTAAAGGTTGAAGATGAGATTTTGATTGCTGAAAAAACTGAGCTTCGACCAGGGAGTCGAATGAAACTAAAAAATATCCCCACTGGCACTTTAATTCACAACATTGAGATTTTGTTAGGACAAGGCGGAAAATTAGTCAGGGGGGCAGGAACATCAGCTAAGGTTTTAGCTCGTGAAGGTGGTTACGTCCAAATTGAAATGTCTTCAAAAGAAATTAGAAAGATCTACGAAGAATGCTTTGCCTCCATTGGTGCTGTTTCCCATCCCGAACATCGGTTTGAAATTTTTGGTAAAGCTGGTAGAGTTCGTTATTTGAGAAGAAGACCGATAGTGCGAGGAGCAGCTATGAATCCAATGGATCATCCCCACGGAGGTCGAGGAGGAGGAAAGAGACCGATTGGTTTAAAATATCCCAAAACTCCTTGGGGGAAACCGGCTAGGGGAGTAAAGACCAGAAAAAGGAAAAACACTGACAAATACATTATTAAAAGAAGAAAATAGTAATTAAGTAACCAGCAATCTGTAATAAGTAACAAGTAAAATTATATTAGAACGGCCAATTACTGGTTACTGATTACCCGTTACTAATTACTTAAAACAATGGCTAGATCATTAAAGAAAGGTCCTTATATTGACCAAAAAATATTGGAAAAAATTAAAAAGATTGGAAAACCAGGGCCGGGAATAGTTATCAAGACCTGGGCTCGTGACTGCATCATTTCTCCAGAAATGGTAGGTTTTACTTTCGGAGTTCATAATGGCAAAGAATTTATTCCCCTGAGAGCTACCGAAGAAATGGTTGGTCACAAATTAGGCGAGTTTGCTCCGACTACCAAATTTTTTAGGCACGGAGGTAAAATACAAAGAGAATTGGAAGCCCAAGAGGCCCAAAAAGAAACAGAAAAGATTAAAACTCGCGAATAAAAAGCGAATTTTTAGCTAATATAAAACGAATTTAATTAGTTTATTATTCGCTTCTAATTCGCTTATAATTAGCGAGATTTATGATAGTGACTGCTAAACTCAAATATCTAAGGATTGCACCCAGAAAAGTCAGGCTCGTTGCCGACTTAATCAGAGGGAAAAAAGTTTCCCAGGCTTTAAATTTCTTGGAATTTTTGCCGAAAAAATCCGCCCTTCCTTTTTTGAAACTTTTAAAGCAAGCCATTGCCAATGCCAAACATAATTTCCAATTGGATGAATCAAATTTATATATTTCAAAAATTTTAGTTGATGAAGGCCCAAAATTAAAGAGACAGATGCCCAGAGCCAGAGGTCAGGCTGATGAAATTTATAAAAGAACCTCCCACATTTCTTTAGTTTTAAATGAAATTGAAAAGAAACCAAAAGAGATGAAAGAGATAAAGGAAATTGAAAAGAAGGAAAAAATTAAAAAGATTCCCAAAGTCGCAAAACCCCAATTTAGACCCGAATTAGAAAAACCAAAACCGAAAATTGAAAAAGGTTTTAGGAGAATTTTTAGGCGAAAAGCCATCTAAAGCATAATGAATAATTAATGATTAATAATACATAATTTTCATTATTTCTTATTCATTATCAATTTTTAATTAAGCGAAGCGTAAATGTCACACCAAGTTCATCCCAAAATTTTTAGAATAAAAGAAATAACCGATTGGAATTCTCGCGGTTTTTATGAGAAGGGGTTTTCGAATTTTCTCAAGGAAGATTTTGAAATTAGAGGCTTCCTGACTAAAAAATTACCGAGAGGTGTAATCGAAAAAATTGAAATAGAGAGATTTCCAAGTAAAATCAGCGTTATTTTATTTACCGCTCGCCCCGGTTTGGTTATCGGTCGGAGAGGTGAGGGGATCGAAGCTTTAAAATCTCAATTGGAAAGAAAAATTTTAAAGAAAGATAAAAAGTCTCCAATCGAAGAACTCAAAATAGAAATTATTGATGTGAAAGACCCCTGGGCCTCGGCTAGTTTAGCCGCTCAATGGATGGCACAACAAATTGAAGCCAGGGTTCCCTATCGAAGGGTTTTAAAACAGGCCTTGAGCAAAATTACGACCCGTAAAGAAGTCCAAGGAGCCAGGGTTCAGGTAGCCGGAAGATTGGATGGGGTAGAAATTGCCAGAACCGAGTGGTTGAAGGCCGGGAAATTACCTCGCCAAACCCTAAGAGCAGATATTGATTATGCCCAAGCCAGAGCTTATTGTCGATATGGAGTAGTAGGAATAAAGGTCTGGATTTACAAAGGGGAGAAGTTATAAATTATGTTGTATCCTAAAAAAGTAAAACATCGAAAAGAAATGAAGGGGAGAAGTCGGGGAATTGATACCCGGGGAACGGAGTTGGTTTTCGGTGCTTTTGGTTTAAAATCCTTGGGGACTCACTGGATTACTTCTCGCCAATTGGAGGCAGCCCGGAGAATTATTATGAGATATTTAAAAAAGGGAGGAAAGCTCTGGATTAGGATTTTTCCTCAAAAGCCAGTCACGACAAAAAGTAGTGAAAGTTCAATGGGCGGAGGAAAAGGAAGAGTCGACCACTATGTTTTTCCAATCAAACCCGGGCGAATAATTTTTGAGTTAGAAGGAATACCAGAAGAAGAAGCCCTTGATGCTTTAAATAAAGCCAGCGATAAGTTACCATTAAAAACGAAAATTATAAAAAAGTAATTTGGTATGAAAACCGAAGAACTTAAAAAAAAGTCGAAAACTGATTTGGAAAAACTTTTGAAAGAAAAAGGGGAACGCTTGAGAACTTTACGATTTGGTTTAGCTAGTGGTAAAATTAAAAATACTCGAGAAATTCGAGAAACAAAAAAAGACATCGCCCGAATCTTAACTGTGATACGAATGACGCGAATTTAACGCGAATGTTGCTAATATGCGAATATTTGTATATTCGTGTCATTCGTATTCATTCGTAGATTCGTATTATATTTTATGGCTAAGAAACAATTAACAGGAACAGTTATTTCCAATAAAATGCAAAAGACGGTAGTGGTGGAAGTAGAGAAGACAAAGAGGCACCCCAAATATAAGAGGATATATAAGGTTCACAAAAGATACAAAGCCCATGATGAAAAGGGAGAATGTAAAGTTGGAGATAAAGTTTTGATTGAAGAGTATCGACCGTTGAGTAAAGAAAAGAGATGGCGCGTCATCAAAAAATTAATGAATAATTAATAATACATAATTAATAATCGAAGATTAAAATTGATGATTAAACGTTTCATTATATATTATTCATTTTTGATTATTAATTAAGCGGAGCGTTTATGATCCAGCCCAGAACAATGTTAAAAGTAGCCGATAATACTGGAGCAAAAATTATCCAGTGCTTTCGGGTTTTGGTTGGGCACTGGAAAAGATACGCTCAATTGGGTGATGTTATTGTTGGCACAGTAAAAGAAGCCGAACCGAGAAGGGGAGTGAAAACTCACGACGTAGTGAGGGCTGTAGTTATTCGCCAAAGAAAACCTTATCGAAGGGCGGATGGCACTTACATTAGATTTGACGACAATGCGGTGGTTATTTTAGAAGAAAAAACAAAAGATCCCAAAGGAGGGAGAATTTCCGGGCCGGTGGCTAAGGAAGTTAAAGAAAAAGGATTCGAGAAGGTAGCGGCATTGGCTGAAGAACTTGTGTAAATAGAAGCCGATACATGCTGATGACAACGCTGATAAACGCTGAAAAGATTCGGCGTAAATCTGCGTAGCTATCCGCGTAAATCTGCTTCTACAAAAGATGAAGATTAAAAAAGGTGATACAGTTTTAATAATTTTAGGTAAAGATAGAGGAAGAAAAGGTAAGGTTTTGAAGGCTTTTCCTAAAGAGCTCAAGATTTTAGTTGAGGGAATTAATTTAAAGAAAAAACACGTTCGACCAAAAAGAGAAGGAGAAAAGGGTCAAATTGTTCAAATTCCCGCCCCAACTCAGATTTCTAATGTAAAAGTCATTTGTCCAAAATGCGGAAAAGCGACTCGAGTTGGCTATAAAATAACTGAAAATAGAAAATCAAGAATTTGTAAAAAATGCGGCCAAGCACTTTAGAAATTAATTGTTGGAAATTGGAAATTAGTAATAGAAATTGGAAAATAGAAATTAGTAAAGCGGATTCTGATAAGACCAATTTCCAATTTCTAATTTCCATAACCATTCTCTAATTTCTAATAACCAATTTCTAATTTCAATTATTATGCATTTAAGAGATAAATATCAAAAAGAAGTAATCCCTGTGATGATGGAAAGATTTGGTTATAAGAATAAAATGGCTGTTCCTAAAATTGAAAAAGTTATTATTAACACTGGTTTTGGTAAATTAGCAGTTGGTAAAACAAGCGATGAGCAAAAAAAGATTCGAGAATCTATCTTAAACGATCTTGCTCTCATTTGCGGCCAGAGACCGATTTTGACCGAGGCAAAGAAATCAATTTCGGCTTTTAAAATTCGAAGAGGAATGCCTTTAGGAGCCCGAGTGACCCTGAGAAAAAGGAGAATGTTTGATTTTTTGGAGAGGTTGATTCATATTGCTTTACCCAGGTCGCGAGATTTTCAGGGTATTGATCCAAAATCTTTTGATAAAAAAGGAAATTTAACCATCGGGATAAAAGAACACATTACTTTTCCAGAAGTTTCTCCGGAAAAAATAAAACAAATTTTTGGTTTTGAAATCACAGCAGTAACTACTGCCAAAAGTCGAGAAGAAGGGATAGGATTATTAAGATTAATGGGATTTCCCATCAAAACATAATGCGAATCTACAAATGAAATGCGAATGCCACGAATGTGATCAATATAATATAATTATTCGTAGCATTCGAATAAAATTCGCATCATTCGCATTATATTTATGGCCACCAGAGCCCAATTTGCCAAATCTCAAAAGAAGCCAAAGTTTAAAACCCGAATTGTCCGGCGTTGTTTTCGTTGCGGAAGAAAACGGGGTTTTTTGAGAAAATTTGGATTGTGTCGAATTTGTTTTAGAGAGTTAGCAAATCAAGGATTAATCCCCGGCGTAAAAAAATCAAGTTGGTAATCTGAAAATAGAAATTAGTTGTTGGAAAATGGAAATTAGTAATAGAAAATGGAAAATAGAAAATAGTAACTAATTTCCAATTTCTAATTTCCATAACCATTTTCTAATTTCTAATAACCAATTTCTAACCTTATGACCGACCCTATTACTGACATGTTAAATCGAATTAGAAATGCTCAGGCCGTTTTAAAGCTAACGGTTGATGTTCCCATTTCCAAAATTAAACTTGAAATTTGCCAGATTTTAGCCAGGGAGGGGCTTATTAAGGGTTTTGAGAAAAAAGGTAGGAAAAATAAAAAAATTATCCAAATTGCTCTGCAATATGATGGAAAAATACCTGCCATTTCTGGAATGAAAAGAATTTCAAAGCCCGGTCAAAAAATTTACCTTCCCTATAAAAAAATTAGAAAAGTAAAAGGAGGTTACGGTCTTTCCATAATTTCTACTTCCAAAGGCTTAATGACAAATAAAGAAGCAAGAAAAAAAAGATTGGGAGGAGAGGTAATTTGCGAAGTGTGGTAATAATAGAAGCGGATTGCTTCGCCCCGCACCATTACGGTGCAGGGCTTCGCTTCACGCGGATTACAACGCGGAAAGACGCGGAAAATCGGCGTTAATCCGCGTAGCTATCCGCGTAAATCTGCTTCTAAAAAAATGTCAAGAATCGGAAAAAAACCAATTTTAATACCAGAAAATGTTGAGGTGAAAATTGAAGGAGATTTAGTGAAAGTAAAAGGTCCAAAGGGCGAGCTTTCTCAAAAGATTCGACCCGAAATTAAAATTGAAATTAAAGAGGGAAAAATTTTTGTTTTACCAAAAATTGAGACTAAGAAAACCAAGGCTTTCTGGGGGTTGACTCGGACGCTTCTGGCTAATAATATTAAAGGAGTTGTTGAAGGGTATGAAAAGAAATTACAAATCGAAGGTTTGGGGTATAAAGCAGAAATAGAAGGTGAGAATTTAATATTGCGAGTTGGTTTTTCTCATCTAGTAAAATTTGAACCCCCAAAAGGAATCAAATTGGCGGTTGATAAAAACATCATTACTGTTTCGGGAGCCAGTAAAGAACTGGTTGGTCAGGTGGCAGCTAAAATAAGAAAAATTAGACCTCCTGAGCCATATAAGGGGAAAGGTATTCGTTATTTAGGAGAGATAGTGAAAATAAAACCGGGAAAGAAAGTGGTGACAACTGCGGCTGCTTAGAAATTTCAACCAATTTCTATGATTACTGAGAAACAACAGAAAAGGCATAGGCGTCATAAAAGAGTAAGAGCTAAAATACATGGTACAGGTAAAGTTCCGCGGCTTTGCGTTTTCCGATCGAATAAACATATCTGGACGCAATTGATTGATGATGAAAAAGGAAAAACTTTGCTTTCTGCCAGCGATTTGGAATTGAAAAAACAGAAAACAGAAACCAAAAAACAAAGAACAGAAAGCAAAAAAATGGAAAAGAAGTTTTCGGGAAAGGTTGCCGGAGCTTTCGAGGCAGGAAAATTGATTGCCAAAAAGGCCCTTGAAAATAAAATTGAAAAGGTCGTTTTTGATCGAGGTGGCTACAAATATCATGGAAGAGTAAAAGCCCTAGCGGAAGGAGCGAGAGAGGGAGGACTGAAATTTTAATTAATAATCAATAATTTATAATACATAATGCTTGAAGAAAAAGAAACAAAAATTAATAAAAAAGAAGGGCCTTCTTTTACCGCTCCCTCGCCAAGACCGAGGAGCGTCGGCAACAAGTTTTGGGAGGATAAAGAATTTGAAACGAAGCTTTTGGATTTGGATAGGGTAACCAGAGTAACAGGGGGTGGAAAACACCTTCGTTTTCGGGCTTTAATAGTGGTTGGAAATAAAATTGGGAAAGTTGGAATCGGAGTAGCCAAAGGTTCGGATGTTCCCCAGGCTATTGAAAAAGCGACCAAATTGGCAAAAAAACATTTGATTGAGGTGCCGATTGTTGGAGATACCATTCCCCACGAAGTTTCGGCAAAATTTGGGGCGGCCAAAGTTTTATTAAAACCTCAAAAAAAAGGGAGGGGGTTGGTGGCAGGCGGTACCGTTCGGGTCATTTGTAATTTAGCCGGGATTAAGAATATTTCTTCAAAAGTTTTAGGGACAACAAAAAATAAAATTAACAATGCCAAAGCCACCATCGTAGCCCTAAAGAAACTGAAAACTCGCGAATAATAAGCTAATTTAAAGCGAATATATGGCAAATTTTCTAAATTATTCGTTTATTATTAGTTTTAAATTCGTTCATAATTAGCGAGATTACTATTATGCAATTGCATCAACTAAAACCAATTCATAAACCAAAAAAGAAAAAGAGATTGGGTCAGGGAGATAGATTTGGCGGTCGGGGTAGTGGAACTAGAGGACAAAAAGCCCGAGCTGGTCGGAAATTAAAACCCCTGATTCGAGTGTTGATTAAAAGATATCCAAAATTAAGGGGATATAAATTTAAACCGGTCTCGGAAAAACCAGTTGTCATTAATATTGAAACTTTAAACAAAAAATTCAAAGCCGGCGATAAAATTAATCCCCGGGCCTTGTTAGAAAAAAAATTAATTTCTAAAATAAAAGGAAGGATGCCCAAAGTGAAAATTTTAGGACACCTCCCGCCCAAAGGGCGGGTCCCTGGTGAAATAACTAAAAAGTTAATTATTGAAGGTTGCCAAGTTTCAAAGAAAGCAAAAGAAAAAATTGAAAAAGCCGGCGGCACCATTCGCGAATAATATGCGAATTCAAAGCGAATAATGAGCTAATAATTTATTCGCTTTATATTAGCTTTAAATTAGCTTTTTATTAGGGATAAATGTTTAACAAAATCATCCAAATTTTCAAAATAAAGGATTTGAGAAATAAAATTCTTTTTGTCTTGGCTATGTTGGCGATTTTTCGGTTGATGGCAAATATTCCTATTCCCGGAGTTAATAAACAAGCCCTGGAAACGTTTTTTGGACAATTTCAAACATTTCGCTTGGTAAATCTTTTTACTGGTGGTGCCTTAGAAAAAGTTTCCATTGTTATGCTGGGCGTCGGTCCTTATATTACAGCCATAATTATTTTACAATTACTGACAATGATTTTCCCTCAATTGGAAAAAATGTACCGAGAGGAAGGCGAGGCAGGCCGTCAAAAATTTAATCAATACGGAAGAATTTTGACTGTTCCTTTGGCAGCTTTGCAAGGATACGGGATGATTAGGTTGTTTCAAAGAGGAAGTTTTCCGGTTATTGGTCATCTTTCTCCTTTTTTACTTTTAGCTTCGATTTCGGTCGTTACGGCTAGTTCTTTGTTTTTGATGTGGCTGGGAGAATTGATTTCGGAAAAGGGAATTGGGGAAGGAGTTTCCCTTTTGATTTTCGCTGGAATCATTGCCGATTTCCCTTCCAATATTAGCCGAATGATTTCTTTGGTTAAAACTCAACATCTCCCTTTTTATTCTTATTTATTGTTCTTTAGTATGATGATTTTAATTATTGCCGGGGTTGTTTTATTTACCGAGGCCAGAAGAAACATTTCGGTTTCTTATGCCAAAAGAGTGCGGGGAACAAAGGTATATGGCGGAGCTTCAACCTTTTTGCCAATAAACATTAATCCGGCTGGAGTGATGCCCATCATTTTTGCCCTTTCAATTTTAACTTTCCCGGGAATGATTGCCAATTTTCTCAGCGGTCTTGGCGGAAAAATTGGAAAAATCGCCCTAAGCGTGAGCAACTTTTTAAATCCGGAGATAAACCTCCTACCTCATTTAATTTTGTACTTTTTCTTAGTTTGTGTATTTACTTATTTTTATACGGCGGTAACTTTTGATCCTAAAGATGTTTCCGAAAATTTACAGAAAATGGGCGGATTCATTCCCGGAATAAGACCCGGGACCTCGACTGCCAGTTATTTATCCCGTATTTTAAATAGAATTTTACTCATCGGCGCTCTCTTCTTGGGATTGATTGCTATTATGCCTTCGGTTGTCGGTCGGATTACTAAAATTGTTGCTTTCCAATTTCTAATTGGAGGAACCGGAGTTTTAATTATTGTTTCGGTAGTTTTAGATACCCTTCGTCAAATTAATGCCCAATTGGAAATGAGAGAATATGAAACGCTCTAACTCGCGAATAATAAACGAATTTGAGAGCGAATAATGAGCTAATTTATTATATTCGTTTTATATTAGTTTAAAATTAGCTTCTATTAGTGAGATTTCTTATGGAAAAAAATAAATTAGTTATAATTTTGTTCGGGCCGCCGGGTTCTGGAAAAGGAACTCAGGCAAAATTACTAGCGGGAAAATTTGGTTTAGAATATTTTGGAAGTGGCGAAGAACTTCGCCAACGGCAAAAGATTGGTGATTTTACAGGGAAGAAGCTTAAAGAGGTTATGGATAGAGGAGAATGGGCTCCCGAATTAGTTATTATTAAGATTTGGCTGGACAGGTTAGAAGAATTTAAGAAAAAAAGAAAATTTAATGGCATAGTTTATGACGGAGGTCCAAGACAGATGTTAGAGGCTCAGCTTTTTGATATGGCTTTAAAATGGTATGAATGGCACGAAAACGTTAAAGTTATTTTCGTCAATATCTCAAAAAGCGAATCCATTAATCGTTTAACCAAAAGAAGGCAATGCAAGAAATGTGGTAGGCTAATTCCTTGGATTGGGGAATTTAAAAAATTAAAAAAATGTGACAAATGCGGTGGTAAATTAATTACCAGGAGCGACGATAAACAAAAAGCAATTAAAAAACGCTTGCAAGAATTTAAAAACAAAACCATACCAACAATAAATTATTACAAAAAACAGGGAAGATTAATTACAATTAACGGTGAACAACCAATTGAAAATGTTTTCCGAGATATTTTAAAAACTTTAAAATAAATCAACAGAAATAGCGGAGGCCCGTCCTCCGCTAAATGAAATGATTTCTATAAAGTCAAAAGAGGAGATTGAGATAATGGCCGAAGGCGGGAAAATCCTGGCAAAGATTATGAAAGAGTTAGAAAAGAAAGTTAAGCCAGGAATTACCACTAAAGAACTTGACGGGCTCGCTGAGAGCCCGATTTTAAAATTTGGAGGAAAATGTTCTTTTAAAGGTTACAAAAACTCCGATGGTTATTCTGCTATTCCATTTCCAGCCTGCCTTTGCACATCAATAAACGAAGAAATCGTTCATGCCATTCCTTCAGATCGAATTTTGAAAGAAGGGGACATTATTTCTTTGGATTTGGGAATTTTTTACAAGGGCTTCCATTCCGATATGGCAACGACGGTTCCAGTTGGAAAAATTTCTCCAGAAGCACAAAGATTAATTCGAGTGACAAAAAAGGCATTAAAAAGGGGAATAAAAAAAGCCAGACCCGGAAATACTTTTGGCGATATTGGGAATACAATTCAAAGATATGTTGAGGGGCAGGGATTCAATGTTATTCGAGATTTATGCGGGCACGGAATTGGCAAAGAATTGCATGAGGAACCAGAAGTTTTAAATTTCGGAAAAAGACATACCGGAGAAAAAATAAGAGAGGGAATGGTTTTTTGCCTTGAACCAATGGTTTCAATGGGGGATTGTAAAATTAAAAAAACAAAGGATGGCTATTGCTGGCAAACCGCCGATGGTTCTTTATGTGTCCATTTTGAACATACAGTGGCAGTGACAAAAAATGGCTGTGAAGTATTGACAAGTTTAGAATAAAGGCTTACATATAAAATAAGGGGAAGAAATAAAATAGGAGGAAAAAATGTGGTAAGTAAAGGGAAGAGAATTGAAGAGAAAGACTTGGAATTTGAAGTAGAACCACCGCCACAAAAATGTCCACGTTGTGGCGGAGAAATGATTGATGGTTCGCTCGGTGACGATTGGGGTCGTAGCGCAGATAAATTTACTGCTCGGTCGGTGAAAGCATATCCAGAAGATCCGTATGATCCAGAGATTGTATTTCCTGTATATCCAGTGACTTGCCATGCTTGCAAGAAATGCGGCTATACCGAATTATATACTAACTTCGGGAAAGTAAAATTCTAGGTTGTGTACCTTCCTCAAAAGGGGCGTTTCACAGAAGATTCGCCCATTTTTTATGCATGCGAATATATTCACTATTCATTATTTTTTATTTTTGATATAATTAATAAATATCTTAACATTCCAACAATCTAACAATCAAACATTTAAATATGCACTTATCTGTTATCGTTCCTGCTTATAATGAGGAAAAAAGACTGCCGATAACTTTACGAGAGATCAGCGATTATTTGAGAAAACAAAATTTTGAATCAGAAATTGTTGTTGTGTCCGATGGTTCAAAAGATAAAACGGTTGAGGTGGCTAAAAGTTTAATTTCAGAAATAAAAAATTCAAGAGTGATTGAATTTAAAGAAAATAGGGGAAAGGGTTTTGGAGTAAAAGAGGGGATGATGGGAGCCCTGGGAGATTTTCGTTTATTCACCGATGCCGATAATTCTACTCCAATTTCCCAAATTGAAAAAATGTGGCCCTGGTTTCCCGCCTCCGCCAAGGGCTACGGCGGAAAAGGATATGATATTGTCATTGGTTCCCGAGATCTAAAAGGAGCGATTTTAGATCCGCCTCAACCCCCATTTCGTCGCTTTACCGGAGAAATTTTTAAATATTTAAGAAAAATCGTTGTTGGTCTTTGGGAAATTGAAGATAGTCAATGCGGTTTTAAATGTTTTACCAAAAGAGCAGCCGAAGATATTTTTCCCAAATGTAAAATTAATCGCTTTGCCTTTGACCCGGAAATTTTGTTGGTTGCTAAAAAATCGGGCTATAAAATCAAAGAGATTCCGATTTATTGGAAAAATGATCTTCAAAGTAGAGTGAAATTAAAAAGTATGGTCAAAATGCTCCTCGATCTCTTTAAAATAAGATTAAATGAAATTAAAGGGTACTATGATTAAAAAATCAAAAATACAATTTTCCTCCGAGCTCCGTTTTGATTTAATTTCAAAGGACTGGGTAGTTATTGCCACCGGTCGGGCCAGGAGACCGGAAACTTTTAAAATAGAAAAAAAAGAAAGGAAAGAAGTGCCACGCCGAACCTGCCCATTTTGTAAAAAAGACATTGTAAATGACGCGGTTTTAATTTTTAATCAGGGTAAAAAAATTGAGTTAGGCAAAAGCAGGGGGATTTCTTGGACGACTATTGTCACTCCTAATAAATTCCCGGCTTTTTTACCGGCGCCAAAACTGGATAAAAAAATCGAGGGCGGTCTTTATCAAAAAATGAATGCAGTTGGTTTCCATGAGGTGGTAATTACCAGAAATCACAAAAAATCTTTAGGCAAAATGGAAACCCTTCAAATCAAAGAAGTAATCGACGCCTATCACCAGAGATATTTAGATTTAATGAAAACCCCCTTTGTCAATTATATTTCCATTTTTCACAATCATGGAGTCGAAGCCGGCGCTTCGATTTCTCACCCCCATTCTCAAATTATTACCACTCCTTTACTCGATGTTGATTTGGGTCGAGCTCTTTCTAATGCCCAGAGATATTTTAAAAAGCATAAAAAATGTCTTTATTGCCAGATGGATGAATGGGAGAGAAAAGTTGGAAAAAGAATTGTTTTTGAAAATGAAGATTTTTTGGTTTTATGTCCCTTTGCTTCAAAAGTTGCTTTCGAAGTGATTATTTCTCCCAGAAAGCACTTATCCTATTTTGAAAAAATAACTGAGAAGGAAAAATGGAATTTGGCTGAGGCATTTAAGATGGCCCTGGGCAAACTTTTCAAAGCCCTTAATAATCCTCCTTATAACTTTTATTTGCATACTGCTCCAACTAATGGCGTAAAGCCACGTGGTGGCCACGCCACTTTACGTGGCGTAAATTATGATTTTTATCACTGGCACTGGACAATTTTGCCCAAAACCTCGACCTGGGCTGGATTTGAATTGGGAGCGAAAATGGAAATTTCGACCATCGAACCAGAAAAAGCGGCCGAATATTTAAGAGAGACAAAAATTTGACAAATCTTTTTAAAAATGCCAAATTAAAATTAGATTGCACTTTGACAGGTGATAAAAATGGAAAGGATAAGATTGGACGAAAGCATGCTAAGAAGAAGGATACTCCTTCTAACCGGTGAGATTACCAAAGAAAAAATCAATGTTCTTAGAAATCTGCTGCTTTTTTTAAACAACTTCTCAAAAAAAGAAATAAAATTAGTCATTGACACCCCAGGAGGAGATGTAATAGCGGCTTTAAAATTTTGTGATGCAATTTTACTTTCTCCTGCCCCAGTAATTTGCATCATAAATGGCGAATGCTCTTCGAGTGGAGTGGTCATTTTACAAGCCGCCCAAAAGAGATTGATGACAAAACATAGTTTCATTTACCTTCATCCAATTGCCATAAGTTTTGAGAAAGAACAATTTGCCATTGATGAAAAGACAGAAGAGAGGATTATCGATAGATTAAGGGGCACTAGGGCAAGACAGAAATTTATTTACGATGTTTTAATCAAAAAGACCGGCCTGACTTTAGAAGAGATAAAAGCCAAGGAAGGAAAATTGATGTTTGCCAATGAAGCAAAAAAGATAGGTTTAATTGATGAAGTCATTGAGGAATATAAAATTTAAAGGGATTTCATCCCTTTTTTTTATTTCAATTTTGTGTTATTCTTTAAGAATATGAAAGTTTTGGTTGTAGGTAATTGGAAGTGCAATCCTGTGAGCTTGGTAGAAGCTAAGCAACTTTTTAATTTAATAAAAAGAGGACTGAAAAATATCAAAAGGTGGAAGTTGTTATTTGTCCGCCATTTATTTACATTCCAACATTCCAACACTCCAACATTCTAACAATTAAGCTTGGTGCCCAGGATTGCTTCTGGGAAAAAAAGGGTGCCTACACTGGTGAAATTTCGCCAACAATGTTAAAAGATTTAGGTTGCCAGTATGTACTTTTAGGTCATTCGGAAAGGAAAAGATTAGGTGAAACAGATGAGATAATAAATAAAAAATTAAAAGCCGCCCTCTCAGCAAAATTAAACCCAATTTTTTGTCTTGGTGAAACTGAAAAAGAAAGAGACGAAGGAGAAATACAAAATATTTTAAAATCTCAGCTAGAAAAAGGGCTTAATAAAATTTCAAAAAAAGAAATTAAAAATATTGTCATTGCTTATGAGCCGGTTTGGGCAATCGGCACTGGCAATCCTTGCCATCCCTCAGAAGCAAAAAAAGTCCTTTTATTTTTGAGGAAATTTTTCAAAAAAAACCTGATTCTTTATGGCGGTAGTGTAAATTCTAAAAATGCCACCCCCTATATTAAAGAAGCTAAATTTCAAGGTCTTTTAATTGGCGGTGCCTCTTTAAATGCAAAGGAATTTATTAAAATTGTTAAAAATTTATCAACTTGATTT